>Ga0187862_10005448_pt1 | contig 11781 bp, 10 predicted proteins | sample June2016WEW_10_1_FD_133003 | JGI IMG/M metagenome (GOLD analysis project Ga0187862, IMG submission 133003) | Peatland microbial communities from SPRUCE experiment site at the Marcell Experimental Forest, Minnesota, USA - June2016WEW_10_150 | ecosystem: Environmental > Terrestrial > Soil >...
AGGCGTGTCTTGCGTTTGGCTGGCTTTCTGGTCTTTTTGGCCATACCCCATGATTGTCACAGGACGGGCCAAAAGCGAAATCAAATTTCAAACTGATACACTACCGAAGAACGGGATAAATTCGTTCCTTGTTTGGTCGCAGCATTGCATCAAGGCGCATTAAATATCACAACTGGTGAGATTCCTGTTCCGATTGGCTGGGTGGAAGAGGCAGTTAAATTGGCGTCCCCTAAAGGTTATCGAATTAAATTGCAGAGAGTAGATGCCAAGTATTGCGGTCAATTTTCTTCATGTGATGCACTTTATTGGACACCGCTTCCGCCGCGTTCCATTCGTTCTCTTTCCTGTCTAGCTGCCTTCACAGAGCAAATGAACCACTTGGCAGGCTTGTTTGAAATCCATACGCAGACCGTCCAGCGGTTGTGATTCACTCATTGTTTTGCCGCACCGGAGACAGCGATAACGCTGGACAATGCGGTTATGATTTTGAAAACGTCCAAATTTCTTTGTTTCACCATTACAGCAATGACGGTAGTCGTCTCTTTTCAGGGTTCATTTTTTAAGGCCGTAATTTCCTCAACACCCCAAACGTGGTCAGTGATACCGGCTTCCATCGCTGGCGTCACGCGCAAGGTCTTATGAATTCGGCAGAAGTTATAGTGCATGACATAAATCGCCATCATGTGCCTGTGATTCTCAAGCTTCTTTGAAAAGGCATTCGTCAGCCGCGTGAACCGGCGATTTTGCATTCGCAGCGTCAGGTTTTGGCGTTCGGCAAAGCTGGTTGAAATGTGTTCTCTTTTCGGATCGCCTTTTATCTTTCGCCGCCTAACTCCGGTGCATTTCGGCGGGGAGTATCGTCCCTCAAAACCATACTGTTTTCCAAACATTTTTATCAGCATCGCATAGTCAATTTCGCTGCCAAACGCGCCTTCCACAGCTTCCAGATAAGGCCGGTAGCCGTCACTGGTAAGTTGCACTCGGCTGGCCAGCCGGTCTTTGAGGTCGTAGAGGAAGCAGCTCGCGCTGGCCAGGCTGCCGACCATAGGCGGATATGAAATGCCTCATTCTCACTGAATTTCCTTTTTTGGTCAGCTAGCAATGCCGCTTCGACTTCTTCCGGCGATGCCTGAACCGTCGAACCTTTATGCAAATAATCTCGAAGAAAGAGACGATAAAATTTTAGACGGTCTTCCGGTCTTTTATTTAGGTAGGCGTATTGTAGCATTTCCCAAAATCCAATCGGCCACTGAATCGTTTTTGGTCGTCCCAGTTTTCTTGGCGGGGAATCTGGTTTTGGGGTTTTGTCTTTTATTTCAGAATAAAACGGGGAAAACCCTTAAAAGTCAATCCAGCAACAATCTGGTAGGACATGACGTTTGGTCGGGTCACGGGAGAGATTTCCCCGAACGAATTCGCGCTTTAAACTCATGAACCGGGGCAAAGTTCCTGGGAGCGCTGGCGTCTCGCCGGCGAGTTCCGGTTTTCGGCTCCCGACTGGCCGGCGGGACGCCAGCGCTCCCAGGAAGTTTATGGGGAGGCATCTTCCCGTCTGGCTTTTGGGAGTAAAAAGCAAAGTGCCGCCGCCGCGAGCAACGCGCCGCCCAAAACCCCGAAGGGAATGGTGATGCCGTGGGTCCGGCTCTTCAATACCCCGACGATGGCCGGGCCGAGATAACCGCCGACGTTGCCGAGCGCATTCACCAGGCCGATGACCGCGCCGGCGGTCGCCCGTGGCATCGTCTCCGTGGGAATGGCAAAGAACGGGGCCAGTCCCGCAAACGGTCCCGGAACGGCCAGACACAGGAACGCGTACGAAAGCCAGAAGGAATGTTCCTTGAGCAAAACGCTCGCGATGAGCGATGTGCCGCTCACGGCATAAATGAAAGCGGCGTGACCGCGGCGCTCACGGGTTTTATCGGAGTGCCGCGATAGGAGCACCATGACGATGGCGGTGACGACGTAAGGAACGGCGAAAAGCAGGCCGGTTTCCAGGCCGGTGAAATTGTGGCCGCCACCCTTGATTCCTTCCGTGAGGAACGTGTTGCAACCGTAGGAAGCGAAGTTGTAAAGGAAACAAACCGCCAGCATGGCGAAAACCGCCGGTTGCAGGAAGGCACGCCCGAGGGAAATCTTTTTTGCCGGCTCCAGTTCCTTCGCCTCGCGTTGCAACGCGGCTTCGAGAAAATCCTTTTCCTCGCGCGAAATCCACTTTGCATCACGCGGATGATCGCTGATGAAATAAAGCCAGATCGGCAGCCAGAGGAATGGCAGGGCGCCTTCCGCCATCAGCATCACCTGCCAGCCCCAGGCGCCCAGCAGCCAGCCGGTGACTGGTGCCGACGCGGCTACTGCCAGCGGCTGGCAAAGGTTCCAGTAGGCATTCGCGCGGGCGCGTTCCGCGCGCGGAAACCAGTTTGCCAGCAGCACCAGCATCGTCGGATACACGCCGCTTTCCGCCACGCCAAGCAGAAAGCGCATCACGGCGAATTCCCGGAAATTGGAAACTAGGCCGCAACCGACTGCGCAAACGCCCCAGAACACCAAAAAAATGGAGATCAATTTTTTAGGACTCCAGCGGCCGGCCAGATAGCCGCCGGGTATCTGCAACAGCACATAACCGAGAAAGAGAATACCGGCGGCCTGGCCTTTCAGCCGGTCGTCCATGAGCAGGTCGTGCATCATGGATGAAATCTTGGGGTCCAGCGCCAGCGCGACGTTCGTGCGGTCCACGTACGAAATCGTGTACATGATCAGCGCGACCGGGATGATGCGCAGCCAGCGTTGCGGTTTCACGGGATTCAAGCTGGCGCGTTGTTAACAGAAGAACCCGGCGTTGTTCAATGGTTAACTTTCGCGCTAGGAAACGCGGCGATCCGACTAAATCTCCCGTCCGCCCGTGTGAACCGTCTATCAGAATCAACAGCCGTTACTTCCCGCCGGACGATGCTTCCTTCGATTTTTGGATTTTTTTCAGTTGTTCAACCAGGTTGCGTATTTGCTCGCGCTCCTGGCCTTGCATGGATGGCATTTGCACCGCGGTTTCCCCCACGACCAGCGCATCGGAAATCCGCTTCTGTTTCATAAGAAAATTTACGTATCGGAACACGGACTCCGATGAATACGGGCACAAGGCCCAGGCCTGGCGAAAGGCAAAATCCGCCGCGAGGGCCATGCGGTCTTTTTCCGCCTCGCCGGCGGCCTGGTCCAGCCGCCACAGATAAATTCCGGCGATGGAACACCGCAGCTTGGAAAACATCCTGTGGGAGTAGGCGTTTTGAATGAATCACGGATCGCCCGTGAAACCGCTGAAATCCTGCTTCCCGAAAACTTTCTTGGCAAACGCCGCTACCGCTGCGACCGGTGTGTCATCATGCAGCCAGTCGCCAATCATCGGCTGAATCGTTTTGGCCCGGTAATCGTGATCCGTTTGAGGATTTCGAATTAAAATTATACTTGACTCACCCCTTGGGCTGGCATAACTGCACAGTAGGTTGAATTTGAAAGCAGATGGTTTATGAAAACTTCTCTATTCGGGTGTTTCTTCGGATTCATTGTTTTGGTTCCCGTTTCAGCGCCGCTTCTTGCGCAGCCAGTTATCACCAATCAGCCGGCCAGCCAGGCCGTATGGGCGGGCGGCAATGTCACATTCAACGCGGGAGTTTCCAGCGCCGGTCCGGTCACTTACCAATGGCAATTCAACAACACGGACTTGCCCAACGGCATCATCGCGACGGTGGCAGGCAATGGTACAAACGGTTATTCCGGCGACGGCAGCGCGGCCACCAATGCCAACCTTGATACTCCTACTGGCATGGCGGTGGACGCCTCCGACAACCTATTCATTGCAGACTACTTGAACTACTGCATCCGCAAAGTGAACTCCAGCGGCGTTATTACAACTGTAGCCGGCAATGGCACTAGCGGTTATTCCGGCGACGGCAGTGCAGCGACCAATGCCAATTTAGATCCTACCGGCGTGGCGATGGACGCCTCCGGGAACCTGTTCATTGCGGACTGGGACAGCGACGTAATTCGCAAAGTCAGCACCGATCGCATCATCACGACAGTGGCGGGCAATACCACTTGGGGCTATTCCGGCGATAGTGGTGCCGCCACCAATGCCAATTTGAATTACCCCGGAGGCGTGGCGGTGGACGTCTCCGGCAACCTGTTCATCGCGGACACGTACAACCACCGCATCCGCAGGGTGAACACCAACGGCATCATTGCGACGGTGGCGGGCAATGGCACAGGGGCATATTCCGGGGACGGCGGCGCCGCCACCAATGCCAGCTTGAATAATCCCCAGGGCGTGGCGGTGGACGCCTCCGGCAACCTCTTCATTGCGGACTATGGCAACTCCCGCATCCGCAAAGTGAGCGCCAACGGCATCATTACGACGGTCGCAGGCAATGGCTCGCCGGGCTATTCCGGCGACGGCGGCGCGGCCACCAATGCCAGCTTGAATGATCCCCAAGGCGTGGCGGTGGACGCCTCCGGCAACCTCTTCATTGTGGATCTAAACAACAACGTCATCCGCAAAGTGAGCACCAGCGGCATCATCACGACGGTCGCAGGCAATGGCTCGCCGGGCTATTCCGGCGACGGCGGTGCCGCCACCAATGCCGATCTGAATTTTCCTTACGGCGTGGCGGTGGACGCTTTTGGCAACCTGTTCATTGCTGATACATTCAACAACTGCATCCGCAAAGTAAACTTCAGCCAAGGGCCAACTTTGGCGCTCGACAACGTGACGGCGGCCAACGCGGGTGACTATCAAGTGGTGGTGACCGGTTTCAGCGGCAGTGTGACCAGCAGCGTCGCCACCTTGATCGTGGCCTCGATCACCAGCCAGCCGGCCAACTGCGTCAATGTGGCGGGCACGACGGCAACCTTCTCCGTCATTGTTGGGGGAATAACCTCACCAAGCTATCAATGGCAGAAAAATGGTGTGGTGATGACCGATGGCGGCAACGTATCCGGTTCGACGGCGGCTACCCTGACCTTGAGCAATGTGCAAGATGCCGATGCGGCCAGCTATGTGGTGGTAGTGACCAATGTGACAGGGAGTATAACCAGTTCGCCCGCCATGCTCACGGTGGTTGAATTCACGGCGCAGCCGGCCAGCCAGGCTGTATGGGCGGGCGGTAATGTCACCTTCGCCGCGGGAGTTTCCAGCACCGGGCCGATCACTTACCAATGGCAATTCAACAACACGAACCTGCCCGAAGTAAGCACCAACCAACAGCCAGCTTTAATGCTCAACAACGTGACGGCGGCCAATGCGGGTGACTATCAAGTGGTGGTGACCGGTGGTTCCGGCGGCAGTGTGACCAGCAGCATCGCCACCTTGACCGTCGCCACGATCACCAGCCAGCCGGCCAGCCGCGCCAATGTGACGGGCACGACGGCAACCTTCTCCGTGGCTGTTGGGGGAATAATAACCCCATCGAGCTATCAATGGCTCAAAAATGGCGTCGTGATGACCGATGGCGGCAATGTATCCGGCTCGACGGCGGCCACCCTGACCTTGAGCAACGTGCAGGATGCCGATGCGGCCGGCTACTCGGTGGTGGTGACCAATGTGGCGGGAAGCGTGACCAGTAGTGTGGCCAGTCTGGTCGTGCTTGAGTCAGGAAACCGGATCCTGTTTCAGTGGAGTTTTGACGGCATTGCTGGCAACCCCATGTCAACTTGTGCGGATGCGATTAGCGGTGTGGTGCTAACCTCGTTTAACAACGGATTGTCGGCAACAATCGCATATGGCGCTTCAAATCCCTGGTATAACACCAATGGCACCAGCGCCGTTTTCCAGAACACACCCGGCGTGAACACCACGGGCGTCGGCTTGTTCGCCAATGATACCGGCGTGAATAGCCCGCTCGATATTTCGGTGGTGACCAATTTAACGCTGGAAGCATTTGTTTTCCCTTATGATGTTCGACAGGCCGTTGTCGTGCGAAAAGATGGCGGCACAGGCGGCTATTACATTGACGAAAGACCGGATGGTCATTTCGGTTTCAGCCTCAAGTGCGCAAGCCAGGATCTCACGGACCAATTGGAATGCAACGACCTGCCTTACACCTCCGGCCAATGGTATCATGTGGCCATGGTTTGGGACGGAACTGGTGTGACTTTCTATGTTAATGGGGTTCAGTCACACGATTTGGGCGTCAATCACGTGACGGTTGTGCCTTTCACCGGGCCGGTGGGAGATTCAACCAACAGCCTCGGAGTCGGTGCCTTCGTGCAGGACAACGCTAATCCGCCCGCCAACTCGAGCCAGTTCTTTTATGGCCAGATTGACGAGGTTCGGATATCGAATGCCGCCCTCCCGCCTGGCCAGTTTCTTATCAATCATGGGGATTACACCGGGCCGCCCGTGATTATCGCACAACCCCAAAATGTCACCGTGCCAGCGGGATTAAACCCCAATTTCTTCGCCTCGGCCGTCGGTCCCAGGTTAAACTGGCAGTGGTGGTTCAACAATACGAATATTATTTCCGGGGCCACAAATTATTTCTGCCAGCTGGCCAACGTCAGTTCTGCCTCGGCCGGATGTTACAGCGTCACTGTCTCCAATGCCTATGGTTTCACCAACAGCCAAAATGCTTGGCTGACGGTGACGCCACGCTCTTGGCAAAGCGGTCTGGCCTTTAACTACAGCAATAACGGCATGAATATGCCATACCGGCTGTATCTGCCCATCAATTACAACCCGGCAACCAACTATCCGCTTGTCATATTTTTGCATGGCAGCGGACAATCCGGATCCGACAATATTGCCCAGGTCGCAAACTTCATCTCCGGCCTGATTACACGGACTTATTCGCAATATCCAGCAATACTGGTCGCGCCTCAATTGAACGAGGCTGATGGTTGGGGGATCGAAAATCCCAACGACCTCACACTTGGCATCCTGGCGCAGGTAAAGCGCAATTACTCGGTGGATGACCGTCGGATTTACCTTACCGGCCTCTCCATGGGCGGATTTGGAACCACAGATTATGCCTTCTTTTTCCCCACGCTGTTTGCCGCCATTGCGCCAATGTCGGGCGCTGAATACTATCTACCATATTATTATCCACCCGCCCAACTTCCATACATCCCCACCTGGTTATTTCACGGAAGCGCGGATACGGCCGTTCCCGTGAGTTATTCTGAGTATTACTACATCGAAGTTACCGGTCTGTCCGCCATTTCCGACATCGTGTTCACCCAAACAAACTATGCAAACTATGGGTATCCCACCGCCGTTTCAGGTTTGATCCGATTCACGGAATTTATGGGCCAGGGTCATACCATTTGGGAGGAAATTTACGGTGCTCCTGCCACAGATTTATACGACTGGATGTTCTCGCAAACCCGTCCGCCATCCACCAGCGGTATTTCCGCAGCGTTTTTTGGGAACGATCAATTCATCCTGGCCGGCTTTAATAGCGTTCCCTTTGCCGTCGGCTGTCTCTTGACTTCGACAAATCTTCAGACTCCTCGATCGCAATGGCAACCCATTGCCACAAACTGGTGTGACGCGTATGGCAATCTGATGTTTACCAACACAATTGACGCCGGTGCCGGGCAACGGTTCTACCTTTTGCAGTTCCAATAAAGTTCTTTTTTGCATCCGCAAGGGTTGGCTGGTCGAATTCTCCACGGCCAGGCATTTACCCCAACTTTTCCCTGGCGCCGGCTGAAACTTTCCGGGCGCGGACAAAGTCATGTAGGAGCCGAGGTGACGAGGCTCAAATTAAAAACCGAAAACCAATCAGAGCCTCCTCACGTCGGCTCCTGCAAGCGTGATATTTTAGAATTATTCTAAGTATTGACAGGTGCTGGTGACGGGTCTAGTGTGCCGGTGGCATGAGCCCGGTTGAGAAGAAAATGATGAGCGGAGACCTGAATGAGCGCCTGACGACGGGCGGGTTCCGGTCCACGCCGCACCGCAAGCACGTTTACAACGTGTTGTTGCAGAAGCGCGATCACCCCACCGCCGAGGAGGTTTTCATCCGGTCCAAAAAAAACATGCCGGATATTTCCATGGCCACGGTCTATAACTGCCTCGACGCGCTGGTCAAATGCGGCCTTGTGCGCCAGGTGCAGATTGACCGCGGCGCCACCCGGTTTTGTCCGAACATGCGCGAGCACGGCCATTTTTATTGCGACTCGTGCGACACGGTGTACGACGTGGATTTGCCGGAGAAGCCCAAACCCGGTATCATTCTCCCGCACGGATTCAAGGCTGAGCATTTTGAAGTCGCCATCCACGGCATCTGCCCGGATTGCGCGAAGAAAAAATAAATTTTACAAACGATGAGCACCGCCACGGAAACCATCGAAAGCCTGGTCAAACAGGATTACAAATACGGTTTTTACACCGACGTGGAGACCGATTCCGCGCCGCCGGGATTGAGCGAGGACACCATCCGGCTGATTTCACGCAGGAAAAAAGAGCCGGAATGGCTGACTGACTGGCGGCTCAAGGCGTTCCGGCACTGGCAAACGATGCAGGAACCTACCTGGCCGAAGGTCCACCACGAAAAAATCAATTATCAGGACATCATTTATTACTCCGCGCCCGGGAAAAAGGGCGACGGGCCGAAAAGCTTGGAGGAGGTTGACCCGAAATTGCTGGAAACCTACGAGAAACTCGGCATCCCCCTGCGCGAACGCGAGCGACTCGCCGGCGTGGCTGTGGACGCGGTGTTTGACAGCGTGTCCGTCGGCACGACCTTTAAAAAGCAGCTCGCCGAGAAGGGCGTCATCTTCTGCTCGTTCAGCGAAGCGGTGCAGGAACATCCCGACCTCGTGAAGAAATACCTCGGCATGGTTGTGCCTTACACGGACAACTTTTTTGCCGCGCTGAACTCTGCCGTCTTCACCGACGGTTCGTTCTGCTACATTCCCAAGGGCGTGCGCTGTCCGATGGAGCTTTCGACGTATTTCCGCATCAATGCGGCGAACACCGGCCAGTTCGAGCGCACGCTCATTGTCGCCGACGAAGGCGCGCATGTGAGTTATCTCGAAGGCTGCACCGCGCCGATGCGCGACGAAAACCAGCTTCACGCGGCGGTGGTTGAGCTGGTTGCGCTCGACAACGCGCAAATCAAATACTCGACCGTGCAGAACTGGTATCCAGGCGACGAAAACGGCAAGGGCGGCATCTACAATTTTGTGACCAAGCGCGGCCTGTGCCGGGGCAGAAACTCGAAAATTTCCTGGACGCAGGTTGAAACCGGCTCGGCCATCACGTGGAAATATCCCAGTTGCATTTTGCAGGGCGACAACTCGGTCGGAGAATTTTATTCCGTGGCCGTGGTGAACAATTACCAGCAGGCCGACACCGGCACGAAAATGGTGCATATCGGCAAAAACACCCGCAGCACCATTGTGTCGAAGGGCATTTCCGCCGGGCGTGGCCAGAACAGCTATCGCGGCCTGGTGAAAATCCAGAAAAGCGCCGCCAACGCGCGCAATTTTTCGCAGTGCGACTCGATGTTGATCGGCGCCAAATGCGGCGCGCACACGTTCCCCTACATCGAGGTGAAAAACACGTCGGCAAGCGTCGAGCACGAGGCCTCGACCTCGAAGATTGGCGAGGACCAGATTTTTTACTGCAACCAGCGCGGGCTTTCCACCCAGGACGCCGTGAACCTGATCGTGAACGGCTTCTGCAAGGAGGTCTTCAAGGAACTGCCAATGGAATTCGCCGTGGAAGCGCAAAAACTTTTAGGCGTGAGTTTGGAAGGCAGTGTGGGTTAAATTAAGCCACGGATTGAACACGGATTAAACACGGACATGGAAGGCAAACTCCCGCATGCGGATGTCACGGAAAAGATTATCGGGGCCGCTTTTGAAGTTTATGGCGAACTCGGATATGGTTTTCTCGAAAGCGTTTATCAAAAGGCCATGCAGGTCGAATTGCAGCGGTCCGGGCTTGAAGCGGAAATTGAGTGTCCAATCAAAGTCAAATACCGGAGTGTTATCGTCGGCGAATTCCGTGCCGACCTGTTCGTCAATGACGCCGTGATGGTCGAATTGAAGACCGCGAAGAATTACAACGCGGAAGATGAACCGCAGTTGTTAAACGAATTAAAAGCCACTGGAATCAAAGTTGGTTTGTTGATTAACTTTGGCCGGACGAAGGTGGAATTCAAAAGAATGGTTTTTTGAGTCCGTGTTTTATCCGTGTTCAATCCGTGGCTAAAATAAATTTAAGAAATGAGCAAACCGATTCTCGAAATCAAAAACCTCAGCGCGGGGGTTGAGGGCAAACAAATCCTCAAAGGCATCAGCCTGACGATTTCTCCCGGCGAAGTCCACGCCATCATGGGACCCAACGGCAGCGGCAAGAGCACGCTGGCCGCCGTGCTGGCCGGCCGCGCCGGTTACGACGTGACCGGCGGCGAAGTGATTTACGACGGCAAGGATTTGCTCGACCTCGCCCCTGAGGAGCGCGCCCGGGAAGGCGTTTTCCTTGCGTTCCAGTATCCGGTCGAAATCCCCGGCGTCAACAGCACTTACTTCCTCAAGGCCGCACTGAATGAAATCCGCAAGTCGAAAGGCCAGCAGGAACTCGACGCGATGGAATTTCTGAACCTCGTCAAGGACAAGATCAAACTGCTGGAATTGAACGAGGACCTGCTCAAGCGCTCGGTGAACGAGGGTTTTTCCGGCGGCGAAAAGAAGCGCAACGAAATTTTCCAGATGGCCGTGCTCGAACCCCGGCTCGCCATCCTCGACGAGACGGATTCCGGCCTCGACATTGACGCGCTGCGCATCGTCGCTGGCGGCGTCAACAAGTTGAAACGACCCGACAGCGCACAGCTCGTCATCACGCATTATCAGCGGTTGTTGAATTTCATCATTCCCGATTTCGTCCACGTGCTTTACGACGGCCGCATTGTGAAATCCGGCGACAAACAGCTCGCGCTCGAACTCGAGGCGAAGGGTTACGACTGGATTATCAAGCCCGCCTAGTTAAACTGGCGGCATGAATCTGGACGAAGCCCAACGCCAAAAAGTCGCCGCCTGGATCGCGGACGGCGCGAAACTTTCTGAAATTCAAAGCCGGCTCGCGTCGGAACTCAGCTTGAAACTCACCTACATGGAAGTGCGGCTGCTGGTGGACGATTTGAAATTGACGCCAAAAGACCCGGAGCCGCCCAAAGTTGCCGCGCCGGTTGCCGAGGCGGCAAAGCCTGCCGACAAGAAAAACTCTCCGCCACCCACGGAGCCGCCGGGCGCGAGAGGCGGCGTGTCCGTAACGGTGGATCAATTGGCGCGGCCCGGCACGATTGCCAGCGGCAAGGTTGCGTTCAGCGATGGCCAGCAGGCCGACTGGTATCTCGACCAGACCGGGCGGCTGGGCGTTTTGCCCCGGCAGCCGGGTTACAAGCCGTCCGCCGCGGACGTGCAGCAATTTCAGTCCGCATTGCAAAGCGAAATCGCGCGGATGGGATTCTGAAATTCCCCTTTCCTCCTCGTCGTCGTTCTCGTCCTCGTAATCGAAACCGTACAGATCGAGGACGAGGACGAGAAGGAGGACGATAACCTTTCGACCCCGGCCCGTTGCGGCCGGACTTCCGACGGTTCACTTCCTTCGCCTTGCCGCAACCTTCATCTCTTGGCACATTGATGCGGCATGCGCAAACAATTCCGGGTCTGGGCCGAAAGCCTCGAAACCTTTGCCCTCGAAGTCATCTTTGGCGAGCGCCACGACACCAAGGCGGTGTTGTTGCGCGGACTTTTGTTTGGCAGCTCGAAGCTTTTCCAGGCCGG
>Ga0187862_10005458_pt1 | contig 11769 bp, 8 predicted proteins | sample June2016WEW_10_1_FD_133003 | JGI IMG/M metagenome (GOLD analysis project Ga0187862, IMG submission 133003) | Peatland microbial communities from SPRUCE experiment site at the Marcell Experimental Forest, Minnesota, USA - June2016WEW_10_150 | ecosystem: Environmental > Terrestrial > Soil >...
CGCAGCAAAATATTCCTCCGTGTCCTTGTCTGACAACGGGTCAACGTGGAATTTGAAATAAAGTGTGTCGTTGGCCGAGTCATCCCGTTTCACAGCACCGCCAAGAATATCGGCGCCCGCCCCGTTTTCATGAACCAGCGTTGTATCCGGGTCATTCCACAAGATTACTGCGTTGGCCGGAGTTACCAGCACCAATGCCATCCACACCATCGCCAACCAGGCCATCTTGCGCCAAGCTGTTCGGTTCAATACAAAAATTCCCCACCTGTTCAGCGCACATGGCGACAAGTCAGACAAACAAGAAAATACCGGGAACCGGAGCATGGTGCTGTTTTGTTGATGTAATTATGAAACGAAAAATCTGCGGACACAAGCGGACAGTCTGTCACCACTTCATGCGACTGACTTCCTGCAGTTAATAGGTTATTTTATTATAAAAATAGCACAAAAAGCGAAAACTCTTTGCGAGAGTTTATCATTGCATTTTGCAGGCGTTGCTTCGGGAGGCGGCCAAACAACGACCATGATCGCGCTGCCGGTTGCCAATGCGGGTTTTGTTTGAATTCGGCAGCCGTTTTCAGGGACAGGCATCAGGTGATAATCGCGACGAAAGCCGGCAAATATTGATCGCCGGCTTCTTGACTGATTTTGGATCATTGAGGAAATTAATTATGATGTCCGAAGAAAAGCAACCGTTGGCAGCCACACAGCTGCGATCTATGGCTGCTTTTGTTTGAACAGCTAAACGCAAGCAATTCTGTTCCTGTGAAATTTAGAAGTATTCTCATCTTGTCGGCTTTCACCCCGTTTTTATTCACCGCGCCGGAGGTCGCCCAAGGAGCCCCAAAACCGGTGATGGTTCATTATATGCCATGGTTTGTCTCCAAGCCTTACAGCGGCTCTTGGGGGTGGCATTGGACGATGGGCCATTTTAATCCTGACATAACCAATTCAAATGGCGAACAGGAAATTGGCTCATGGTATTATCCGTTGATTGGTCCATGTGATTCAGCCGATCCGGCAGCGCTTGAATATCATGTCCTTTTGATGAAGCTGGCGGGTATTGATGGCATAATTGTTGATTGGCATGGAAAGGATGATTTCAACGACTATGCCATTAACAATCAGCGGACGGCAGCCATGTTTAATTACGTTCGCAAGGCAGGCTTGAAGTTTTCTCTTTGCTACGAAGATGCGACCATCCAAGCAGAGATTAACGGCGGGTTCATAACTGCAAGCGATGCTGTCTTTCATGCACAACAGACCATGCTTTATGCGCAAACCAATTTTTTCACGGATGCAAGCTTTCTCCGCCTGAGCAACGCGCCCGTGCTCTTGAATTTCGGTCCGCAATACTTCAAGAACAATTCCGACTGGGTGTCCATTTTTTCGGTATTAAACGCAACCAATCAGCCGGCGTTTTACACCATAGACAATCGGCTGGCCGTTGGGGCGGGCGCTTTCGATTGGCCGCCAATGTGGAAGTCGGGTGGCGGCACAAATACGCTGACGCCGGCTCAACTGAAAAGTTACCTCGTCAACTTCGAGCAAAACGCTGGCGGCTGGCCCAGCTTTGTCAGCAGCGCCTTTCCACGATTTCATGATATATATGTGCAGGCGGGCGTGAGTTCATCGTATGGCTATCTGGATGATGCGAACGGAAGCACTTTCACCGATACGTTGAGCCGCGCTATGACCAACAATTCGGCCATTGTCCAAATCGTCACCTGGAATGACTTTGGCGAAGGAACGATTGTCGAGCCGACACAGGATTATGGGTATCGGGACCTTGGGATCGTCCAGAATTTGCGCCGGCAATACCTGGACCCCGGATTTCCCTATCACACAAATGACCTGGCGATGGCCTTTCGGTTTTACAATCTCCGCAAACAGTATGGGAACAACCCGGCCATCTCGGCGGAGTTGGACCGCATCTTCACCAACATTGTTTCCGGAGCGGCATCCTTGGCAAACTCGCAACTGACGGGCATAGAATCCAACCGGCCGGTGGTTTACAATCTCTCATACAATGATGCTCAACTGCAGTTCTCAATTGGCGGACATGTGGCATCCAGCGTGCAGGTTCAGATGTCAACCAATCTTACAACCTGGCAGACCGTCCAAACATTCGATGTCAGCACCAATTTGCCCGTTTTCAGCACAGTGACCACTCAGACCGTATGCAGGTTTTTCAAAATCCAATAGGGTCAGGTCGGTGGGCTTGTCCTGAAATACCGGCCTGATTATTTACGCCCTTGGCAACAGGCTTCCGGATCAACCCGCAACTGGCTGCCATGGGTTTCCCGGAATTGTGTTATGCCCCGGGCTTGATTAAAGTGCCAAAGAATGAAGCCGAAAAACATTTTGCTATTGACGGCGCTCTTATCCTTTATTTTGGCCGCACCCGGAGCCTCCCGCGCCGCCTCAAAGGCCGTGATGGTTTATTACATGCCGTGGTATACGGCCAAGCCTTACTCCGATAGTTGGGGCTGGCATTGGACGATGAATCACTTCAATCCCGACATGGTGAATGCATCGGGGGAGCGACAGATTGCCTCATGGTATTATCCATTGATCGGTCCGTATGATTCGTCTGACCCGGCGGTGCTCGAGTATCATGTATTGCTCATGAAGCTGGCCGGGGTTGACGGTGTGATCGTGGACTGGTATGGGTCGGCCAATTTTCTGGATTACGGCATCAATAATCAGGCGACGGTGAAGCTGTTTCAATTTACGCGCAAGGCGGGTCTGAAATTTTCCATCTGCTACGAAGATCAGACGATCCAGCACATGATTGACGGCCATTATCTCGCTGCCGGTGATGCCATCGTTCGAGCCCAACAGGAGATGCTTTACCTGCAAACCAATTTTTTTTCTGATGCGAGTTATTTGCGGTTGAAGGGCAAGCCGGTGTTGTTGAATTTCGGCCCGCAACACTTCATGATGAGCAGCAATTGGGAAGATATTTTCTCCGTGCTCGGGGCGACAAATCAACCGGCATTCTTCACCGAGGACAATCGCCTGCCAGTCAGCACGGGCGCCTTCAGTTGGCCACCCATGTGGATGAGCCAGGCGCCCGGCACCGGTGGCGTATTGTCCGGCGCAGCTTTGAAGAGTTATCTGGCCGATTTCGATCAAAAGGCCGGCAACTGGCCGGCCTTCATCAGCAGCGCCTTTCCGCGTTTTCATGACATTTATCAACGGGCCGGTGTGCGGAACTATTGGGGCTACCTTGGGGACCGTCACGGTGACACGCTGCGTGAAACCTTGAGCCGCGGCATGACCAACTCCTCAGCCATTGTTCAAATCGTCACTTGGAATGACTTTGGCGAAGGCTCGATGGTTGAACCAACACGGGAATACGGCTACCAGAATTTGGGGATTGTTCAGGATTTTCGCCGGCAATACCTGGAACCTGATTTTTCCCGGAACACGAACGATCTGAAAATGGCCTTCCGGTTTTACAACCTGCGACGACAATATTTAACCAACATCGTTGTATCAGCAGAATTGGATCGCATCTTTACAAACATCGTCTCCGGCAAAATCGAAGCTGCGAATCTTCAATTGGATCAGTTGATAAAATAAACCTCCAAATAAGCGAAGGTGTGCCCGACCTGAAGCTCGCCTCTTTTACCTCCAGCTACGGTATACACTGACTGGATGGCGTCTTCGGCATGAGACAGCACGGTACACGCGCTTTTTTCAGAAAGACACCGCCCGCCTCAGTGATTTTGACCAATTTGCCCGCGCGATAGAAAAACTTGACGCCAAGCTCTTGTTCCAAGGCACGAAACTGACGGCTCAATGGAGGTTGAGAGATTTGAAGCCGAACTCCATCTGACACGCCCCAACTGCGCGTCATCCTATACCGGCCCATTTTGGCAGGAATGGAGACATCGAGTCGTTCGCGGAAGCCGGGGCGATGGAGACGAAATGATGAAGAGGAGGGCACGCAGAGTTAATGAAACTTTTTTAACTTGACTCCCGACCTCCCCATTCATTATGGTGAACACATGAAGACTATTCCCAAGCTTCTTGGTTTCATGTTTCTCGGCTTGTGCGCAAGCATTGGGTGCACTGGCTTGGTCCACGCTCAAATCGGGGTGACGAACGTCACCTGGCAGGGGTCGGTCAGCGTGATGACGACCAACGGTATTACCTATGCCGAATACTCGTGGATGCTGTTGGGCTTCGAGTGCCAGTCCTTGGTTAGCACGGGGCCCGTGATCCGCAATGGCAGCAACTTCTGGTTTGATTTCGAAATCGAACAGGAAACCGGACCAGTGGCTTGCCCCCAGTTTATCCTCAATGAAACCACCACCGCCGTTTTAGGCACGTTGGACCCGGGCACCTACACCTTAATCACAACCTCTTGGGGCGTGCCAGTCGCGACCAATACCTTCACCGTTCCGATCCCCACGCCCATCCTCCACCCCATCGGTTTTGGCACTGACGGATCGTTTCAAATACAGTTGACGAATGGTGTCAACAACGTGAGTTACGTCCTGCAATGCTCGACGAATTTCGTTAATTGGACTTCGCTTTCGACCAATTCAGGTAGGCCACCGTTGAGTGACCCCTCCCCTGTCTTGCCCGGTCCTTGCTATTACCGCGTGCAAATTCTCCAGCAGTGACTATCTGTTCCGGCCAGTCGCTTCTGGGAAAAGACCGGGCCGGGGTTTTTCTGAAGCATTGTTTTTCAGTCAATTGCCAAGCGAGAACGATATGCGATTGAACCGAAGAACCCGCCAACTACCTTTGCCAAAGCCCGCGCTGCTTGCTTTCAGCGTGCGTGTTGACTCACAGATAAATATTACCCGGGACATGGGCCGTCAGGCGTAGCGGCACGACGAGCTTGTGGAAACTTGTTTACTTCGCCGCCCGACGAAATATATTGGCGCACTGTTGCCGACGTGGCGGAACTGGCAGACGCACCAGACTCAAAATCTGGTACTCGTGAGAGTGTGTGGGTTCGACCCCCTCCGTCGGCACCATATAAATCAACGACTTGTGTCTTCGCGCATAAGTTGTCTCAGCCTTGATTTACCTTGAAATAGGTTGAATTAGGTTGAATTAGCGTGGAAATCAACGACTTACGAAGGCAGTTTTTAGGGTTAATGGGGGGGGTGAAGTTGTCGCGATTTTTGAGGTCTTTTCGATTTCCAACCGCAAAACTTCCAGGCGTAAGCCGTTATCAATCAACACTTGGAAGTTTCATTTAAGACAAATTATCCGCACGTAAGGGGGTGTGAAGTGTGAAGTTGTTTTCTAGGCCACCCGGGTCAAGGACAAAGCCGTTGAAGACCACGACTTCATCGTGCTGGGATCTGCGTTATCTGCAACAAATTGCTGCTTGCTCTTGCAACATGAAAAATTAATATACACTCGATAATCGAAGCGAAAGGGAAAAACAACCTTGAAAGGTATCGGTTTGCTTTCAGTCCCTCAACCATTGTTCCCCAGCCGACTTCCTCGGTCCATTCGACCTTCAGGTCGAGGTTGTGAGCCGCCTCCTCGAGTACCTCGGCGAAAATGCCGGTGATTTTCTTGGTGTTTGGGTCCTTGATAAGACCTGGTGGATAAGGCACGTATCCGACTCTGATTATGCCTGTTTCGACTACGCGTTCGTAGGCGGTTTGGACTTTCTGGTTTTGAGGGGCCGCTGATTGTGGCTGGCATCCAGCGATCAGGCAAGCTGCGAGGGCTAGAATCCCCAGTTTCGCGATGATTTTCTTATTCATGTTTTGTTTCGTGTTAATTTTAGACAGTTTGAGGCAGTAGCCTACAATCCATAGGCAGACAAATCATGTCTGGATTGGCCTGAATCTGGCATGTTTGGGTGAGAATGTATCGTATCTTTGTTGTTTACAATACGTTACGCATTGTTACTGGTCTTTTGGAGCCTCACGATTCTTGTCTGGAATTAATGGGGTAGCGTGCGTTGCTGACCGATACGGCCGGAATCGGATCGAGTCGGTGAACAACCGGGACGATGTTTCTGACTACTGCGCGAAATACGTAACGAAGGACGGCGCTTGGTGGGGTGTCAAGCAGGTCGGCCAGCGGCACCCGGCGTTCAAGGATTTCAAACTGGAATGAGAGAGGACCAACAACAATTTATGCGGCTGCTGGGGCAGTTGCCGGCGCGCCTGACGGCGGAGCAGGCGGCGTGGGTGCTGAACTGCCAGCCGCATGATGTGCCGATTCTCGTGGTTGCTCGTCTGCTCAAGCCGCTGGGCAATCCGCCACCAAACAGCGTTAAGTATTATGCCGCCTCAGAACTGTTGGAACAGGTCAAAGACCGGGCGTGGCTGGCGAAGGTCACGAATGCGTTGAATCAGCATTGGCAAAAGAGAAATGCCGCCAAGAAAAATTGTCCGGTGAATTCGTCGCAGAATGGCCACGTCACGGCGAACTGAGGCTGTAGAACCGGCTGGGATAATTCGTCCACTGCGGGTCGCTGAAATAGGATGAACCACCGGTGAGCGTGTTGGTTTGAATCGGTTGCCACACGGGATTGGCCAGATTCGTGCAGGCTTCCACCACGACGGAGATGTTAGTTGCCCAAGAGATAATGAAACCGAACCCGTTGGTTTGCACGCCAAAACTGGGGCCGTTGTTTAGGATTAGCGGGTACGGAAGCGTCCATAGCGCGGTCGGAAGACCGCCAAACGTCGGGCCCCAGCCAGAGGTTCCCGGCAGGTAATAGACTGTCGCATTGTTGTCATATAAGAACACATTCATACCAATGCTGGGGGCATTGCCCATGAAATAGACTCCTGTCAGGCCGGAACAGTAAGCGAACGCCGCGACCCCGATGTTGGTAACGCTGTTGGGAATCGTGATGCCGGTCAGGCTGCTGCAATAAAAGAACGCAGATATCCCGAGGCTGGTGACGCTGTCGGGGATCGTCGCGTTGGTCAGGCCGGAACAGTCAGAGAACGCACTGTTCCCGATGCTCGTGACGCTGTTGGGAATCGTGACGCTGGTCAGGCTAGAGCAATAAAAGAACGCCCCGTCCCCGATGCTGGTGACGCCATTGGGGATCGTGATGCTGGTCAGGTCGTAGCAGAAGGCAAACGCCTCGTCCCCGATGCTGGTGACGCTGTTGGGAATCGTGACGTTGGTCAGGTCGTAGCAGTCATGGAACGCATAGTTTCCGATGCTGGTGAGGTTGCTGGACATTAGGACGGTGGTCAGGCTGCTGCACAATTCGAACGCTTCGTCCCCAATGCTGGTGACGGTGTTGGGAATCGTGACGCCGGTCAAGTTGGCGCAGTAAAGGAACGCCTCGTCCCCGATACTGGTGACCCCGTTGGGGATTACTACGATTCCGGCTTCGCCCCCTGGACATTGGATGAGCAGGGTCTGGTTCTTGTCGAACAAAATCCCGTCCGCGCTACTATAGGCGGGATTAAGCGCAGCCACCGTGATTGCCGTCAAGCTAGAGCAATAAAGGAACGCCCCGTCCCCGATGCTGGTGACGCCGTTGCCGATTGTGACGCTGGTCAGGCTGGTGCAAGAATAGAACGCGTAGTCCCCGATGCTGGTGACGCTGTCGCCGATCGTGACCCCAGTCAGGTTGGTGCAGTAAGCGAACGCCAAGTTCCCAATGCTGGTAACTGGGTAGCCATTGATCGTGTCGGGTATGGTCACGTCACCGCCGGGACCGGTGAATCCGGTGATGGTAATCGTGCCGTTATTAGTGATATATGTGAATTGATTAGTGAATGGAGGCGGAGGTATTAACACCGTCAAAGTCACTGGAACACTGCGGATGGTTCCATTGGTGCTCCACGGCGTAGTGTTTGTGGTTATGCCTCTAACCACCACATCAAACTGGCCGGCATCGCTACCTACGCAGTTGGTAAAGTACAAGGTTGCATTTGTCGTGGAGCCCTCAATATCGTTAACACCGCCAGCCGCTGGCAGGTTGGTTCCATTCTTCTGCCATTGATATGTCAACATTTCTATTGATACCTTGTGCGCCTGGATGGCGTGCACCGTGAACGACGCCGGCTCGCCGTTAGTAATTGTCACACTCGCTGGTTGCGGATTTGTAATGTCGGGATCACTCCAAGTCAGCTTAGCCAAAACACAGTCGTCCCAGTAAACCGCGCCTCCGTCAGTCGCCCCATTATCAAATTCAAGTTTATAGCGAACGTATGCCGTGCCAGGAGGAGCAACAAGGTTTGTTGTCACTGACGGTGTTGTCACCTGATAACCATATTCTATGGCATCAAAACCACAAAAACCGGGTTCTATAGGCACATCTCCAATACCAAAGTTTGTGTAACCGTAATAAAAGTTTGTCGCCGGAAGATACATCCAGCCGCTTGTGTCAACGGCCGGGGGCGGAGTAATAATCCAGTTCGGGCCGCCAAGAATCAACGTGGCATTCGGATCAAGAATGGCTGAGCCATATACCCCATAGCCATATTCTTGAAATGGCGCCGGGCAGGTGCCAATGTTATCGTCAAAGCTTGCACCCAACAGGTTGTTGTTCGTATCAAAAAAAGCAACCTCCATATAAGCGATTGCTGAGTCGAAGTAGTTCGACGCATAACAGATGGCCCAACAATTGGCCGACCACTGCGACCCGGCGACGGCGGGGTAATCCTGCCAAATATAAGCCGAGTCCGCGGTGGTGTCGAATTGCTCAAACACATACTTGCCATAAGCCAGAATATTTTCGTCAGTTGTGTTGGGAACCAAACTGTTGGTTGAAACGACCAACGTATAGCCTGTGCTTGAGACATTCCAGCCTGTCAAATCTCCCGTTTCCGCCCCCGGGTTAACCAGGACATTGTAGGGAGCGGGGGCTGCCTTTGCGCCGCCGCCCAACAAGATGAGGCTGGCAATAAAGCTCCCGCAGAGCCAATTGATAATTTTTGAATTTGTCGAACGCGCGCCGGATTGAATCGAGAAACCGGACGGTCGAAGGTTATTTATTGAAATGCTCATAACAATTAACTGGGTTTGTGTTGCTTGTTACTGAACTTATCTAAAGTTATATCACTCATGGAAAAGAGTGCAAGCGTTTTCTGGTTACAAAAAGGCAACACCGACACGGCTTTACAAATTAATTTGATTGCGCGATGGCAGCCACCGGCGACCGGAAATTCACCGGCAACAATTTGGGTTGCACGCTGCGTGATGAATTTCCCCCCATTCCTTTTCCCAATCATCCAGCGACGGGATTTTCATCAGGGCGCGCTTCGCATAGGCTCGATGCACCGCCTTGCTATTGTGCCCCAAAGCCTCCTGCGCGAATCGTTCCGGGTAACCACCGTGTTAAACCCATCTCGGACGCGTTGCATACACCAATCTGCCTCAAACATGAGGTCTTCAAACCGGAACCATTCCTGGTTCTCGCCGAAAAAGGCTCCTTTTGCGGCATCAAACCGGATCCGGACCAATCAAATCAGCCACTGTGAGTCATGGGCGTGACAATTCCAAACGAAGATTTTGTTGAATTTGCTCTCGCCAAATGTTCATCACTTGTGCCTGCTCTGCATAGTCGGACCATTTTGCAGCAGCGGTGCAAACTTCCTCCACAATGGTCTCGGCACGGCCGCGTTTCATCGAGGCGCTTTTGGCGCAGGCGCGAAAATCTGCCAGCGTGAATCCATCCCGCTTGCCGTTCATCGTCATCTGGTGCATGGCTGTCCAAGCACCGGTTGGATTGTAACTATAGGTCAAGTCAAAGGCGGGCGCCAGCGACCAACGACCTGCCTTGTCCATCAGGAAGGCGATATTCTTGACGTGATCGTCCTGGTTGCGCGCGATGATGTTGAATACCATCCGCCGGAACTGCTGTTCGATTGCTTCCATCGGCAAATTCAATTGCCGAATCATCAGCAACGCCTGCTCATAGGCATACGCACCAGCGTGATTAAAATCAAAGTGACCGAGGGCGCACAATGATTGCATGTGTAATTTCTCACCGCCTTCGAGCCGGTCAAAACGCCGGGACATGAAATGTCGCCGGCCGTTTTCTTCCAGCAAACGGCACTCACTCATGGTCACACCCGCCGCCTTCGCCATTAAGGAATAGGCATATTCGATTGCTCCGTAGCCTTTCGGGTCTTCCAGTTCCTTGTCCTGGTTACCCGCCACGCCGTCGAATTTCAGCAGCCAGTAATCAAATCCCTTTCCCGCCGTGATCTGCCCTGAACGGACCTCGTTGGTCTCACGATTCCAGGCGATGACCGCCTTGGCCCGCGCACCGCCAGCGGAGGTGCCGACGCGCAAGATGTCGTTCAAAGCATTTTTTCTGCTCGCGCTGGCAAAAGTGGCTTTTAGATTTTTGCGATGGCTCAGAACCTCCGACGCCAGTTTGACCAAGGCATCAATTTCAATCTTCCTGGCCGGCTGCGCTTTTGGCCCCAACGCCGGCACGAACTCCAGCGCCCCCATGCCGCGCGCCCCAACATAACAGAGCCGTTCCACCGCGTTAAAACTGTCGGGTGTCCGCCCCTGCGTTGCCAGCCAGGCATCAATCAAGGCGTGGCCAAACCGATCCGGCAATGAGTCCGCCAGCAAACCGGGCAGGCCATGAAAAGTCTGTTTCGGCAATTCCGGGAAAACATACACCTGGTCGGTGAGCGGCATGGTGATGGGCGATATCTCGATTCCGCTTTGTGCAAACGCCGGGTCATATTGGAATGCTGCGTAGTTGCTCCCATCCGCCAGCGAAACGGCCCCGATGGTTCGTCCCCATAGCTTAACCTCGGCCATGGTCATGGTTCATCCCCCCATTGCCATTTTTTAGCTGATGACTTGACGGTCTTGGTTTGGGAGGCACGCCGACGTTCTTTGCCACGCAGCTTCAATTGTGCAACCGGGCTGGGTACGGGTTCGGGGATGAGAGCGTCAAAACGATCAATCACATCCAACGCGCGACACACCCGGATAAAACCCGACAACTGCGTCGCCACCGCACCTGATTCAAGCCGCTCCACTGTACGTTTTGAGACTCCAGCCTGCTCGGCAAGTTGAGCCTGGGTCAGGTTGCGGTTCAGCCGAATTCTGGCCAAGCGTTCACCTAATTCAGCAAGAATCACATCCCCTGTGGCCTGTTTGGTTATTTTCATAATACGTCATTTATGGCGAATTAATCGCAATACAGCAAGTATTTCGCCATAAGTGACGAATATTGTCAATATATTTAAATCGTCATTTTAGGCGAATTTCCAAATTCACCACAAAAGCACCTGTCGGCAATTCGCATGACTCTTCCGTAAAATGACGCCTATTTTTGGCATTAAGACCCATTAAAACCATCCCGGATGCGTTGCCTGCATCGTTCCGCCTCAAACATGAGGTCTTCAAACGAGAACCATTCCTGGTTCTCGCCGATAAATGCTCCTTTTGCGGGATCAAACCGGATCCGAACCTTTTGTCCATTTGCATCAAACACATCGAACCGCAGACGCAAATCCGCGATGTCATATACAGGTCGCACCGACTGACGGTCTTCCCGGAGCTGCACCCGCAGACCGGCCGCTACCCGGCTTTGGCACGCGCAGTATTTGACACCTCCTGGTCCCTCTGCCGGGGATGGACAAAACCAGAACCAAAAACTAACATGAACCCAGTCCCCGGACTAACTCATGAGTGGTACAGAAAAGTGAACCCGGTCAGCGAGTGCAAAGATAACCAAGCATCCGGCAAATTCCTATTCCGCCACCATTCCCACCCGACAAAAACGGCGCGAGGGCGGATTCGTGTCGTTGATGGAAATGACAGCGCCGGAGCCGGGAA
>Ga0187862_10005460_pt1 | contig 11765 bp, 9 predicted proteins | sample June2016WEW_10_1_FD_133003 | JGI IMG/M metagenome (GOLD analysis project Ga0187862, IMG submission 133003) | Peatland microbial communities from SPRUCE experiment site at the Marcell Experimental Forest, Minnesota, USA - June2016WEW_10_150 | ecosystem: Environmental > Terrestrial > Soil >...
CATCGGGCTAAGATGCAGACTCTGACCGCAATCCTGGATGATCACCGCTACAGGCACCCGGAATTAATCGACCGGATGATCGACGAAGGCCGGTTGGGAAAGAAGGTGGGCAAGGGTTTCTACTCTTACGAGGAGGGAAAATGACCTTCGAAAACATCAAACTCGAATATGCCGACGGTATTGCCTTCCTGACCATTAACCGGCCGGAAAAACGCAATGCCGTCAACAATGCCACGGTGGAAGAGATAGATAAGGGGTTGTCCGAGATTGAAAAGGAAAACGGCGCGCGCGTGTTGATTCTCACAGGGGCGGGTGACAAGGCATTCGCTGCCGGGGCAGACATCTCGGAACTTGCCCGGCGCGACACTCTGCTGGGCAGGAGTGAAACCCGGCGCCGCCAGGAAGTCTATACGCGCATAGAGATGCTGGAAATCCCGTCCATCGCCGCAATTAACGGTTTTGCGCTCGGGACCGGTCTGGAGCTGGCCATGGCATGCACAATGCGCGTCGCCGGCAGTTCCGCAAAACTGGGCCAGCCTGAAGTAAAACTTGGCATCATTCCCGGAGCTGGTGGAACTCAGCGGCTTCCGCGCCTGGTAGGAATGGGGCGAGCCATGGAAATGATACTGACCGGCGACCCGATTACGGCCGAGCAGGCTTTGGCCATCGGTCTGGTCAATCGAGTGGTAGCCCCGGAAATGCTCATGGCAGAAGTGAGAAAGCTTGCCGCGAGCATTTGCGGGAACCCAAAGATGGCAGTTCAGTATGGGAAGGAGGCGGTCCTTCGGCACAGTGAAGGGTCTTTTACTGCAGGCTTGGCGCACGAGTCCTATCTCCATGCGCTTGCCTGCGGCACCGAGGACAAAAAGGAGGGAGTTTCCGCATTTTTGGAGAAACGCACACCCAAATTTATTGGGAGATAGCCTGACGAGCCATAGTGTTCCTTAGTGGGGTGAAGAAGTGCGTGCCTCCGGTTGCATACAAGGGGTTCGGTTTCCTCCAATACCGGCCGGGAAGATATATTTAGACCGTGTACCGAAAGTTCTGCAAATAAAATAACTCCAGGGATAGCCTGGAGATCGGGGGGCAAGCTTTCCCCCGCTCTTTTGAGCTTTCGAAATTTTGCAGAATTTTACGCACACAATCTATATTTATCGAGGTCCGAGTTTCTGAAGACTGGCGATACGAGGACGTCCGGATCATCGCTGAAAGGATTTGAGAGTCAGGGTCTTCATTCCGATGCGGCCGGAGCGAGCAAGGTCTTCCTTGTTGTGCTTCCCATCATACTAACCCCCCTTGATTCAAGCAGAAGCGGCGCCGTTATTCAACTTCGCGCACCTCTATTCTATGCGTGTGGCATTCGGGGGAACTTTTGGGGACGCTAATTGTGAGCACACCCTTTTTGAACTTGGCTTGAATTCCGTCTTCATCCACCGGGCAGGGAAATTTGAAAACCCGAGAAAATGCTCCCCTGGGCCTCTCGACTCGAAAAGCCTCCCCTTCGGGCAAGTCATTCTTCCTCAGCCCCGAAATCCACAGCCTGTCGGCCTTGCACTCAACCTGAATGTCATGTTCCATGACCCCGGGCAGATCTATCGAGTAGACCAACTCTTTTCCGGAATCAACAATATCGCTCATGGGGACCCAATCCTCAGGTTCTTGTGGTTTGCCTTTCTCGCTGGTTCCAAGTTCAAAACTACTCATGAACAGATCTTCCATCCGTTCTTTCATGGCTTTGAGTTCATCGAGGCTATACTTGTTGCCGCTCCCCGCCACAGCACCCTCCCGTTAAGTAATGGTTTAAAAATCTGTCAGCGCGCCGAGCAGATACAAACATAAACTCAATATAATTAATCACCGCAGGCAGATAAACAAGAAGGTAAAAATTCGCAAGGCGCTCAACAAGGCGGGGCCGCCCAGCCGGGATCGCCACTCAAACCTTCGGCGGCGGCACAGGCAGGATCGTGATAGCGCAACCACCCGCCCGTTCGGGCAGACGAACTTGTCCTGAGCTACCGAAGGAGGGCAAGCTCGGCGTTACCCCTTCCGGCTAAACGCCTCTGGTCATGGACAGACCAGGGCTAGCGTGGAGAACGGATTCCGTCTCCTTTGCGAACAGAAACCTCGAGGGGCGCGGAGTTCAGATAAGGTGAAATTCTCCTGCGTTCATCCGGGTTTCCGGATGGGCACTATTTGTGTTGAGACTCCAAATGGATAAATGATAGTATCCGCACTTTGCGGAGCGTGGAGACAGCGACCGCAGGTGGACACCAAGCACAACGAGGTGGAAAGATGCGCTACTCTCAAGCCTTCATTCATACCCTTTTCGAAGCGCCCAAGGAGGCAGAAACTCCTTCCCATGTATTCCTTCTGCGAGGCTCTTTCATATATCCCATAGCCGCAGGGCTCTATGCGCTCCTGCCGCCCGGACATCGCGTAACAAAAAAAATCAAACAGATCATTCGCGAAGAACTCAACGCGATTGGTGGTCTTGAGATCACCATGCCGGTCGTCAATCCGGCGGAGCTCTGGAAGAGAACTGGCCGCTATTTCGATATAGGCGAGGAACTGATCCGGTTCAAGGACCGGAGGGAGCGCGAATTTGTCCTTGCGATGACTCACGAGGAAGTCGTAACCGATATAGCAAAGCAGTTCGTGCGCTCTTATCGTGACCTTCCCGTGATGCTCTATCAGATTCAGACGAAGATTCGCGATGAAGCCCGCCCGCGCGCCGGTCTGCTAAGAGTGCGCGAATTCTTCATGAAAGACGCCTACAGCTTTCACCGCAACTTTGAGGACCTGGACATTTACTATCCAAAAATGTTCAACGCCTATGTGCGGATATTCGCCCGTTGCGGGCTGAATTCGGTGCCTATAGAGGCCGATTCGGGGATCATGGGCGGGAGTGGCTCACATGAGTTCATGCTCGAATCCCCGACCGGTGAGGACCGCTTTGTCGAGTGTCCCGGCTGCGGATACAGGGCTAACACTGAAAAAGCGGTCGGGATCAAACCGGGACGAACTCAGCATGCCGATACGCCGCCCCCCATGGATAAGGTCCATACGCCGGAGGTGAAAACGATCTCCGGCCTGATGCAGTTTTTCAACTGCCCGGAAGAGCATTTTTTGAAGACCGTAGCCTATGTTGCCGACACAAATCTCGTGCTGGCGGTCGTCCGGGGAGACTTCAACATATCGGCCACAAAGCTTGCCAACCACCTCAAGGCCATTCATATGGAATATGCGCCGGAGAAAATACTGTCGGAAAAGGGGCTTTATGCCGGTTTTCTGGCGCCGGTTGGCGTGAAAGGCATCCGAATCGTGCTGGACACCTCGATAACTGAGCGTACTCTCTATATCGCCGGCGCTAACGAGCCGGATATGCACTTCAAAAACGTGCTTCCGGGCCGGGACTTCCAATGGATAGAGGTCGCAGATATAGCTGAAGTGCGCGAAGGCGATCAGTGCGCAGCGTGCGGGACAGCTCATCTGGAGATACGGCGCGGGATCGAACTGGGGCACACGTTCAAGCTCGGAACTAAATACACGGCCCCCGATTCAATGGACGTAAACTACCTGGACAGCTCCGGGGTGCCGAACGTGGTGGTGATGGGCTGCTACGGCATCGGGGTCGAACGGCTGATGGCGTCGGTTATCGAAAGATGGCACGATGATTCCGGGATGCAATTCCCCTTTACGGTCGCTCCCTTCCATATCATCATATCTCAGCTTGGCAAAAAGCCGGAGATTCTGGAGATGGCCGAACGGATATACTCCAACCTCAGCGCCTCTTACGAGGTGCTCTACGATGATCGCGACGAATCGGCGGGCGTGAAGCTCAAAGACGCAGACCTGATAGGAATCCCGATAAGGATAGTTGTCAGCCAGAAGCTCCAGAAGACCGGAGATGTCGAAATAAAGATCAGGCAAACCGGGGAGGTAAGGATTTGCCCCGAAAAAGATCTTGAGGGAACGCTCGAAGCGATAGTCAACTATCTGCAGCCCTCGCTGGAAAATTTGCCGTATATGCCTGAGTGACCGATCACTCCCACGGGATGGATAATCAGTGGGTAGGGTTTCAGTTTTATAAATGATACTGGAATAATTTGGACGGATCGCAGACAGCCTCTCGTGGCAACACTGTGACCCGCGCGTCGGGCTTCCCGAGTTACCGAACCTTGTAGGCCCTTGTACACTTTCCAAGCTGAGCACCAATCTCATAGGCTTGCTCAAGATACTCCGGCCTTTCCAATAAATCGCCTTTCCCCATGATCTCATTGAAGAAAGACATATCGACTATGTCGAGACCGAGACAACCAAAGAGACGGCTGTAGAACTCAACCAGCACCTGAGACTCGAACTCGGTGTTCTTTTGATTCATGGGGGTAAGAATTACCGCCTTCTTTCCCGAGATGAGCGGTTTTGTGTCGGGATGATAGTAAAAGAATAGCCTGTCAAGGAAGGTCTTCATCAGCCCGGTAACGCCGCACCAGTACACAGGAGAGGCAAAGAGGATGATGTCTGCACCTTCAATCAGGGCGCGGATTTCAGTCATGTCGTCCTGCAGGGAACACCTGGAAGTTTTTAGGCACTGGTAACAGCCGATACAGTCGCAGATGCGTTTGTTTCGCAGTTCAGCCATCAGAGGGTCCAGACTCACACTCTTTGCACCAGCAACTACCCGTTCAACGAGGCTATCCGTATTGCCGCCTGGCCGGATAGCACCGTTGATAATAAGAGGTGATTTCGTCATGGTCGTCTCCTGTGGGGCCAGCGACGGTTTAGATTATATAAATCATTTCACAAAATTATTTAAGACCTCTATGGTTTGGGTTCTGAGTTGGATTCTCCATCCAATTCTTTTCCCCCTTCATTCTGCATTTCAGCGATAAGAGCAGTTTCAATCTTCATGATTTATTCGATCAACAGGCCTGCTTGAGCATTTTCTCTCCTTTAATGTCTCGACTTAACCAGGTCCGTATCACATATTTTTTGAAATCAGTCGTTGAGCCAATCGAAACTAACCTTAAGGTCATTATAGAAATGCCATGGCAGAATATGCTCACGCTGGAGGCGCCCGACAATGATCCCCGGGGCAATTCCGAGCTCGGAAGCAAAGCGCAAAACCTTCTCCTTTGAAGGCGCTCCACCTTTGATCAAGGCCCGGAAAGAGGACGGTGGTATAAGGAAATTGGCCGCAAAGGAGTTAGCCTCGCCTTCCTTTACGTTTTGATTGTTCTCTTGATCATTGATGAAAATATCACGCTTGCCGTGCAGAAGAATGTGACCGGCCTCATGGAAGAAAGAGAACCAAAACTGGTCATTGCGCTTATATAACAGGCTGAGTTGAATCATCGCCTTATGGGGAGACAACCACCGTGTTGCTGCACTGATTCGAATTCTCGGCAACTCTGGGATAAGAACCACCGCGACACCAGCCGCTGAGGCCAATTCAACCATCTTTGCGTGAAAAACAGCCGGAGATTCGGCTGTAAGGCCCCGGATAGTCTGGAGAGCTTCCTTGAATTTGCTCTGGTCATAGAGTGCACACTTCAGCTCTCTTGCTTCGATCTCGCCCCTTCGCAGCCAGGCAATAACGGCGGGTAAGTCGCCCTCAAACGCCTTGGACTTGCGGAATGCAACCTGATCAGCATAAGCTCTTACGCACGTGTCCCATTGGTCGGGCGAACTTATCTGAAAGAACTTCAGAACTTCTCTGAGTTGCTGGATTCTATCCTTAAATCCCTCAATCCAGCCTAATTTGACCATTACTCGAACCGGGATTAAATCGAGCCATTTGAGGTGCTTCTCGAACCTTCCCTGCTCTTCTTTCCTGGCGAGATAGTCCTGATACTGGCTCTCTCGTGCGTTCCAAAAACTTGCGGCAACACTCAGAACGTGCTCCAGTTCCAACGCAATTCGAGGAGTAATACGGGCTTTCCCCTTAACGATCTCGTTGATTGTTTTTTTTGCTCTCCCGGTTCGTTCGGCCAATTCAGCCTGAGACATTCCCCGTATCTCAAGAGTTTCGCTCAGGGTCTCGCCAGGAGGGGAAACGTAATCCGGAGCATACTGATTTTGATTTGCTCTACCCATGTGTATCCTCCACTCCGAGAATATTAATTGAAGTCACCTGAGTCCAGTCGAGACCGCCATCTCCTTCAAGAGGGATGGGGTTATTTGCCACTTCGAAAATAAGCCTGTACGGACCATCCAAATCCATTGAGAGCTCTGCGGACCTATCCCCCTTGAGTTCGTGGCATCTGCCGGGCAGCATTCGCATTTCGTGAAGGCTGGCTGCAGCCCTCAAATCGTCAAGCCTTCTACGGAGCAGCTTGCCTCTGTGCGGTCCATGCCTCTTGAGCAACAGGTCCTGTTGGTTAGATTCTTCCGCAAATTTCTTTCTCTTGAATATAATATCCAATATCGGCCCTTTTGCCCAGTAGCATTAACGCAAAAGGTTAACTAATTCAAGGCAAATATCATTTGCGGCGATGTCATCGCTGCCACAGATCAACCGCAAAGCTTTGCCGGGGCGCCGGTGGCTCCCGAGACCACGCAACTGACATAATTTGTCAGTTAATCGCTATTTTTGTCTCCTTCCTTCGAGAATTTTACGAAATATCGTCAGAGTTAGGATCTTACAGATTAATTATTCAAAATTTACAGGGCGCAAAAGCCCGGAGCCGGGTTTGAGCACAAGGTAAATCATTGGTGAATTATTTCAATATTTGTGAGGACTTAGTGAAGAGCGACGGCAATGGGCAGCCTTAAAATCCGGGTCTGCGGCCCCGCTTGGAACAACTTTTGCTCTCTCTTCCGGGCGGAGGATGACTTCCATGAACGGTATAATTCAGATCATTTCCGGGTTTGTAATTGGAGGAGCCGGTTTTCACCAGATCGCCGAGCATCCCGTTCAGGGGATTTGCGCCCTGGCTCTGGCCGGTTTTTTAGTAATGATCGGTTTTGAAAAAAAGCTGGCTGAACGCTCGCGAGAAATCAGGAACTGAAGCCCGCTTGCTTACCTCAAAAAAAAGGCGGTTTCAGGATATCTGAGATCTGTGGCCGCCAACTTTTCACCGCCCGGGGTTGTTTCGGTTTTTCGGGAAGGAATTCCAGCGTCGCGCAACGTAGAGTTCCCGCTCCCGAATAAACGAATCGGCAACCTGGAAAGAAATTTCTGCAAATAGCCCCTCTTTCACGCAAGGCGCTTTCCTGTTAACTAATCCACCTCGAACTACAAATTTAGGAATTGGGGTCACTAAAATAGTGCTCAAAGAAAAGTTTTTATGATAACAAACGCCTACGGTTGGTTTCCGCGCCCTAACTAATCTAAGACAACACCTGAAAAGACGTCACTCAGGTATGGCAGTCCGGATAGCTGTGCTGATCCTTATGGCCGGTTTTGCCGCCTCCATTGGGCAGATACTGGTGATTCGCGAATTGCTCGTGATTTTTTACGGCAACGAGCTTTCAACCGGCCTCATTCTTGTTTGCTGGCTTCTGTGTACGGCGGCGGGAAGCGGCCTGACCGGACTCGTCTGCAGGAAAAAGCCCCCGGATTTTAAAGTTCTGCTTGCAGGTTTCGCACTCTTCTGCGCTGCTCTTCCAGCGACAATCGTCTGGATTCGCGCCGCAAGGGCGTTCTGGTCGATCCCGCCAGGGGAGCTGATTTCACCGGGCATGATGCTGGTAATAGGGTTCTGCGCGTCGGCTCCCATCTGCTTCTTGTCAGGCGGTCTGTTTGCCTTGGCCTGGGAACTCTATCGCGCCGGCGCAGAAGGCGAGGAAAGATCGATTTCCGTGTACCTGGCTGAAGCTCTTGGGGCGGGAGCCGGCGGGCTGGTGTTTTATTTCATCCTCCTTCCGCTCTACCCTTCCTTTGCCGGGAGTCTTTTCCTGATTCTCTTTCTGCTTGCCGGCGCCATGGTGGCCGGCGTAGGGTTGAAGTACCGCGGAAAAGTTTTCTGCTCGTTCTTTCTGGCGGCAATTTTCGTTGCAGCATGGTTTGCATTTAGTTATTCGGACCGGGTGGACCTCCTGACACGCCGTCTGCAGTGGGGAAAAAGCTTCTTTCAATCAAGGGACACCGCTTACCACAACCTGGCATTTCTATTCAATTCAGGTCAGTTCTCGCTATTTTCAAACGGACTCTGGCTTTTTTCGATCCCGGACCCGCAGAGTGCCGAGCCGGCTGCTCATCTGCCGCTTCTTGAGCACCCGGGGCCTGCAAGAGTCCTTGTGATCGGGGATTATTCGCCGGAATTGTTGGGCGAAGTCCTGAACCATCCCGGAATCACCAGCGTTGACTGCGTTCAGCCTGATGCGGAGGCAGCGGCATTTGCGACGGCGGTTTTACCCCCCTCCCTTACGGAAATGAGGGGTGATAGGCGCGTGCGCTTCTGGCATATGGATCCAAAGCGTTTCGCAAGGGGCGCGGAAATCGGCTACGATGTAATTTTTCTTAGCTCGGGAGAGCCTGTAAATGCCGAGATGAACCGGTATTACACAGTGGAGTTCTTTTCCCGGATAAAATCGATGATGAACCCGGGGGGTCTGTTTTCCTTCGGGGTTCCTGCGGCGCCGGACATAGTCGGCCCAAGGGAGGCTGTTCTTCTGAAATCGCTTTATACGACTCTGCGGGAGGTTTTCGGGTATGTTCTGATGCTGCCCGGCGAGAACGTTCGTTTCATAGCATCACAGGATGGCGCAGGAGTTACGGCAGACCCGCAGGTATTGATAGACCGCATGCGCGCGCGGTGCCTTGACCTCAGGTATGTGCGGGACTTCTATCTGCTTGATCTTTTTAACCCCATCCGGTTGGCCTACATGGAGTCAATCATCCGTGAAGGCCCACCTGCGAAGATAAACAGAGATTTCGAACCGGTCTGCTACCTCTATGGACTCGGTTTGTGGGGTGCTCAACTAGACCCGGCGGCGGGCCGCTTTCTCGGTTTTATTTCCGGAGGTGCTTCTTTTTCGGTTCTAGCGGGCTTTGGAGCTTTCTTACTCGTGTTAGTTTCCGTCCTGCTTGCAAAAGGGGGCTCCAACTCGGTGGTTGCATTCAATACGGGGGTCTGCGGGGCGGTGCTCATAGTTATCGAAGTGGTGCTGGTGCTTGTTTATCAGATAATTGAGGGTTCAGTTTACAAGCAGATGGCCCTGATAATCTCTCTTTTCATGGCCGGGCTGGCCGCTGGGAGCGCTGTTGTGAGAACTTTGCGAGGAAGAGGCCCATACCGCCTGTTCATGATCCAGATTGGTCTTGCAGCTTACCTGGGTGCGCTTTATCTGTTGTTCTCCATTTTTCCAGGCTCCGTGCTCGAGAACCTGGGGCATGATTCCATGCTGCTGTTGTTTTCGGCACTGGCCTTTGTTGCCGGGATGTTTGGCGGCGGACAGTTTTGCGCTGCGGTTGCGTCCAGTGAGAAGGTGCGAGGGGCCGGGCTATATGCGGCCGACCTGATCGGGGCATCAGCGGGGGCGATAGCCGGCTCTCTTTTCTTTCTCCCCGTGCTTGGAATTCCTAAAACTCTATTAACGCTTGGGTTTGGCTGCCTGGCGGCCAGCGCCACACTTTTGAAAAATCGGACACGCTGATCAGGCGGCACGCCAGATTCCGGGTATTTCTCTGCCGCACCCGGCGCATTTGCCCTCTTTGAGAGAAATGGAGGTTACGCTGAATCCCGTGCGTGTTATCACCGGCTTTTTGCATCCCGGACAGACTGTATCCTCCGCCGGGTGGCCGGGAATATTACCGATATAGACGAAGTTGAGGCCCTCGTCTTTGGCCTTCTTCCAGGCTGCCTCCAGGGTAGATACGGGAGTAGGTTCGATACTTTTTAGTTTGTATAGAGGATAGAACCGGGAGAAGTGGAGGGGCACGTCGGGTCCCAATTCATCCCTGATCCACCTGCTCATTGCCCCGATTTGACCGATATCGTCATTTTTGCCGGGCACCACCAGATTCACTATTTCGGTGTGGATTGCCCTGCGCTTCAGGTCTTTCAGTGTCTCCAGAACTGGTCCGAGAGTCCCCTCGGTAATTTCCCTGTAATATGTTTCGGAAAAACCCTTCAGATCGATACAGGCCGCATCCAGGCAGCCGCTGAGGTCTTCGAGGGGCTTCGGGTTTACGTAGCCGTTTGAATGCATGAGGTTCAGGATTTTGTTTTTCCTGGCCACCTTTCCGACTTCAATCATGTATTCCATAAAAATGGTAGGCTCAACGTAAGTGGAGGCTATCGAGGCGCATTCAAAACGGGAGGCGCTGCTGACCGCCTCCTCGGGAGACAGCTCGTAGTTCAGGGTGTCGTCCGGGCTGGCCTGCGAAATTTCCCAATTTTGACAGAATTTACAGTCGAAGTTGCACCCGGCTGTAGCAATGGAAAAGGACCGGGTGGATGGCAACACGTGGAAAAAGGGCTTTTTTTCCACCGGGTCAACATGAACTGCGCAGGGATTTCCAAAAACAAGGGAATAATACTTACCGTCCCTGTTTTCCCTGACCCGGCAATATCCACGCTCTCCGTCCCCGGTCTCGCACTGTCGCGGACAAAGCTCGCAACGCACACGTTTATCGGCAAGCGGAGTAAAGTAGGGCGAGAGCCTCCGGCCCAGCAGCCCTTTTGTGATTTCCATGGCGTCGGACCGAGAGGCGAGAGTGCTTAATGAAAAGACCTGCGTCCCTGCGCACAGCAGGGCGCAACTGAAACACCCGTTCAGAAAGCTCCGCCTGTCCAAATTGCAGGGACCGGCAGCGCTATTTTTTGCATCCATTTTGTCTCCGCATCCATTTTTAAAAAACATCAGCAGAAAAGATATAGATCTCTGTTCCCTTGTCTTTCCATGAACTTGCCGGCAGGCCGGCTTTCAGGCAGCAATGATCCAGGAATTGGTTTCTGTCCCAGTTGTATTCTGTTGCCACCTGGGGTAACAGAAGGCCCATCGATCCGTCTCTGACTATCACGATTCCGTGCTTCCCGACTTCGATCTCGTCCGGGGAGTCAATTTTTTGCAAAGGGGTGAGCACTGAAATCTCGATCTTCAGATCGTCCAATTCGCCGGAGCGGACCGGCGTAAACCGCGGGTCCCGGAACGCGGCCTCCTGTGCCATTGCTGCGACCGCCTCTGCCAGCGGCATTTTAGGGACTATCTGCCCGATACAGCCGCGCAGCTCTCCTTTCTTATATAAAGTAACGAACGCCCCACTGGGTTCCTTCAACTTGCGCGAAGCAGTCTCTACGCCACGCGATACAGGTCCGCCGGAGGTTAGTTTCGCTTCTATGGCCTCTCTGGCAATTGTATGCAACTCCGCCCGCTCTTCTTTGGTCAGGCCAAGGTCGATTCCGGCCTTCCTCTTCTCCGCCTCGTCGCTGTCCCGGTAGGGCAGAGGTCTCAAAATACGAGCGGCCCCGTAGCCAACCACCCCTCTGGGAGACATTTTCTCTCCCGTAACATCCCCCGAGTTTGCGTATTGCAGAATGTCGCACCGGTCGGCGCCCAGTTTTCTTGCGGCAAGCATCGCCGTCATTATCGGTCCCTGGCCGCAGGCCTCGCATTTTCTGTCCTCCAGGCACTGATTGACCCCCTCGATATCCAGTGCTCCGATTTTCTGCAGCAGACGCTGATCCATTTCTGCCGCCGTATCATAGGAGTGATAATGGGAGAGGTCAGAACTGGCCACTACCAGCACGGATTTGCCTTTTGTGCATTCTACTATTGCCTCTGCAAGCCAGCGACATGTGGTGATATCGGGATCTCCC
>Ga0187862_10005461_pt1 | contig 11763 bp, 9 predicted proteins | sample June2016WEW_10_1_FD_133003 | JGI IMG/M metagenome (GOLD analysis project Ga0187862, IMG submission 133003) | Peatland microbial communities from SPRUCE experiment site at the Marcell Experimental Forest, Minnesota, USA - June2016WEW_10_150 | ecosystem: Environmental > Terrestrial > Soil >...
ACTCGCGAGCTTCGGCGTCACCCACCTGCTGTGGAGACAGAGCGGGAGCCTCTACCGAGAAATCACGGTCGCGGGTGAACTGGTGTTCTTCGACTTCACCCTGCGCTACAGCCGAAATCGCAAGAATTTCGGTGACATCTCGGTCGCCGAGATGCCCGAGCGCCGCCCGCCTGACCGCCCCGCGCTCATGGTGGCCCACCTCGGATGTCGCGCGCAGCGCCTGCTCCCCCTCAACGAGGTGAACGCCTCGGTTGCCGCGGACTCGGAAGGCCGACGTTCCGGCGAGATGTCCGCCTCAGACGCGGACAAGCTGGTCTCCGAGGCCGACGTCGTTGTGGCGGACCTACGTTGCCCATTGGGCGCTTCGCTCACGGGATTCGTTCCGGCACCTCGCTGGGGCGATTTGTACCTCTGGGTCAGGAGCAGGTGAACGAGGTCTTCGCTTCCAACTTTCATTTCCTGGCTTCTGGTCGCCTTCCGATCTAACCCTCGGCGCACCGTGATCGAATCAACGGCGTCCTCTCCATCCTCCCGGGGTGTCTTCACAGTCATCTTCGGGGCAGGCTTGCTCGGGTTTGCGGCCGTATTCGTGAAGTGGGGGCTTGCGGGTAGCGCCTCTCCGTTGACCATAGGTCTGTACCGCATGCAATCCTCGGGCGCCGCGACTTCTCGATCACCCAGTAGGGAACCGTCCCGACCCCGCAGGACCACGTGCATCTTCGTGTCTTTGATTGTGACCTGTGACGAACCCAAGGCAGCAAGCGCAGCACCGGCACCCAACCGGTCCAACTCAGCGGCGATGGCCTCTCCGCTTGGGCAGGACGTGCCCATCGGCAACACCGTGACCGACCCAGCCCACAGCAAGAGTGCTATTGGTCCCCACATGCCCAAGGAATATCGTCGATCTTGGACGCAGACACGAGAGCGTTGTGGGCCGGTTGCGGCTCCCGCGTATTTCCTGAGTTCACGTCTCCGGGTTCAAGCTGGGCAGCCGGCTTGAAATTTTGCCCCGGAATTTTTCGCCCGCCGACATTTCCGCCCCTGGTGTACGGACAATCGTGGGTACGTGCGGGCAAAGGCACCCCGGTTTCCAAAGCTAACTCAGACGGAGGGAAGAGTGCTCCCCGTCCAGGGAGCGTCAAGGGCATGAGTCGGAATTGACCTGAACGCTCGTCCAACATCCACCCCCCGCGCCTGTGCCCGTGTAGAGGGGAGTCGTGACGACCTCCAGATCGTCCGGGGGGTTGACGACGACGGTGCCCGTGCCCGCGTACGGGTTGCCGATCGTGGAGTTGTCCTCACAGTTGTTCAGGGTGGTGGCGTTCTGCATGAAGGATGGCCCCATCCAGAAATCGATGTGCGGGTACCCGTTCTGCTTGCACCCCGTGGGGGCATCGGTATCCGGGGTCGTGTCGTCGTCGGGCTCGCAGAGGTAGTCTGCCGTACACTCGGCGCACTGGTCCTCCATGATGAAGTACTTCTTTACCTCGGGGTTGTAGACGAGTGTGCCAGGCGAAAGCGTCACGCCCCCGGACGATTCACTGTCGCCACCGCTGTCGGTCGCCGAGGCGGCGCAGGTGATGGGGTCGTCGTACGTCCCCTTGCCTTCGGTGGCTACCTGGTGCTTCTGGGGTCCGAGCCCAGGGAACGCGATGGTGTTGCAGTCGTGCTCGGTCTCGACAGTGCACGAGTTGTCGTTGAATCCGTACCAGGTGATGAACACGCTCTTCCACACTGCGCAGTCGCTCTTGCCGTTGCAGCCACAAGGGGCGGGGGCACCACCGTCCTGACTCGCCTGTGCGCCGCCGGTGATGCTGGTTACACCCGCATCGCTGGTGGTGCCTCCGACAACGCTAGCGCTGCCTCGTCCACCTGTGCCCTCGATGGTGATGGTGCTTCCTCCAGTCGTGCCGGTCACACCCGCATCGCTGGTGGTTCCTCCGCTGGTGACCATGGTGGCTCCTCCACCGGAGGCTCCCATTGTGCTGGTGCTTCCTCCGCCTGTGGTTTCTCCAGTGGTGCCGACTGTGCCCGCATAGTTGGGGATGCTTGTGGTGGTGCTGGCCATGCCTCCTCCACCCGCATCGCCGACGGCGTCCGTGGTGCCTCCGGTGGGGCTGGCCACACCTCCGGCGGAGTTGATCGCGCCACCCGCGGTGCCGGTGGTGCCCGCGAAGGCGGTTGCTCCTCCCGTGGTTCTGGTCGTGCCTCCGCCACCACTGCCGCACCCGACTGCACCCACGGTGATGACCAGCATAGACAGTACGGTCAGCGTCACGAGAACAGAACACACGCGATTCAACATGGTGCCTCCGGTTGCACATAGTGCAGGAGCTATGGATGCTCTGCCGACCACCCGGGGTAGTGTACCTGGAAACAACCCGAGAGAAGAGACTAGGCTCGTGGGATGGCAGCAAGACCGGGTATATCATGATCGCCGCTTGGGCTTGTCTTGCTCGCTACGGGCCGCTGGAGGCGTGGCGGGAGCAGGTACGACTTCGCCGCGCGAGATTGCGTGGAGGGTTGTCGGCACGCGAGGGCCGGTCGTTGCTTCGGCACGTTCAGCGACCCGGGCAGGGCCTCCCCTACCCCGCTGCGCGCGCCCGCGGCGCAGCGTCTTTCGCGCGCGCGAACTCGCCGTGGCACACGGTGCGGTTGCGGCCGCCGTGCTTGGCTGCGTACAGGGCCTGGTCGGCGTTGGCAATCAGTTCCTGCTTGCTCTTGCCGTCCTCGGGATATACCGCCACGCCCAGCGACAGCGTCGCCCTGAACGCGCCCTTGGCCGAGTCGTGTGTCTGCGCGCCCACCTCCTGCCGGATGCGCTCGGCCAACTGGCGCGCGCCGGTGCGATCCGTGCCCTCCAGCACCAACGCGAACTCCTCGCCTCCGTAGCGGGCCACGATGTCGATCTTGCGCGCGCTGGCCTTCAAAATACGCGCCACCCGCTTCAACACCTGATCGCCGGTCGGGTGGCCGTGGGTGTCGTTGATCTTCTTGAAATGGTCGATGTCGGTCAGGATGAACGACACGCGCATCGAGTGGCGCTCGGCCCGGCCCAGCATGGCGGAGAAGCGCTCCTGGAAGGTGCGGTGGTTGACCAGGCCGGTCAGCCCGTCGGTGGTGGCCTGCTCCTCCAGCGCCTGAACCATGCGGCCGTTTTGCATCGAGATGGCCACCTGGTTCGCGATCACGCCCAGCATCTCGCGCCGGTCAGCCGGGAAGGCGCCGGCTCGCTGGGCCGCCACGGTGAAAGTTCCCATGACCTCGTCCTTGACCAGCAGGGGCAACACGTAGAGCGACTCGAAACCCTTGAAACGCTCGCGCGGCTCGAACACGTAGGAGCCGCCGCGATCGCGCCAGTCGCCGGCAGCCGGCAAGGCCAGCTTGTTCTTGACCACCATGGACGCGATGGAGCCCGGGTCGCAGAAGGTCCGGCCCGCCAGATCGTCGGCCCCCTCGCCCACCACCCGACTGAGAACGTGGTTCCCGTCGGCGTTCTCGTAAGTCGCGATGGCGGCAAAGTCGAACTCGCACGCACCGCGCGCGCCTTCGATGGCAGCGTCGTAGACCTCGGCCAGGGTCAACGCTCGGTTGAGCGCAGCCGAGGCCCGGTAGAAGCGCTCGTGCTCGTGTTTGGAGCGCTCGACCGCCTGGAACACACGCTCGGACTGCACGATGCGCATCACCTGATCCGCAGCGGCGGTGAACAACTCCACCTCGCTCGCCGAGAAGACAGCGCCCGCCTCGCGATCGCCGACCAGCACCCCGCGCAGGGACAATCCCTCCGAAACCGGCACGCCCAGGAAGGCCGACACATCGGCCGGCCCCTGGTAATAGGGCAAAAGCGACAGCCGCGGCGATTCCAGAACACAGGGCCGCCGATCTTTGATGATGGCGGCCAGCACACCGGTGTGCGCCGACAGCGGCCCTTCCGCCATGTGCGGGGAATCGCTCGACAGTTCCTTGAACTTCAATTTGTCGCCCGTGCTGTCCAGCCAGAGCAGGGCGCAGGTCTGCAGCGCCATCGATCGACGGAGCAAATCCACCGTGTGCAGCAACTGATCGTGAATGGTCTCGATCGATCCCTGCGACAGCTTCTCCTCTTCCTCGGCGCGCGTGCGCACATGGTGCTCGCAGCTCAGCGCCGACGAGATCAGGCGGAAATCGCGTGCCTCCTCTTTCATGGAAGCCACCTCCGCCTCCAGACAGCGCCGGCGCTCGCGTCGCTGGCGCGCCACCTCGGCGTGCAGGAAGGCCACGTTCAGCACGGCGAACACGGCGATGAAGCCCGCGTGTCCGGGAAAGGCGGCCGCCGCATCCGGCGTGGCGCCCAGGCCATAGGCCATGATGGCCTCGAAACCGAGCGCAGCCGCGGCCAGCGGGCAGCCGACCGACAGGGGATGGAAGGTCACCAGGAAACTGACCAGCGCGTAGACCAGCGGATACAAAGGCGCGGTGACCCCGCCCACCATGGACAGAAAGACGTAAGTTGCCGAGAGCAAGAGCAGTCCCATCTCGAGATCGGAAATCAACTCGCGCGCGCGGGTGCGCCGGCGCTCGCTGGTGCCGATGCGACCGGCCAGCTTGACCAGCAAGGCCGCCGCCAGCGCGGCCGCGGCCAACCCGCGCGTCCAGTCAGCGCCGGGCCGGCGCAGGTCGGGAAACCAGCCCAGCCACAGCAGGGCACCCATGGTCGCCACCAAGGCGAAGCCCCATACCGTCTGCCAAGCACGCCGGGTCTCGAAAGCCAGACGAGCGCGCAGCTTGGACAGTCTCATCGCCCCTCGGCAAAATCGAAGAGGATCTCGCCCGGTCGCACCCACCCCATGTCGGCGCGGGCCACCTGTTCCAGCGCGCGAGAATCCGTGCGCAGGGCCTCCACCTCACGGGCCAGCCGCTCGTTCTCGGCGCGCAGGCGTGTGTTGCGGCTCTTGGCCGCCACCAGATCGCGCCGCAATTCCAGATAGCGGGCGTAGCCGGAACGTGCATACAGATGATAGGGCACGTACCCGAAGGTGACGGCCAGCAGGACAGCCGCCAGCCCACGCAGAATCCAGGTTCTTCTTGGCCGGGTATCGCGACGCATGACGGCTCCGTCCCATCAGTATGGGGAGGCTATCCGGAGGCGCAATTTTTTGGGTGATGCTCGGTGACACATGGAGGCAAGGTGACTTCATTTCAACCTTCCCCAGGGCAAGTTGGTCGCGTGCAAACGCTCTTCCAGGAAGACCGGCCTGGCCCGCGGTATCGGATAGCCAAGCCGGCCTCGGATAGCATCTTGACGACTCTATTATTTAGCATCATGATGCCTTCATGCGCACAACCCTCACGCTTGACGCCGATGTCTTCCACCTGGTGGAAGGGGAAGTGCATCGGGCGCGCAAGCCTTTCAAGCAAGTCGTGAACGAGGCCATTCGCCGCGGTCTTTCTCCACGTGGCGCGGGCGAAGCGCAAGCCGTCTACCGGATCACAGCGCATCACGCGGCCTTGTTGCCGGGGCTGGACCGGACCGCGCTCAACAAGTACGCCGACGAGCTAGAAGACGAAGCCCTCCTGGTTCCGACGCGCCGAAGGCGATCGTGATTGTTCCTGACGTCAACCTGCTGGTCTACGCGCACATCAACGGTTTCGCCGAGCACGCGAAGGCGCGCCGCTGGTGGGAGCACTTGATGAACGACCCCAAGCCCGTGGGCCTTGCAGCGCCCGCTCTCTACGGTTTCATCCGGGTGGTGACCAATCCGCGCATCTTCGATCGTCCCATGACCGTCGAGAACGCCGTGGCCCATGTGGAGAGATGGCTGTCACGCAGCCAGGTCAGCTTCTTGGTTCCCGGCCCACGCCACCTGGAGATTGCCTTCCGCCTTCTGCGCGGGCTGGGCGCGGCAGGCAACCTGACGACCGATGCGCAACTGGCTGCGTTGGCGATCGAGCACCAGGCCGAACTCCACTCGAACGACGCCGACTTCGCGCGCTTCCCCCAGCTTCGCTGGGTCAATCCGCTTCGCTAGCTCCTCCTGTGGTGGACATGCCAACCATCGATGTATCCTGGGTGTCGCCGACATGAAACTGCCGTTTCACGGTCCAACCGCGGGAATCCTGGTCATCGGCGAGGAGATCCTTTCTGCCAAGGTCGAAGAAGAGAATGCCCGCTATCTGGCGCGCGAGCTGCGCGGGCTAGGCGTGGCGGTCCGCCGCATCGACGTCATCCCCGACGAGATCGACGAGATCGCGGAAGCCGCGCGCGGCATGTCCGGTCGCTACGATCATGTCTTCACCTCGGGCGGCGTAGGCCCCACCCACGACGATGTGACCATGGCAGCGATGGCCAAGGCGTTTGGCCTGCTGCTGCGGCGCAATCTCGAACTGGAAGCCAAGATTCGTTCGGCCATGGGGTCCAATCTGCACGAGCGCGACCTGTGCATGGCGGACATCCCCGACGGCGCACAACTGCTCTACGGCCCGGATGGGGACCGTTCCCGCTGGCCCGTGGTGACGGTAAAGAACGTCTACCTCTTGCCCGGGGTGCCCGAGATATTCCGCCGCAAGTTCCAGATGGTGCGAGAAATGTTCCGCGCCGGCCCCATCCTCAGTCGCGCGGTGTACTCCCGCGAGGGGGAGGCCATCATCGCCGGGACGCTCGACGCCGTGGTGGCCGAGTTTCCCGGCGTGGCCGTGGGCTCCTACCCTCGCCTCGATGTCGCCGAATACAAGGTCAAGATCACCGTCGACGGCCGCGACGCGGCCCTGGTGGAACGCGCCACCGCACGCATCGTGGAGGGACTGGGCCTGGCTGTGGTTCGCACCGAATAGCCGGCATCTGCTATAAATCCGGCCGTGTCTGACCTACCACCCACCGTCAAGGGAATGAACGACATCCTGCCGCCCGAGGTGTCGAAATGGCAATTCGTCGAGGAGAAGGCGCGCACGGTGTTGGAGTCGTTCGCCTATCGCGAGTTGCGCACGCCGATTCTCGAATACACGCCGCTCTTCGTGCGTTCGGTGGGCGAGGACACCGAGGTGGTCGAGAAACAGATGTACACCTTCCCCGACCGCGACGGGCAGTCGGTGTCCATGCGGCCCGAGGGCACGGCCAGCGCGGTGCGCGCGTACATCGCCCGCTCGCAATGGACCCGCGAGCCGGTGACCCGCTGGTACTACCTGGGTCCGATGTTTCGCCACGAGCGCGCCCAGCGCGGCCGCCTGCGCCAGTTCCACCAAGTGGGGGCCGAGGCGTTCGGTCTGGCCGCGCCCAGCGTCGACGCGGAGATGATCGCCATGCTGGTGGCGTTGCTCGTCGAGATGGGCATCAAGCCCTCCGACCTCGAGGTCGCGGTCAACACCCTGGGCGAGCCCGAGGAGCGCGCGAGCTATCGCGAGGCCCTGCGCGGGTACTTCGCGAACCACCTCGACAAGCTGGATGAGGGCTCGCGGCAGCGGCTGCAAACCAATCCGCTACGCATCCTGGATTCCAAGGATCCTGATATCCAGAGGCTGGCCGCTGGTGCCCCCGTCTTGCTGGACGTGCTGGGCGACTCATCCAAGCGGCACTTCGAAACTGTGCGCAGCCACCTTTCGGCGCTCGGTGTCCCGAGCGTGGTGGACACCAAGTTGGTGCGCGGGCTGGACTACTACACCGGCACCATCTTCGAGGTGAAGGCCAAGATCGGCGATCTGGGCGCGCAGAACACGCTGGGCGGCGGCGGGCGCTATGATCGTCTGGTGTCGTCGTTGGGTGGCCCCGAGGTGCCAGCCATCGGTTTTGCCCTGGGCGTCGAACGCGTGCTTCTGGCTCTGGCCGAGCCGGCCGAGGAATTCGAGCCCGTGCTGGCTCTCTTCATCGCGGTTTTGGGAGAGAAAGCGCAGGCCTGGGCCTTGCCCGTGGCGCATCGACTGCGCCTGCAAGGCGTGCGCACCGAACTGGAGCATCGGGAGGCGAGCTTGAAGTCGCAACTCAAGCGCGCCGACGTTCTCAAGGCACGGCTGGCGCTCATCGTCGGTGACAACGAACTGCAGACTGGCAAGTTGGTCCTGCGCGATCTCGCCAGCCGGCAACAGCACGAAGTGACCGAGGCCGAATTGGAAGCCAAAATTCGCCAGCTCGTGGATTTCTAGTTTCACCTGCCGTGGAGGCATTCAAGCTTGTCAATTCATGGGAGAGTGGTCGCCACGGGGATGGCTATGGAAGGGCAACGGCGCTCCTTCACTCCTTCAGCTCTAGCTCAAGTCCCGAATTTGTGGTCAACGGGAAGACTATTCCCGGTCCGCAAGACTGTGTGCTAGTTTCGCACGCCGATGGATGGAAACCGCCCGATCACCGCGGCGTTTTTGGCCTGCCGGGCCGGCAAAGTGTTGCCGGCTGCGACTGCAACGGTGCCCGCTAGTTTCCAGTCGGTTCCCCAATGACAGCCTCCGAGCAAAAGCAGCTGTGTTGGGTTTGTGGCGGTTCCCTCTCTCGATATCTTCAACTGGGGCCAGTCAGGATCAATTCTTGTCGGCGCTGCGACCACCTCACGGCGAGACCTCCTCCAGTCGGCGAACCCGGTTCTGACTACCACCTCTCCTATGACCAGACGAGGTTCCTGAGTGCACTGACGGCGACCAGACGCCGTCAGGCCAAGGACATCATGGCGGCCCTCTCGCGCCACGGGGCCGACTCGGACATTCTTGACTACGGGTGCGGCCGAGGATTCTTCCTCGAGGCGTGCATGGAGACAGGCTTGCGTGCCCTGGCGGGTGCCGACACGTCAGACTTGGCCATTTCCCATCTTCGAGGACTCGGGCTGGAAACCATCCGAGTCGAAGCAGACAACTCCCTGGTGTCGGATTGGACTGCCTTGTCGTTCGTGCCCAAGACGATCACCTTCCTCGACGTGATCGAACACTTCCCGGACGATATGGTCGCCACATTTTCTTCATGGCTGGCAAGGCTTCCGCGGCAGACTCGTTTCTTTGTGTTCAAGGTACCCTGCCGCGACGGGGTGCTCTTTCGGGCGAGCCGCTGCGTGTCCTTGCTTGGCGTCTCGCGGCCCATCACACAGCTTTTCCAAATCGGGACTTTTCCCCCACACCTCCAGTATTTCTCCTCTATGTCGCTGAGACTCTTTGTGAAGAACCTTGGGCTGGCTATCGTGGAGGAATGGGGTGATCCGGATGTCGAGCCGGACAAACTGCGCGATCGAGCCCCCACCATGAGGATCCTGCCACCAGCGCTGGTGTCCTCCACCGCTTCCCTGATGATCCGCTGCGGACGGACGCTCGGGTTGCTCGATTCTCGCATCGTGTTGGCGGTCAGGGGCTGATTCCGTATCCACGAATCGAGATGAAGGTCATCCCACTCATCTTGCAAGCTCTTTCGTCGCTGCCCCAGCATCTGGGAGCGCGTCGCAAGACTCTTGCCCGATTCTTAGTTGCAGGGTTTGTGGTCATGGGCGTCGGTGTTGCCGTCCTCATGCCGCCCTTTCGTACGCCGGACGAATTTGCTCACTGGCGTCTAGCCACAACCCGGCTCGACAGAATTCTTCATCCCAGTCGGAACTGCGCCCCTTTTGGCGACCTCGGGACGCCGTTCCTTTTCTCTGAGGCGGCCCGCCCCCCCCACGACAGGTTTACCGCCATTTCCAAGCAACCACCGACCTGCGCATCGCACGCGTATTCCAAGATGTATGGGGGGCTGCTGACCTACCCCGGTGCTGTCGCATCGCTGCTCTTGTTCACCAGCCAAAGCAGTGACCGCGCCGAGTTCATCAGGGCTTTCTTCATAGGCCGACTCTTGCAAGGCTTGTTCGTCGCGCTGGTGATGTGGCGGATGGCGACGCTCATGCTCGAGAAGCGAACCGTGGGTGCGCTGGTCATCCTCGGATTTCCGCTGGCAGGACTTGCCCTGCAAGAGTCGTTCGGCATTACCGCCGACGGCGTGGGCTTTGCCTTTGCCCTCATGCTCTGCGCGGCCATGACATCTCTTGATCGATTTCGAGCAAGAGATGTGACTCTTTTCGCTTTCGTCGGGTATTGCACGTCGATTGCCAAACCATTCCTCACGCCTGTCATACTTCCTGCGCTTTTCGCTGGCTTCGTCTTCATGCGGCCGTCGTCGCAGTCAGGCGCCCTTTGGGCTGTCATCAAAGAGTTCATTCAACTCCTCGTACCGCGGCGACGCCCCTCGCTGTTGCAGGTGATGGTCTGGGTCGGCTGCGCTCTTTGCGCCATCTCCGCCATCGCGACTCTTACTGATTTCGGGTCGATTTACATGAGGGTCGATCCTGCGGCTCAGAAGGCGTTCCTTCTCTCTCACCCGAAGGTGTTCTTCCTCGACCTTCCAAAATCGGTGCTGCGTCTCATCGACAACCTCGGCGCGTTCACTGGACCGCTGGGCTTTCTTGATGCGGCCGTCTCGCCCCAAACCGTTGCTCATTTTCGGCATCTGCTGTACGCCTTGGTCGGATTCGAATTGATACTGGTCATTCCTCGGTTTCTGCCCGCGCCCGCGGGAGAGTCGGTGGACAGCCGAGAGGTGGCGAGCCCCTTGAGCCGGCAATCATTGCCTGTTCTTGTAGCCGGTCTTCTGGTTCTGGTCGCTGCGCTAGCTGGCTTCTACGGCGTCATCGCATCCCTCTATTTGACCTGGACGCCGCGCGGATGGCGCGTCCTGGATGGTTTTCAGACCAGATACGTGATACCCCACGTGTTGCTGCTGCTCAGTGTCCTCGCTGGATGCCTTTCTGCGGTTCTTCCGTCGAGGGACGTGCCCGTCGCAGACCCAGACCAGAGGGGCGCGGCCGCGGGTATCGCATGCGGTACTGTTGCGGCCGTGCTGGTGGCGACAGCACTGCTCTATTTTGGCGGCCTCTATTTTGATCTGCAGACGCGGTACTTCTGAATCTCATTTTCCGCGTGTGGCCGCGCACTGGCCTGGTCGACTTCGGCGTCCCATCGTCACGCGCCAATCGCGGACAGCGAGATCGCCGGATTCGGCACGTCGGCGTGTGCTCCAGGGTTTAGGCGTTCGCCCACTTCAGGTGGCTCGCTGACGGGCATTGTTGGCCGGCGGATCTACGATCGCCGGATTCTCGACGACAGCTCGAGCACGGCGCGGCCGTGACGGAAGACGCGCACGGCGCCCGAAGTCTGTGACACCACCACCGCGATGGCCTCGGTCTCGTGCGTGATGCCGGCGGCGGCCATATGGCGCGAGCCCAGGCCCAGCGGCACGCGCACATCTTTCTCGTCAAAATTGAGGTAGCGGCCTGCGGCCAGCACCACGCCGTCCTCGCGCAGGACGAAGCCGCCGTCGAGCACGGCAAAGGCGCGCAGGGCACGGCGCACTTCCGGGCTCAGCATGTTGCGCTCGTCTTCAGAATAGCCCTGGAATGGGTTGAGGCTGAGCACCCGCGATTGCTCCATGACTTTGTTGGAGTCGCCGATCACGAACAGCGCCCCCACTGGCCGGCCCTCCCAGCCCTCCACACCGATGGTGACCGCCAGGTCGATAAGCGCCTCCAGGATCTCGGGCTGCACGCCTTCGGTGCGCAAGAAGCCGAAGCCCACGTCTTCCTCGTCCGGGCCCACGTTGACCACCAGGATGGAGTCGGGCTTGCCCACTGGACGCGCCGACAGCAGCGCCACCACCACGTCACCCTCGGCATAAATCCCGCGCGCGATACCGCTGACCAGGGCCAGCTTCAGCTTCTCGGGCCGCCCCAAATCGTACTGCGGCAGCGGGATTACGGGAACGCCCGTGGCCTCGACCACCGCGCGCTGGGCCTC
>Ga0187862_10005464_pt1 | contig 11761 bp, 9 predicted proteins | sample June2016WEW_10_1_FD_133003 | JGI IMG/M metagenome (GOLD analysis project Ga0187862, IMG submission 133003) | Peatland microbial communities from SPRUCE experiment site at the Marcell Experimental Forest, Minnesota, USA - June2016WEW_10_150 | ecosystem: Environmental > Terrestrial > Soil >...
CATCTCCGCCTTTCGGAACTGCTACTGCACGTGCCACTGTCGAGCGGCTATTGGAAAATGTATTCGATCGTCATCCAGCTAGGCGCGATCCTGGTTCTGCCAATTTATTTTCGCCACCACATTGCCAAACTCATCTCGACATTTCCCAGAGGCGAGAAGCGAGACTGCGACTATCTCACCCATCCGCTGAGCCTGGTCATGATCGCGTTCGTCGTCACGGCGATTCCGTCGTTTCTGCTGACCAAAGTGATCGGCAAAAACCTCGAGAGCATCTACGTGATGGGCACAGCTCTATTGCTCGGCGGCATCGTTATGTGGATCATCGACGCCATGAAAGCGCCTTGGGAGAAAGCCGGACCGGGAGCCGCCGGTTCACCAATCCACACCTGGAACATGGACGACATCCACGGCGGCCAAGCCATCTGGATCGGAGCCTGCCAGATTCTCTCCGCCGTTTTCCCCGGCACCTCGCGCTCCATGTCCACGATTTGCGCCGGACAACTGATGGGCATGTCGCGCGCCGCCGCGCTCGAGTTTTCTTTTTTCCTCTCCATGCCCACCATGGGAGTGGCCACGCTTTACACGCTGTATAAGTCGATCCACGGCGGCAAAGATGAAAATCCGATCGGCGTCGCCCAGATCACAAATCACGAGTGGGTCATCCTCGCCATCGGCTTCGTCGTCTCCTTCATCGTCGCCTATGGAGCCGTCGCCTGGTTCATGGGTTATGTCCGCAAGCGCGGGTTTGCGCCGTTTGCTGTCTATCGGATCGTGCTCGGGATTGCGGTTCTGGCCTGGGCCGCGGGAATGATCGGAAGATAGCAAACACAAACAACAGTGATCTTCGCTCCCACCTTCCGCGAGATGCAAAAGAAAAGCCGCCCAGGTAGCGGGCGGCTATCGAACGGTCGTTCTCAGATTACTTCTCTACTACCTGCTTTACCGACCCAGTGCTCGACTCAAACGTGTCATCCCCGGCGTAAGTTGCTTTGATCGTGTGCTTCTTTGCCGTCAGAGAGGAAGTTGTGAAGGTCGCCACCCCGCCGGCTGTTGTGCCCGTGCCGATCGCAGTAGAGAAGTCGTAGAACGTTACCAGTTCGCCATCCGGGATTGCCCCCTTTTTTGGCGTGATGGTCGCTGTAAAAGTGACCGGCTGGTTGAGTTGCGACGGCGACCCCGAGGTGGTCAATACCGTCTTCGTTGAGATGCCTTTGTTGATTTGTTCCACGAGCGTTGCGGATACGCTGCCCGTATTGTTCGTATCGCCGGAGTAGGTGGCCGTCATCGAGTGGGTACCCGGCTTGCTGTATTTTGTGCTGTACGCTGCCTGGTTGCCTACTATTGTCACCGTTCCGACGGTCGAACCTCCGTCTTGAAACACGACCGTTCCCGTGACTGCCCCGCCGTATTGGCTCGCTACAGTCGCGGTGTAGGTGACCAACTCGTTGGCAAGTGCTGGGTTCAGCGACGATGCCAGAGCGCTTGTGGTTGCTGCCGGGTTGACAACCTGATTCAGTGGCGATGACGTACTCGGCTCGAGGTCGCCTGAGCCCTGATATGCGGCAGTAATCGAGTTCGAGCCTGTCACCAACGATGAAATGGAGATTGATGCGCTCCCATTTGCTAGCGTCGCGCTACCGATTGTAGTTGAGCCGTCGTAGAAAACGACGGTTCCGGTCGGCGTTCCCGATGACGAGCTCACCGCAGCGGTGAACGTAACGGCCTGTGCGAAGACGGAGGGATTCGCCGATGAAACCAATGAGGTTGTGGTGGTTATGCCGTTCACAACCTGAATCAGTGGCGACGACGTGCTGGGGCCGAAGCCGTCGTAGCTCTGATATGCGGCAGTAATCGATTGCGAGCCTGCCGGCAAGGATGACGTGGTCAGCGATGCGTTCCCGCCTGCCAGTGTCGCGCTGCCGATTGCGTTTGAACCGTCGTAGAAAACTACCGTTCCGGTTGGCGTTCCCGAATCCGAGCTCACTACCGACGTGAACGTAACGGGCTGTCCCAAGACCGACGGGTTCGGTGAAGAACCCAGAGTAGTCGTGGTAGGCTTGTCGTTCAGGAGCACGCCCACGCAAGCCATATTTTCGCTAATCCAGATTTCGTTTCCGATGATGAGGTCCGGCTTGCCATCCCCATTCACATCCGCCGCTACGACGGAGAGAGGGACAGTCCCCCCTGAGTTGAAGGTTACCGGCGCCTGAAAGGTTCCGTCGCCGTTGCCCAACAGCACCCCGACGGTATTGGAGTAAGCGTTAGTCACCTCGAGATCGGGTTTACCGTCTCCATCCACATCCGCGACTGCAACTGCCTCGGCGAAACCACCGCCCGAGTCGTAGCCAACCGCCGGTTGGAAGGTTCCATCGCCATTGCCAAGCAGCACGCCCACCACGCCGTCCCCATTCCCCTCGCCGCTCTCATTTGTGACGACCAGATCCGGATGTCCGTCGCCATTCACGTCTACGATTGCGACACAGAGGGCACCGCTCCCACCTGAGCCGTAATTGACGGCCGGCTGGAAGGTGCCGTCGCCGTTGCCCAGCGCCACGTTCACGCCGCAGCCCGCCGCCACTATGTCGGGTATGCCGTCGCCGTTCACATCTCCAACTGCCACAGACACTCCGCAGAAACCCAGCGTTACTTCTTTTCCGAAGGTGCCGTTGCCCTCGTTGAGCAACACCGACACGCTGGATCCATAACTCGCCACAATCAGGTCGGGTTTGCCATCGCCGTTGAGATCGGCTACGGCGACATCCGTGATTTCCCCTGCGGACTTATAGGTCACTGGCGACTGGAAGGTACCGTCGCCGTTGCCAAGGAGCACCGCAATTTGACCTTTACCACCCCAACCGCTCGGAGAGGCCCCCACGATTAGGTCGGGCTTACCGTCTCCATTCACATCGGCAATTGCAACCGCACTGGGGGTGTCGCCTGCGTGGTAGGTGACGGCTGACTGGAAGGTTCCGTCGCCATTGCCAAGCAGCACGCCCACCGTGTTGCTGAGGAAGTTGGTCATAACAATATCTGGCTTGCCGTCACCGTTTAGGTCGGCAACTGCCACGGTCCTAAGACCTCCTCCTTCATCATTTCCACCCGAATAGTAGTCCACCGCCGGCAGGAAAAGAGGCTGGTTCGAGTCCATCGGGCGCGCGCGGTGCTGTTTCGTGTGCGAACGGCTACCATGATGGGATCCAGCGCCATCGGTCCATGGCATTAACGGGCGCTCCGCTTGTGCGGGCGCGGAAGTTCCCGCCTGGGCCAACACGGCGTTTGCCTGCCCAGTCGTCTGACCTGCGCCGGACGTTTGCGCCAGCACAGCGGCTGCGATCAAGAGAATCAGAATTGCGATGAAAGGAACAACAAGACTGAGAGAGTAATTACGATTGAGCTTGCGCGTCATAGGAAACCTCCTTCATGAATCGTCACTGACAAAGGAATTGCTAAAAGGGGCCCACGTTCCAAGCTCTCGCCTCGGGGGGTGTGCACTCCCCATGGTGGGACACTGCTCTTCGGGGAGGCGGGACGTAGTAATACCAACACCAAGCAGCGCGTCCTGTCAGTGAAGTAAGTCACATCCTGATGTGCGGTGATCGCCAAGAGCCTCTCCGCGAAGCCATCCTTCTCCGCCGGTACCCTACTCGCCACCCCATGCCTCTTCCCCGCATTGTGCGAAGCGCCGCTTCTTGTCATAATTATCAAGCTCTGGCCACGTAACGACGCTGCGGGTGAGTTTTGCCTGGGCAACGCCGTCGCTGCCCCATGACATTTTTCTCGAAGATTTTTACGCCCACCAGGAACCGGCGTCTGAACGAGCTCGTCGGGCTCCTGTTGTGCGTCTCCGCGCTCCTCCTTTTCCTCGCGCTGGCGTCCTATTCGCCGCTCGATCCCTCGCTGAACAGCGCCTCCATCCTTACCGGATCGCACGCTGCCCGCAACTGGATCGGCATCATGGGAGCTTATCTCTCCGACCTCATCCTGCAATTCTGGGGCGTCGGATCGTTTCTGCTGCCCCTCTTCATGGTCATGCTCGGCGCGCGCTGGTTCCGCTCGCGAGCCGTGCAGACTCCGGTCGCAAAAGCTCTTGGCGGAATCTGGCTGCTCATCTTTGTGCCCGCGCTGCTCGCCATTCTGCCCGGACATCTGCGCTGGATGGGCGCCATCCCGATTGAAGGCCTGGCTGGACGCATCGTCGGTGATGTCTTAATCCGTTACCTCAACGTTGCGGGCGCATACATTGTTTGCACGACTGTTCTCGCCGTCGCGCTCTATCTGACTACGGCCTTCTCCTTCTCGGCGATCGAACTTTGGGCGCCCACCCGCTTCGCTTTCGTCCTGGCGCTAAGAGATCGCTTTAAAGACTGGCAGGACGAGCGCGAACGCAAGCGTCAACAGAAGGAACTCGAAAAGCGCCGCGCCGAAAAACCAACGATCACCGCGCAACTCGTGCCCGCGCGGCCGCAAAGTTTGCGTCAGGAAGTTCGACGTCAGGAGGGGGAAATCCCGGGCGTGCAGTCTGCGGCTCCGCGCACCGGCATCGAACGCATGATGGCCGAAGACAAAGACAAAAACGACGTCGCCGCGCCACCCGATTCGCACCCTGGCGCCGAAGCCGCAGTCGAAGTCAACGAGGTCGAAGTCAGTGAAGTCCAAGTCAATGACCGCGCCGATGCTGAGCGCCGGCCAAAGACGACCCTGCCCAAAATCGCGGGCAGTTACAAGCTACCGCCGTCGAGTCTGCTGCATCGTCCCGACGAGCAGCAATCCGTCCACGAAGAAGAACTCAAACTCATCGCCCAGGTTCTGACCGCAAAGTACGCGGAATTCGAAGTCTTCGGTCAAGTCACGCAGATCAATCCCGGCCCCGTCGTCACCACGTTTGAATTCAAACCCGAAGCCGGCATCAAGTACAGTCGCATCATCGGCCTCACCGACGATCTTTGCCTGGCGCTGCGCGCCGAAAGCATCCTGGTAGAACGCATGCCCGGCAAAAGCACGGTCGGCATCCAGGTGCCGAACCGCGAGCGTGAAATCATCTGGCTGCGCGAGAACATAGAATCGCAGGAATTCCTCGGCTCGAAATCCAAACTAACGTTAGCCATGGGCAAAGACATCAACGGACGCATCGCCGCCGCCGACTTAGCCGGCATGCCTCACCTGCTGATCGCCGGCTCGACCGGCACGGGAAAGAGTGTTGCCATCAACGCCATGATCATGTCGATTCTCTATAAGTCGACGCCCGATGAAGTAAGGCTAGTGTTAGTGGACCCGAAGCGCCTCGAGTTAGGTAACTACGAAGGCGTCCCGCATCTTTACACGCCGATCATCACCGAGCCAAAACTAGCCGCCAACGCACTGCGCAACGCCGTCCGCGAAATGGAGCGCCGCCTGAAACTATTAGCCGCCAAAGGCGTCCGCAACATCGACAGTTACAACCGCTTGTTCGACGATACGCCGAGCTTGTTCAGCGACCAAACGACCACCGATGAAGGACCGATTCCCAAGATAGTCATCATCATCGACGAGTTAGCCGATCTAATGATGTTAGACGGCAATAACGTAGAAGAATCGATAACTCGATTAGCGCAGATGGCTCGAGCCGTAGGCATTCACTTAGTGCTGGCAACACAGCGCCCGTCGGTAGATGTAATCACTGGACTAATCAAGGCAAACTTTCCCGCCCGCGTGTCGTTCCGTGTAGCGACCAAGGTCGACTCACGCACGATTCTCGACGCCAACGGCGCCGAATCGCTTCTAGGACGAGGCGACATGCTCTACTTGCCTTCCGGTTCGGCGCGCGTCCATCGCCTGCATGCTCCCTACGTAACCGAAAAAGAAATCGCAGCCGTGGTGGAATTCTGGAAGGCGCAGGGCCAGGCACAGTATCAAGAGAAATTTCTGGAAACGCCAAAAGAAGATCGCGAGGCAGCAGCCGAAGGCGCCGACGATTCCGGAGAAATCTCCGCCGACAACAACGAGAACGATCCGTTGTTCAACGATGCCGTGCGCCTCGTAATCGAGTTCGGCAAAGCCTCCACTTCCCTGCTGCAGCGCCGTCTGCGCATAGGCTACGGACGCGCCGCTCATCTTATCGACCTTATGGAACGCGATGGCATTGTCGGCGCGGCCGATGGACCGAAACCTCGCGAAGTGCTGAAGCGTCCAGATTGGATCTCGGAGATCGAAGAGTCGATGCGGTAGGAAGTTCGGTCCGTGGCCCGCCGTTGACAGGTCGAAGTTGCGCTCTAACACTGCGCTTATGGTGGCGATGGGAAGTCAAAATCCCCGCCCTGTGTCTGCACAGAACGCAGACACAAGGATGGGGCACCCTCGGAGTGCTCACGTCTTATTGGCCGCCGCTTGCTGCCGCCGCTTGCTGCTTGGCATCCGCTTCGGCCTGATCGGCCGCCTGTTGCTGGTCTTGCAGCGTTTTTTCCGCCGTCGTATCGGGCGCCGGAGGCGGTACATCGGACGGAGTGGTGCCCGTGTCTGGGGCCTTCGGCATACCGTCGGTACCCTGTTTTTTCGCCAGTTCGCCCAGACCGTTGTTGAGTTGTTCCGCGAAGTGGTTTTGCATCTCCTGCAAATCGTCCACTTTCACGGCTACGGTTTGGCCGGCTGCGCAGTCGGACTTCTTGCTTGCCGCAACGCTCGCGTTAACCGTGTTGTCGGCGTCAGGAGTGTCGGTCAAGCGGGTAAGAACGTCACCCGCGGTCAGCCCGCACTCCTGGCCGTTCGCCACCACGGAGAGATCGCTGTCGACGACAAAGGTCCGTCTGGCCGGATCAAGCGCCGGAGGAACTTCGTCGGTCGATGGAGTTGGAGTTGCCGAGGACGCTGGCGCAGCGGCCTGGCCGCCTGAATCGCCATTCTGTTCTGCCTGTGCTTGCTGCGCGGCCAACTGCGCTCTCACTTCGTCGGCGATTGCCTGTTTGACCTCGGGAGTCATTCCTACCGTTGCCGAGGCCGTCGAGGGAGGATATCCACCGTCGTCTGGGTAACTCGCTGCGGCGTCTGCGGCTGCCTCCTGGCGAGCTGCATAGGCCGACTGCAATTCGGCTGCAATCAGATAATCCGTGAGCCAGAACGCTGGCCCGGCGTAAGAGGGATAAGGCGCAAACCAGCCGCCGTAGAAACCATACCACGGCGCTCCTCCCCAACCCCACAGCCCTACGCCCCAGAAGACGGGCGCGCCCCAGGGATGGTAGCCCCAGCCATAGAATCCTGGGTGATACCAGAAACCGGGATGGTAGCCGAAGTACATATGACCGTGCCAGTTGTAGCCGCGATAGACGCCGCTATAGTAATGGCCGTTGTTGAAGTACGTACGCGAATAATAGGCATGGCCGCCGAAATTGCGGTAGGGACGCTGCACGTATCCGCCATGCCGGCCCGTGTTCACTACGCGCGCTCCGTTGTGCATACCCACCACCGTGCGCCCACCGTGCAATCCATTGCTAATCTGCATGCCGTTGCGGTTGATCGATCGAATCTGTCCGTTGGAGCGGATGCTCGCGGAACCACCACCGCGCAGAGAAACGTTTCTGGTTCCTGCCGGCGTATGTCCGCCCACGCGGCCACCTGGGGCTGGGCGTCCGCCTGCGGCTGCGCGGCCACCTGCGGCTCCGCGTCCGCCTTCAGCTCCGCGGCCGGCTTGCGCTCCGCGTCCGCTTTCGGCTCCGCGGCCAGCTTGCGCTCCACGTCCGCCTTCAGCTCCTCGTCCAGTTTGCGCTCCGCGTCCGCCTTCAGCTCCTCGTCCAGCTTGCGCTCCGCGTCCGCTTTCAGCTCCTCGTCCAGCTTGCGCTCCGCGTCCGCCTTCAGCTGCGTGTCCACCTTGCGCTGCGTGTCCGCCCTGCGCTGCATGTCCACCTTGCGCTCCGTGTCCGCCCTGCGCTGCATGTCCGCCTTGCGCTGCGTGTCCGCCCTGCGCTGCATGTCCGCCTTGCGCTCCGTGTCCGCCTTGCGCCCCGTGTCCGCCTTGCGCTGCATGTCCGCCTTGCGCTTCATGTCCGCCTCCGCCGCCCTTTGCTGGCGCGGCGTGGGATGCCGCCTTGCTCGAACCGGATTTGTGCTCCTCCTGCTTAGGAGGTCCACCAGCCGAAGCCACTGCGGTTACGGTAAGAAGAACCAGCAATAGGGACCACTTCGGCACGATGCATGTCCTTAGGTTAGGCAGATTCATTTGCTACTCCTCCGTTGCTACGCTTCCGATGTTACGCTTCCGAAAGATACGAAGCCTTTGTTCACAAACCCACCAGCAGGAAATAAGTTTCGTCCAGGCAGCAGTGCACCGTGGCGGTGGGAAATTCTTGTCCACGACAACGACTGCCCATGGTAAATGTGAGAACATGAAATCCCACACAGAATACCTGACTCTGCACACGAAAACCAAGCGCGCCTACGTCCACCTGACCCCGCAGGTCGAGAGCGCCCTGAAGAAATCCGGAATCAAAGACGGCATGATCCTGGTCTCCGCCATGCATATCACCGCCGGGGTCTACGTCAACGACAACGAGAGCGGGCTTATCAAAGACATCGACCAGTGGCTCGAAACCCTCGCTCCCTTCCGGCAGAACTACCAGCATCATCAGACCGGCGAAGACAACGGAGACGCCCACCTCAAATCGCTGATCATCCACCACGAAGTCATCGTCCCGGTCACCAACGGGAAGCTCGACTTCGGCCCCTGGCAGCAGATTTTCTATGCCGAGTTCGACGGCCAGCGCGACAAACGAGTCCTCATTAAGGTAATGGGAGAATAGGCAACTTGGTTTATCCTCATAGCCCATGGAGTTCTCAGTTCCCAGTTCTCAGTTCTCGGAAAGACGTTCAACCTACTGCGAACCGAGAACCGAGAACTGGGAACCGAAGAACTCATAGGAGCCCGACAACATGACTGAAGAACTCAACGAGTTGCACGAGAATGCCGAACGCGCCCGGGAGAATCCCCATCTCGCACCGGTCACGCTCACCATGGCGGTGCTGGCAGTTTTCGTGGCAACCGTGTCGCTGCTCGGCCATCGCACGCATACCGAAGAAATCGTCTTGCAGAACAAAGTCACAGACCAGTGGAGTTACTATCAGGCCAAGAACATACGCCTTCATACCGACGAGTTGTTCGTCGATCTGGCTGGCGTGGTCACCTCCAAGGACGCCGAAGGCGCCGCCAAGCTACAGGAGAAAGTCCGCACTGAAGCCGAGCGCTACAAGGACGAGAAGAAAGAGCTCGAGGCCAAAGCCCACGAACTCGAGCAGGAATTCGCGGTCACACATCGCAAGGCCGACCGCTTCGACCTTGGCGAAGTCTTCCTGGAGATCGCCCTGGTGGTCACCTCGATCACTTTGCTCTCGGGCCGGCGAATATTCTGGCACCTTGGTCTGTTGATGGCCACTGCGGGCGTTCTCGTCGCCGCCTCGGCGTGGATCGTGCGCTAAGAGGTTGCTTAAAAAGTCGGAACTCGACTCCCAGACCCTAAAGGGGCGACTGATTTCGAAGGACTTGCGGTATCGCTAAAGCGATACCCTGATACGAAACCGGAGTTTTTCCGCAGCTCAGAGGTTCGACAACAACCTTCGACGACAACCAATGACGACTATCCGTCGGCAGTGACTGTTTTCCGTCGGCACAATTGAGCTCAGCGTGATCCATAGCGCTCGCCGCACGGGCTAACTTCCTGTAACTGCGGATGAACTTCTTCTAATCTGCCGCTGAGGGGTTCGGCCCCTGGCGTGCATTACTCGGCAACGCTCTCTGGCCAAGAAACTCTACAGACGAGAAGACTGGACCCAGCCCATGCTGCATAAATGCGCCAACCCGGCGTGCACGGTACCCTTTCGTTCGCTGCGCGAAGGCAAGCTGTTCCTGGCGGAAACTTTCCCTTCCGACCTCAGCGACGCTTTTGACGGCAATCGCCGGAAGCTTCGCCGGCGTGAACATTTCTGGCTCTGCGACGTCTGCGCCGCACACTTCACGCTCCGCTTTGACCCCGTCGTCGGGATGCTGACCGTCCCCCTCAGTGAGCGCGGGATTCCACGCTTCCTCACTCGAGCCGCCGTCAACGCCTGCTGAGGCCAAAACGGAGGCCCATGGATTACGCCATCACAAAACGCTCGCCTTGCTCGGTTTGCGGCCTCGACACGGTTCGCCATACGGGATGGTTCCTGGTGATCGAGAACCGCTGGCTCGACCGCCTCAAGATCCTATCCTGGCATTCCTCGCTCGCCACGCAGAAAGACATGAAGAGCGTCTGTTGCAGGCAACATCTGAAAACGCTCGTCTCCCACTGGCTGTCGCAGGCCAACCTCCGCTTGTCTCCAGGACGTTATCCTCCACTGCCCATCGGGAGCGACCCGACTCTGGCCGATTTTGATCTGGGACCCGACGCGGTTGGCCGTCTGGTCGGCGAGTTGGCGGTGCATCGCGAGTCCTTTTCCCGCGTCTGGTCAGGTTCAGCCGCCGCGCTCGAGTGCATCCTCGACGCCCTCATCACCATCGGAGCTGAAAACAAGCCTCACGCACTGGAGTGTCAACTCTTTCACCCGCAACCCGAGTCCTCGCACGGCCTTTCCCTTCAATAAGGCGCTGGCGGAGTCTAGCTCTGCCAGCGCTCCTTCCACTCTAGCCAATCTTTCTCTACCGCGTCGGCCATCGCCTGCGCGGCTCCCAGCAGCCAGTTCGCCTTTCGTCCGCGCAAGTCCTTCAGAATTGCCCGCCGCTCTTCCTCCGTTCCCACGTGTATGTTCCCCGTTTCCCTCCCCATCGCTTCCAGCAGCCGGCACGCATCACGGCTGCTTCCTAACGCATCCAGTTCAATACGCGAACAATACGGTGACAGCCGCCGCACGAGCCAGTGTCCCCGCATTTGCATGAACGGATCCGGACAGCGCACTGCCCGCTGCAGGATCACCGCGTACAAAATCTCAGCCGGCGCCCGCTTCGGATCGAGCCAATGCAACGCCGAAGGCGCCAACGACTTTGCTTCCCGCGCCACTCGACCGCCTTTCCAATCCGCGATCCCGACCAGCCGCGTCCGTCCCAGGCTTCCGAACCCCGACCTCCGTCGCGCCAGCCGGTAGTGCATCCCCCGTTCCGGCAACATGTGTTCAATCGCCTGGCGTGCGCGCTCAGGTATCTTTCCCTTGGCCGTCGGATTCTCATCCATCCTCTTCCAGAACAGCACTGGATCCCGTTGCTCGCTCTCCGCGATCGCCCGCAACCAGGCATGGCCTTCCTCTAACACAAACGGAAGTCCGCCCTCCTCCATCACGCGCTCATATCCTTCCAAAATCGCCGCCGCCGCATCGTTCGGCTTCATCGTCAGATGGTCTTCGCGAGCGGCCAGCAATGCGCTGGTTGCCAGCCGCACCAGATCCATGGTGTAGGGAAACAAACACGCTTCATCAAAATCGTTGACTCCCCATGCCAGCCGCCCATCGCTGTCTCGCCAGGTGCCGAAGTTTTCGACGTGCAGGTCGCCCACCGACAAAATATGCGGCACTCGCTCCAGTTCCGCGCACACCTCCGGCCACACCTGCACCCAGCGATAGAAGGTAGCGCGAAAGAACGGAAAAAGGGCAGCCGCCATCTGGTCGTGCTTGAAGCGCAGATCGGGCCTGAAGATTCGGAGGTGCAGCCCCAGCCAATGCTCGAACTTCCTCGTAGCTTTAACAATATTCATAAATGGTTAGCAATAATAAGAACATAGTTCATCTGTCAAGGTGGCAGACAGAACGGGCAACGATGCCGATCCTCCGGAAC
>Ga0187862_10005465_pt1 | contig 11759 bp, 9 predicted proteins | sample June2016WEW_10_1_FD_133003 | JGI IMG/M metagenome (GOLD analysis project Ga0187862, IMG submission 133003) | Peatland microbial communities from SPRUCE experiment site at the Marcell Experimental Forest, Minnesota, USA - June2016WEW_10_150 | ecosystem: Environmental > Terrestrial > Soil >...
ACCTGTTTCCATCAAATCCCCTTTCAAACCGTGCGTGCGGTTTTCCCGCACACGGCTTACCGATGATCTTACTGGTGTAGCTTGCCCAGCGTATCGCACCTTGCCTCGCAGCCGATACAAGCCCATGCCATGTAGCTGTTGGCTGTTCCACGGAGCCTGCTTCGTTGGCCGCTGCCCCCGTCGCCGATAAGACCAGCCAGTGATGCGATGGTACAAAGCCGCACCATCGAACTTCAGTGTAAAACAGGTGAGGCATGCTTGCCCCCGGTAGCGCCGGCGGTCTTGCCGCCGGTGTCTGTGTCAGCCGTGGCATACTGGAACGTGCTACCGGCGGCGAAGACTCTGGCGGAAAGGCTGGCGGCGGTGCGCGCGCGCATCTTGGCGGCGGCTGAGCGGGCGCGGCGCGTTCCGGCGGGCATCACGCTGCTGGCCGTCACCAAGGTGTTTCCGGCGGCGGTGATCGGCGAGGCATACGCATTGGGCCTGCGCGAGTTCGGCGAAAATTACGTGCAGGAATTCGCCGCCAAGGCGCCCGCGGTCCGGAACCTCGCCGGAGCGCGTTTTCACTTCATCGGCCATCTGCAATCCAACAAGGCGGCTCTCGCGGCGGAGCTGTTCGATTGTATCCAGACGGTGGATTCGCCGAAGCTGGCCCGGCGCCTGGAAGCGGCCGGACGCCAACTGGAAGTGATGCTCGAAGTCAAACTTTCCGCCGAATCGGCCAAGAGCGGGGCCGATCCCGCCGCCTTGCCGGAGTTGATCGCCGCCGTTCGCGAGTGCCCGCACCTGGCGCTCTCTGGCCTGATGACCATGCCGCCCTGGTCGGACGATCCGGAGGCTGCGCGCCCGCATTTTCGCCGCTTGCGCGAGCTTGCCCAGCGGCATGGGCTGAGCGGGCTTTCGATGGGGATGTCGCACGACCTGGAGGCCGCCATCGAAGAAGGCGCCACCTGCGTACGGGTGGGCACGGCGCTTTTCGGCGCGCGGCGAAAAGCGTGACCGTCGGCTTTTATGCGCCGCTGCCTCCGGCGCGCACCGGCATCGCCGACTACGCCGCGGCGCTGTTGGCCGATCTGCGGGGCCGCGGCCGGGTCGAGATCGCGCCCGCGCGCTGCGACGTGGCGCTCTATCACCTGGGCAACAACGCGCAGCATGCGGCCATCTACCGGCGCGCCATTGAGCGGCCCGGCGTGGTGGTGCTGCATGACGCGGTGCTGAATCATTTCTGCCTCGGCCAGCTTGACGAAGCGGCGTATACCGAAGAGTTCGTCTACAACTACGGCGAATGGAACCGCGAGCTGGGCCGCGAATTGTGGCAGAGCCGCGCCGCCTCCGCTTCCGATCGCCGCTATTTCGATTTCCCCGTGCTGCGCCGCGCGGCGCAGCGCGCCCTGGCAGTGGTGGTACACAATCCGGCGGCGGCGGAAGTGGTGCGCCGCCACGCGCCCGGCGCACGCGTAGTGGAGATCCCGCACCTGTTCGTGCCACCGGAGCTGCCCTCGGAGGCCGATGTGCTGCGCTTCCGCGAGCGGCTGGGCGTTCCGCCGGGCGCGTTTCTCTTCGGCATTTTCGGCTACCTGCGGGAAACCAAGCGGCTGCTCCAGGTGCTCGAGGCGTTCGCCGGACTGGCGGGCGAACTTCCGCAAGCCACGCTGCTGGTAGCCGGCGATTTCGTCTCGAGCGATCTGGAGCGCTCCGCCGCGCCGCTGCTTTCGGCGCCCAACATTCGCCGCCTTCCCTACCTGCCGGGCGCGGATTTCTGGCTGGCCGCCTGCGCCGTGGATGCGTGCATCAATTTGCGCTACCCGGCGGCGGGCGAAACCTCCGGCATCGCCATCCGGCTGATGGGCATCGGCAAACCCGTGCTGGTGACCGATTCTAAAGAATGCCGGCGCTTTCCCGAAGACGCCGTGGTTCGCGTGGCGCCCGGCCTGGGCGAGCGCCAATCGCTATCCGCGCACATCCTTTTGCTAACATCGATGTCTGACGTGGCGCGTGCCATCGGCCTACGGGGGGCCGGGCACATTCGGACGTGCCATCGGGTGGACCTGGCCGGAAGCCTTTATTGGAACTTGTTGTGCGAGTGCTGTGCCTCATCGCCGCCTGCGCCGCTGCCTTCGGCGCCCAGTCGCGCCAGCAGCCCGTAAAGCTGCACGTGGCGGTTCCCATGCGCGATGGCGTTCACCTTTACGCCAACGTTTTTCTGCCCTCGGAACGCGCCCGCGTGCCGGCCATCCTGGTGCGCACTCCGTACGGCAAGGGTGACGATCTGGCGCCGAATTACCAGGCCCTGCTGGACCACGGCTTCGCCGTGATGGTGGAGGACGTGCGCGGGCGCTACGAATCCGAGGGCGAGTTCGAGCCGCTCACCCAGGAGCCGGCCGATGGCGACGATACCCTGAACTGGATGGCGCGCCAGCGCTGGTGCGATGGCAAGATCGGCATGACCGGCGGTTCCTACCTCGGCATCGTGCAATGGAAAGCCGCGCTGCGCGCCAATCCGCATCTGAAGGCGATCTTTTCCGTGGTGGCGGGCGATGACGATTATCGCGACCGCTTCTATTCGACCGGCGGCGCCATGAAATTGGGCAACCGGCTGGAGTGGATGTCGGAGAATCTCAAGACGCCGGGCTACCACCCCGATTTCAATCGCTTCGTGTGGCACCTGCCGCTGATCACCGCCGATGTCGCCGCCACCGGCCGCGTCTCCACCATGTACCAGCAGGCGCTGGCGCATCCGGCCTTCGACGATTTCTGGCAATCCATCAGCACGCGCGAGCACCTGGACCAGATACGGGTTCCGGTTTTCGCGGTGGGCGGCCTGTACGACAACTTCGCCGAGAGCGATCTGGATGCTTTCGCAACACTGCACAAAAAGTCCCCGCTGAATCACGTGCTGATCGGACCCTGGCCGCACAACATGTCGGCCAAATTCCCCGATGTGGATTTCGGCGCCGAGTCCAAGGTTCCGGTGCGCAGCTTGGCCATCGACTGGTTCGACCAGTGGCTGAATGGCAAGGACACGCGCCTCGCCTCCAGCGCGCCCGTGCGTATCTTCGTGATGGGCGCCGATAAGTGGCTGGACGAGCGCGAATGGCCGCCCGAGCGCGCGCGGGCCCGCAACTTCTACCTGGTCAGCCAGGGCCGCGCCAACACCACGGAGGGCGATGGCGCGCTCGAGGATGCCCCGCGGCGCCGCACCGCTCCTGATCGCTTCACCTTCGATCCGCACGACCCCGTGCCCACTCGCGGTGGCGCGGTCTGCTGCAACCCGCGCGTTTTCCCTTGGGGTCCCATGGACCAGCGCCCGGTCGAGCGGCGCCGCGACGTGCTGGTCTTCTCGACGCGCCCGCTCGAACAGGATCTGGAAGTGGTCGGACCGGTGAAGGCCGTGCTCTGGGTTTCGACCAACCAGCGCGACACGGATTTCACCGCCAAGCTGGTGGACGTGTTCCCCGATGGCTACGCGCGCAACCTGACCGACGGCATTCTGCGCCTGCGCTATCGCAATTCGCTCGAGCGGCCCGAACCGGCGCGGCCCGGCGACGTGTACCAGATCACGCTCGACGCCGGTATCGCCGGCAACCAGTTCCTCAAGGGCCATCGCATCCGGGTGGAGATTTCGAGCAGCAACTTCCCGCGTTTCGACCGTAATCCCAATACCGGCGCCGCCATCGCCGGCGAAACCCGCCTGCTAAAAGCCAACCAGACCATTTACCACGACCGCCAGCATCCCTCCCGGCTGGTGCTGATGGTTATGTAAGCGCCGCGACTGCCGAGTGGCGCCGGTTCGGAGGTCTCAAGCCCGCAGTCGCTCGGCGGACAGCAGCACCAGCGCGATCCATAGCAGATCGGCCAGCAGCAGGTGGACCAATTGCATTCCCACCGGGGCGAGCAGCAGCAGGTTGATGACGCCGCCGGCGAGTTGGCCGCCCGTCAGCGCCAGCACGGTGTACGACAGGCGCCGTCCCAGTCCTGACGAGACTGCCGAAAGCGCGTAGTAGAGCACCCAGGCGCCGGCGCCGGCCGCAATCGGCGGATGCCACACCCGCAGGCGCACAAACAGATTGGCCGACGGGTCGAAATCCCGCGCGAATCCAGCGGCCAGCGAGCTGACCGGGAAGAGCGTGTCGCCCAGCGCCGCAATCGCCCCGCTGACTCCCAGCACCGCAAACACAACCAGCGTCGCGGCGGCCATCCACGCCGGCCGGCCGCGCAGGCGGACAGCCGGACGCCCGCTGCCCCACCAGGCGGTCAGCGCCAGGCAAGCCAGCAGTGTCAGCGTATTGATGAGGTGCGCCGATAGCGACCACGCGCGCGAGGCCGAAGCGTTGCGGGCCACGTGATTGAGCAGCACCAGCGCCGCGCCCAGCAGCGCTTCGGTCACCAGAAACGTAGCCGACAGCGTGGCTCCCAGCCGCACGCGGTGCCGCTTCGGGTACGCGCGAAACGCCCACACCACCAGCGCCGCCACCAGCATCAGGTCCAGCCCGCTGGTCACCCGGTGGGTGAATTCGATGATGGTCGCCCCCGCCGGAGTCTGCGGTGTAACCGGCCCATCGCACAGCGGCCAGTGATTGCCGCAACCCGCGCCCGAGCCGGTGGCGCGCACATAAGCCCCCCACAGAACCACCGCGATGTTGTACGCCAGCACCGCCCAGGCGAAGATGGCGAACCGCCCTTCCCGTGGCGCGGAGCCGCGCACGTTCACCTCAGCAACTGCACTCGCAACGTCAGGCATGACACCGTTCACCCGTGGCGCAGGCTGGCAAGCCTGCTGAGCCGAGATTCTTCTCGACTTTTCTTCGGCGTCCCAGTATTGGACCGCCCCCCATAACGAGAGCGCCGCCAGGAGCGCCGCGGCGGTAGATGTTACAACCGCCATAGATCCGTTATACCCCAGCGACGACGGGTTAAGGGAGAAAGACCAGGCCGGTTCGCGGGGCAACCAGTCAACCAACCGCAAAGTTCAATCACCGCTGCCGCAAATTTCCCCAAGCCACTGTCCCCACATGTCTTACACTCTCTTTCCGCGCTCCGCATGCCGTCCCCGCCCGCCCTCGTGTGCGACAGTGGGATCGGGAAGCCGGCAGTTTGCGCGCCCCGCTTGGTTTTGCTGGAGTGAGACCAAAATGGGCACGATCTGTCCCATTCTTGGCACGGGTTTTTATTGTTTTCAATAACTTAAACGCTCCGCCAGTGGGCAGATCTGTCCCATTTGGTACCCATCCGCATCGCGCGCCCACGCCCACTCTTCCCACTCGCTCACATCGGGCATGGACGGAAAATCACATTCCGCGGAAGAGCCGTCTTGACACGATCTCCCTAGAAGTCTACCCTAGCAGTCTAGGGATAGACACGTGCACTGGTGGATTGACTCATGAAAAGCACTGACCGCCTTTTCGGTTCGCTCGAACTCCTCATCTTTAAAACCCTCGCCGCCGGACCCCATCACGGTTTCGGCATCACGCTCCACGTGGAAACGGTCTCCAAGGGCCTCTTGCACATGGAGGAAGGTTCGCTCTATCCGGCGCTGCACCGTCTGGAGCGCGAACGCCTGATCTCGGGCGAGTGGCGGCAGACGGATGCCGGCCGCCGGGCCCGCATTTACACGCTCACCGCAGCCGGCCGCAAACGCCTGGCGGAAAGCGAAGCAAGCTGGTCGTCGGTTTCGCTCGGCATCGAGAGAGTCCTGAGGTTCGTATGAAGCGCGCCATCGTTTGGCTGAGGCGTCTGTTCCATCGCGATTCCGCCTGGCAGGAGGAAATCGAAAGCCACCTTGCCATGCGCGCCGACTGGCATCAGGCACAGGGCGTCGCACCGGACGCGGCCCGTACCCGCGCCGCGCGCGAATTCGGCAGCCCTCTGCGCGCGCTCGAGGCCGTTCGCGCAGTGCATCGTGCGCCGTGGCTGGACGCGCTCGCGCAGGATGCGCACCACGGCCTGCGCGTCATCCGCCGCTCGCCCGCCTTCAGCCTGGCCGCGATGGCCACCCTGGCGGTGGGCATCGGCGCTTCCACCGCGGTGTTCAGCGTGGTGGATTTGCTGCTCTTTCGCAGCCTCCCTTATCCGCGCGCCGAGCGCCTGGTCTCGGTCGGCTTCAGCGGACCCATCGACAACAATGAATTCAATGTCGGCAACGCTTACCTGGATTGGCGCGAGCACCAGCGCGTGTTTGCCGCCATGACCTCGATGTATCCCGCGGGTGAGTGCGATCTCGGCGAGGCGCCGGCGCTGCGCGTCCCGTGCGTCCAGGTGGAATCGAATTTTCTCGCCACGCTCGGGCTAGCCCCCGCTGCCGGCCGCGATTTCCACCCGGAGGACGACCGGCCCGGCGCGCCCAAGGTGGCCTTGCTCTCTTACGCCATGTGGCAATCGCGCTTTGGCGGCGATCCCGGCGCCGCCGGCAAGACCATTCTCTTGGATGATGCCCCGGTGCGCGTGAGCGGTTTTCTGCCGCGCACTTTCGAGATGCCGCAACTGGGCGAAGCCGATGTGTTGCTGGCCGAGCAACTGGACGAGAGCGTGGCGCGCGCGCCAAGGTTCACCGTTTTCCTGCGCACCTTCGCCCGTTTGAAAGATGGCGCCACGGCGGAGACCGCGCGCGAGCAACTGCTGCCGCTGTTCGAGGACAGCGTGCGCCGTTACGTGCCTCCGCCGCTGCAACGGGAAGTGGGGCCGGTGGTGCGCAGCCTGCGCGACCGGCAGATTCACGATGTGAAACTGGCTTCCTGGCTACTGTTCGGCGCCGTGCTGGCGCTGGTGGCGCTGGCCTGCGCCAACGTAGCCAACCTCATGCTGGCGCGCGCCGCCGCGCGCAAGAAGGAACTGGCGATGCGCGCTGCGCTCGGCGCGAGCCGCGGCCGCCTGGCGCGCCAGATGTTCACCGAAAGCCTGCTGCTCAGCCTGGCCGGCGGCGCGGCTGGGTGCGTTTTCGCTTGGGGCTTATTGCGCGCGCTGGTGGCGATGGCGCCCGAAGCGTTGCCGCGGCTTTCCCAGGCGCGCATGGATGGACGAGTTTTGCTGTTCGCCCTGGCGGTTTCACTGGCCGCTGCGGTGGCCACAGGATTGCTGCCGGCCTGGGAGCGCCTGAGCGCGGCCGCGCTCGCCGGATGGCATTCAGCCGGAGACGGGCGCTCATGGTCGCGGCCCGTGCTGGTGGCGGCGCAGGTGGCGATTTCGCTGGTGCTGTTGACCGGCGCATCGCTGCTGGTGCGTAGTCTGTGGAAGCTGGAAAGCGAATCGCTGGGATTTCAGCCGCGGCGCGTGGTGACCGCAGCTTTCACGCTCAACCGCCATCGCTACAATTCGGCGGAAAAGCAGGACGCCTTCTACGCCGAGGTGGAGCGGCAACTCGCTCGAATTCCCGGCGTCAGCCGATTTGCCCTGAGCGATTCCATTCCGCCGTCGGGCGGCATGCGCGGCCGGCCGTTCTCCAACATGCGGATTGCCGGCCATCCGCCGCTTCCCGAGCAAGGTGGCATGGTGGCGTTCCGTTACGTCACGCCCGGCTACTTCCGCGCGCTCGGCATTCCGATTGTCGCCGGACGCGATTTCGACGAGAAGGAGCGCTCCGGCACGGATACTCCGCTGATCCTCAGCCAGTCGCTGGCGCGCCGCATGTTTCCAGCCGAGAATCCGGTGGGCCAGCGGATCGACCTCGATGTGAACGGCCATTGGCAGCCGGTCGTCGGCGTAGCCGGTGATGTGAAAAACTCGGGACTCGCCGATGCGCCGCAGCCCGAATACTACCGGCTGCGCGTGAACCGGTCGGACGAGCTGGGCCTGAGCGCCGTGGCGCTGCTCGAAACGCCGCTTGATGCGGGGGTAGTGGAGCGCTGGGTGCGCCGGCAGATGGCGGCCATCGATCCCGCGCTGCCCGTCACCATCGAAGCCATGCAGACCAAGGTGGACCGCTTGAGCGAGCGGGCGCGGTTCCTGGCCGCGCTGATCGCGCTGTTTGCCGCCTTCGGGTTGTTGCTGGCCGCCATCGGGCTGTATGGCGTCCTGTCGTTTTTGGTGGCCCAGCGCACGCGCGAAATCGGCGTGCGGATCGCTCTCGGCGCTTCGCCGGGCCAGATCGCGCGCATGGCGGTGCACCAGGCCGGCGTCTGGACCCTGGCTGGAATGGCCGCGGGCTGGGCGGCATCCGCGTCGCTCGAGCGAATCGCGCGCGGCGCTTTGTTCCAGGTTTCGCCCTTCGATCCGCTCTCGCTGGCAGTCGCGGCCCTGGTCCTGGTGATGGCTGCCGCTCTCGCCGCCTGGCTTCCCGCGCGCCGCGCCGCCCTGGTGGACCCGGCAGTTTCGTTGCGCGAAGAGTAAGCGGGCCGCGCCCTTCACCCGGTAGCGCCGGTGATCTTGTCACCGGCATTCCACGCCACGCGGGTAGACCCGGACTCTGCGCCTAATTCAGTGCCGCGTAGGTCTTAGTGAAGTTGTTGCGCGTATTCGTCACGCTGAACGATCCATCCGGTTCCGCGGACACCTTGATCCAGAATGCCGGGCCCGTGTGACCTTTGGGGCGTGCCGCTGCGCTCCCACCACCGGCAGGGTTCGCTGCGGCGCCCTGCGGCGGAGGCGCCGGCGGCCGTCCCTGTCCGAATGTCGGCGGAGGATTCAGCAGAACGTTCGCCATCGTCGTATTGTCTTCTATGTTGGCGATGAAGAGCCCCGGCGAGTTTTGTTCCAGGCCGGCCGCATATGCCCAGTGGAGCTGCCAGGTGTCTTCCAGGCCCGGCGAGGTGTGCAGGATCTGCATGGTTTGAATGGCGCCGCCTTTGAAGGCGCTGTTATGCATCACAGCCACCCGCGGGTGTAAGCCGTGCACCAGCACGGCCGAGCCCGATTGGTCGATTCCGTGGTGCGAGGTGAGATACAGATCGACTCTCCCAATCGGATTAGTCGGGCACATCAACTCATCTTCCTTGTTCCAGGTGAAGTCACCCAGATTGACCGTCCGGAACTTGCCGTATGCGATCACCACGCCCACTGACATCGGGTTCTCCGGATCTACGCGCGCCTCATCCCGCGGCGCGAAGTTGGCGCACGCCGGATTAGGTATGCCGCCGCCGGGGAGCGGCGTCTTCAGTACCCGGCCATTGGAAGTTACCACCGTCACCGTCAGACCGTCGAACGGAATCTTATCGCCGGGCGCAACCACCGTATGTTTGACCTTGCTGTTCATCTCCGCGTACATTTTCTGGAATCCCGGTACCATTTCTTTCAGCTCCACGGTTGAGCCGTGATCGATGAAATGGAGGATCGGAATCCGGGTTGCCAGTTCCTGCAGGCCGCCTACATGATCGCTGTGGTAGTGGGTCAGTATCAGGTGATCGATCTGCTTCACGCCGGCGGCTTGAATGACGGCCATGATGCGTTCGACATCGCGGCCCCCGGGGCTGCCGGTATCCATCAGGAGCGACTCGCCGGCCGGAGCGACATACAGCGTCGAGTGGCCGCCTTCGGTATCGATGAAATAGATGTCCAGCGTCTTGGATGACTTGCTTTGTGCGCTTCCCACCGCCGCGGCCAGCGCCAGGGTCAGCAGGAACGCGAGTGTTCTGCGCATTTCGGAACTCCTTCCAAACCTGTTGAGTATACACCCAGCCGCCATACGCGCTCCAATCCGGTTTGCCCATTGCCGGCAATCGAGGCTGATTAGTCTTGAATTGAGCCGTGGAACGGTGCAGAATCATCGTTGGAACCCAAAAGGTAATCCTGGATCAAGTCCCTGCCAGCAAAGGAGAGGTCTGTGACCGATAATTCGGTATCTCGTCGATTGTTCCTGTCAGCCGTAGCTGCGGCTCCGGCGGCTCCCGTCCTGATTGCTTCGGACAGAATTGCGATATTCGACCCGCCGCCCGGCCGGGTCCGGATCGTGACCGCGACGGCGTCGTCCGTAGTCCCGCCGCCCGGTTACACGCCGGCGGAAGTTCGGCAGATCGAGTCTCAAGGCAAGGACGTCGAGATCACGATACCAGCCAGCCGCGACGAATTGAACCGGTTGCTGCCGGAGGCCGACGTCGTTTTCGGCGCCCTCAACGCCGAGATGCTGGCCAAGGCGAAAAGCCTGCGGTGGATGCAGGCCACCGAAGCGGGTATGGAGAAGCTGCTGTTTCCGGAACTGGTCAGGAGCGATGTGGTGGTGACCAACATGGCTCGAATGTTCGCGCCGGCCATCTCCGAGACAGCCATCGGAATGCTCTTGAGTCTGACGCGCGGGCTCAATAAGTACTACATCCCACAGTTCGAGAAGCGGACGTTTAATTCCGAGCGGCACCTGGTGGAGGTGGATGGCATGACCATGGGGATTGTCGGAATGGGCGGCATTGGATCGGCCACGGCCATGCGCGCGCACTACGGCTTCAACATGCGGATCCTGGCCACGGACGCGAAACCGATGGCCAAGCCGATCTTCGTGGACACGCTGCGGGAACCGGCATGGCTGATGGAGATGGTCCCGCAGGTGGACATACTGGTAAGTGCGGCTCCCTGCACCAGGGAAACCGAGGGGATCTTTAATGAGAAGGTGTTCCGGGCGATGAAGAAAACGGCATACTTCATCAACCTGTCTCGGGGAGCACTGGTGGAAGAGGCTGCGCTGGCCCGGGCCTTGAAGGAAGGCTGGATCGCCGGGGCCGCGTTGGACCCCACGCGCGACGAGCCATTGCCATCCAGCCACGCGTTCTGGGATTGCCCGAACCTGATCCTCACGTGCCACAGCGCTGGATTTTCGCCGCAACGCCAGATCCGCTTGGTGGGGCTGCTGGCCGACAACGTCCGGCGCTATTCGAGCGGCTTGCCGCTGATGAATGTGGTGGACAAACAACGCGGTTACTGACCAGCAAGGAGATCGTATCGATGAAACTAACATACTTGTTACTCCCGATTCTCCTGGCCGTCACGTGTTTGGCCCAGGATGGGTGGAATGCCCACGAAGGCGGATTGCTCAAATACCGGGTCATGATCCGCTTCGGCGAGGAACCGGACACGCTGCCCGACTGCTGGCGGTTCGGCAGAGTCTCGGCCGTCGCCGTGGATTCGGCAGGAAACGTATACGTGGCCCAGCGCGGCCCTCATGCCGATCCCATCGTGGTCTTCGATGCGAAGGGCAAGTACATCCGCTCCTGGGGCAAGGGTGTGTTCAGCATCCCGCACGGGCTGCGGGTCGACGCGAGTGATCACGTCTGGGTCACCGATACCGGTTATCACTTGGTGATGGAGTTTACGAACGACGGCAAGTTAGTGCGCACTCTCGGCACTAAGGGTAAGCCGGACGCCACACAGGACACATTCAACCGTCCGACTGACGTGGCGTTTTTCAAGAACGGCGACTTTCTGGTCACCGATGGTTACGGCAACTCGCGAGTGGTGAAGTTCTCGCGCGATGGCAAATACCTGATGGAATGGGGCAAGCGCGGCAAGGGACCGGGCGAGTTCGATACGCCCCACGTGGCAGTGATCGACTCGCACCAGAATGTCTATGTCAGCGACCGCGAAAACAATCGCATCCAGATTTTCGATTCCAACGGCAAGTTCCTCCGGCAGTGGACTCACTTAGGGGCCACCCAGGGGATGGATATCTCGCCGAAAGACGAGTTATGGATCGTCAGCCACCGGAACCGCGAAGAGAACCTTGTCCCGCCTCAGCTGGAAATGGAAAGGGCGCTCAACCGTTAAGATAGCGGAGAGAGCGCGTGACGAAACCACGAAAGCATTACAGCGGAGAAGAGAAGGTCGCCATTTTGAGGCGGCATTTG
>Ga0187862_10005466_pt1 | contig 11757 bp, 14 predicted proteins | sample June2016WEW_10_1_FD_133003 | JGI IMG/M metagenome (GOLD analysis project Ga0187862, IMG submission 133003) | Peatland microbial communities from SPRUCE experiment site at the Marcell Experimental Forest, Minnesota, USA - June2016WEW_10_150 | ecosystem: Environmental > Terrestrial > Soil >...
GGAAACCCAAATTATCAAAGTAGAGCGCTGTCCGTCGGTCAATTCAATTCTCGAAGGTTTTCTCATAATGCCCTCCCCTTAGGGAGCACATTATATACATTTACTTAAGGAATGCAACACTAGTATCCATCCGGAAACCCCGGATGGACACTAGCTAGTTGGCTCTCGATGTATATACGTCGGCCCCACCCCGACCTGGTCCGTGGGAAAGACGACCAGTTCCTGAATGTTTACACGAGGCGGCCGCTCCAGGCACCAGATTACAGCGTCAGCTATATCCTCGGGCTGGAGCGGTTCGAATCCCTTATAGACAGCTTCCGCTTCGGCCTCGTTTCCCGTGCGCGCCAGAGCGATCTCGGTCTTCACATAACCCGGCTCGATATTCGTCACTCGGATTTTTTTCCCCAGCAAATCCATGCGTAAACCATCGGTAATTGCCCGAACCGCAAATTTTGTGGCACAGTAAACCGCACCGCCCGGGAATGTCCAGCGACCTCCCACCGAACCGATATTTACGATGTGTCCAGCATTGCGCTTCACCATGTGCGGAAGGATAAGCCGAGTCATATAGAGCAGCCCTTTTATATTAGTGTCAATCGTCTGTTCCCAGTCTTGGATTGACGCCTCATATAGCGGTAGATGGCTTCTGCTCACCCCGGCGTTGTTTACAAGGACCGAAACCTCTGAAACAATGTCCGCTTTTCCCTTAAGCACCGTCTCGCACTGCTGGAGATCTCGGATGTCAAATACCAGCGGCTCAACTTGAATGTCGTGTTTGCCACTGAGTTCTTTCTTGAGATCCAATAGACGGTTTTCTCTGCGCGCGTTGACCAGAAGATTTACTCCACGAGCAGCTAATGCTTGAGCAATAGCTCTGCCCATACCGGCAGAAGCACCTGTAACCAGTGCCCATGAACCTTTCATAACAGGTCTCCTCTTATTCCAGTGTGCAGCCAGTGGGTTTGGCCGTCCTGAGTCTCGACTTTATCAGCGGCAGGCCGGAATTATGCTTTCTTCTTCCGAATTCCGGTTCGTTTCGGTTTGCCGGCCGGCACTGTCTCAGTTGTCGCTTTAGGAGTGGGCGCTTTGGCCTTCGCCTGCCTCCTCGCCTCTATGTACTTCTGCAGATTCTCGGGTAATCCCCTCTTTTTAGCCCCTTTGCTTCTCGCTTTGGTCAATGACTTTGCCGCCAATGGGGTCCTCATCGTAAAACCGTATTTCTTCCTGTACTCTTTCTGGTTCATGCCGTGGGAAACGAGATGCTTCGACGTGAGCTGTCTCATCTCAGCGCCACATTCGAGACAGATCACTTTGTCATTTTGGATAGAATCCGCTGGGCTGAGCTTCGTTGAGGCTGCTTCCTCGGTGGCCGGCTGAGTAGATTCAATGTTGATTCCTCCCGCCTCAGCCCTTTCTAATTCACGGAGCGTGCCGAAAACCTGCCGGAGAGAAGAGGCGATCTCAGCTGCCGACATGGGAGTGAGGGAAACCTGTGTCTGGACGATTTCTGATGCGATTTCGATGAGCTTTTTAGACATTGAGTGGCTCCTTTTATAAGAAATGCCGGCCTCAATAATGTGAGGCAAAACTTCCACCCTGTTAATCAGGCAGCAGGGCGTTCGGATTGATACATGGGTCCTGAACACAGGTCGAGCAATAGAAGACATGTGGGACACAGGCGTGAAATGAAAATTCGAAGCGGCTACATTTCTCGCATATAATCATTCCGCATCCTGAACAGGTGGTAAACGCCTTGCCCTCGCAGATTTACAATTTTTTGAATTAGAGTTTTCCGACGTTAGAACCCCTGGCATACCGTCGCTGAGTTTTTATGAAACTCCTCTTCAAGCTTTTCATTGCATCCGTTCATCGCCCATACGACCCTTTCGGCCCGGTTATGACTCCAGAAACTTGCGGGAATTCAATTTCAGCCCTTTTCCGCGCAGCGTAATCAAGGTCGAGGTGCCGTGGGCGATCGCCTGCCGAGATTCATCATATATGGTTGCTTCGGCATAACTGATTAGATTGCCTGAATGGATGGAGCGGCCTTCTACGATCAATAACAAGCCGTCTTCGATCGCTTTCAGGTAATTCAATTTCAGATCGATGTTCACCAAGCCGTTTTCTTCGGGAATTCTCATGAAACCTGCCCAGAATGTCCCTGCATCGATCAGAGTGGCCAGCACGCCTCCGTGAACATTACCGAAAGGCTGGAGATGACAACGATCGGTCTTAAGTTCGAGCACAGCTTTGTCCAACGCGACTTCGGAAAGCCGTATAGACATATGATCGAAAAAAGGGCTTGCGTTGGCGACTTCAATTAATTCACGAATATATTCAGGGTTTGGGTTCAACAAACTCGTTCTCCTTTTTGATTAATTTGCGAGACGATATCAGATGGTTGGATGTCGATAATTCTTCTTCATGTCTGACTAACCCAAAATCCCACCGACAGAAAATCCCTCTACCGGGTATAAGTCCAAAATAGTCTTCAGCAGGGAAGCACTATGCCCCATCTGCACATAGGCTTCCTCCTTGCTCAGCATCCGGTTCAATACTTCAAGCTGATAGCCCGATTTCATCGATAGATTCGCTATCCGCGCTATCTCCTTTACCAAATCCTCTTCAGACTTAATCTGGATCGGGCAGTTTCGCAAGAATATTTTCCGACAGCGGCGCTACTTGAAGAGGCTGACATGGGTTGTGAGGTGGGGGGCGAGGGGAGATCGTCGATCCTGGGGCATCATGGAGCGCTGCAAGGGAATCCGGTACCATGCTTGCAAACGTATGACCCGGATCGTTGCGGGTAGTTCTTTGAAAATCGAATAGTTCCTCTAAAGATTGGCAAAAAGGCAGAGCTGCGGTTCGCCCCGCCTCAATGAATGCGGTGCTAATCCCGTTAAACCTTTTTGAACCTCTTCCTGTATGCCACCAGACCCGCTAGGCCACTGCCGACGAGGATCATGGATGATGGCTCCGGAACTGGCTCGATCACAGCCCAGAGGCCCATTGTGCCCCCATATCCTACTTCGTCTAATGGAATTACTCCCTCGATAGGTCCTGGTCCTAAACCGGTTGTTCCTACAAATGCTAAAGGGATTGGGCCTTCATAATGGTAAATATAACTTGCCAAATATCAATTTATAGACTGACATTTCAGTATGTTGGAAGCAATACGATAGCTAATACTAAATACTCAACCACATGAGTTTGCCTGCCCGTTCTCTTGCTCTACAGCTCTACTTTCCCGCTTCGAAGCCTTGGCTGCGTCTTCCTGTACGTCTTGGGTTGAGCCGTACATCAATTCCCAAAAGTATTGCGCTTCATAGTTTCCCTGCTCGGCCAAGATCCTGAACGCTCTTTGAACAGTTGTAATATCATCATTCATAATTACTTCCTCTACTATTAAAGGTATGTATCTCATCAAACTGTGTTGCGATGCATGTCGTTGGACATTCAATAACTGATATCAGCAAAGATGTTGATTGGAAAACATACCTGATAAGGTGACACTAACCCTAAAGGCATCGACTGTATATGTAAAGTGGGATTTATGGGGGGATATGTTGGGTAGCGAATATACCCGATATAGACTAAATAGCTAATAGATACAGGGTGTTTTCAAAAATCAGGTTATCAATGTCGGTGACCCCATATCGATTGTGCCCCACTGTCCTTCTTTTGCGGTTTATGGGGGTGGTCAGGTGTCACTTTGGTGTCACTGATTCAGAAAAACTCTATCAAGCAGATGCAGTGGGTTCAACTCATGCGTTCTCCACAAATGGCAGCAAGAAAAAATAAAGGCTTGGAGCTGGAAAACGGCCAATTCCAAGCCTCATTGTTTCAAGCCGCCATCCTAATCTTCCTTCGAGGCATATCCTCCAGGGCACCATCGACCGCAACTCGCAACTGGTCCATCTCGTCGTCGACGTATTTCCGCAAATTTCCGTCCTGCCGCAATTCCTCCGTCGATAGCCCGCTGACAACTTCCCTGGCCTGATCCACGAGCTCGGAAGTTTATCATCGGCAAATAGGTTTCGATCCCCAAATGGGTCGAGAAACTCTCCCGTTTTGCCCAGCATGGAGGCTTGGAACCTCTTCGGTTTACCATCTTCATCACCGCTCAGCCGTTCAACCATATGTCTCACGATCCCGGCAAATTCTTCCCGAAGGGCCACTGTTGCCAGTTCCCTGGTCTCCTCCATCAACGTCTGGAATTTCTCCTTTTCCCTCTCATACAGCTCAGGGGAGAGTATTCCCGATTTGCCTGGAACATCCATCGTAATGAACCGCAACTCGAACCTGAACTTCTGCCTGACATTTATCGGATAGTCGGCCTCATTGAATAGATGCCCCAAGCTCTCCTTGGCTTTCTGGCTACGGTTCGCGTTCTGGGGCCAGGGTTCAGCGTGGCCCTGGCCGGTGCGATTTTCACCTCGCTGGGCGGTGCAAGGGCCGGAGCACTACTAGCTCAGAATACGACTGGGCAGAGCATGAGTTTCTCTTGTGTGAGTGCTTGTCCAGCTACTTTGGCAGTAGGAGTTCCGGGCATAACCAAGCTTGTGAGGCTTGATCTCTGAATATACTTTTGGTAACAGGGGACCGCGGCCGCAGCCAGGATGCCGATGATCGCTACGACGATCATAAGTCTCAGCAGTGTAAAACCTTTGCTCTCTCTCATCTTTGTAGACATGTTCTCCTCCTTGTTGGTTAGTGATTTTTACAGGTTCGCGTTTCCTGTTTGGGGTTTCCACCATTCATATGAAACTATCGTCAGTCGCCTCCCGTCCCTTTAGTTTTTTCTCCGCCGGTGTTACCAAACAGGTAAAGCAAAATTGATGATTCGATTCCAATTCTTCCAGAATTTTTATTGAATCGATGTAAATGGCCCTGGATATCGTTTTCAAATACATTGTTCCGATAGAGAGGTACTTTAAAGCTGTGATGCCAGGGACGAATCTATTCACCGGCTTCTCAGGTTATGCTAAAGGTACAGGATTGAGATCCAACTCCTATTCACAGAAAAAAATCAGAAATGCAGTTTTGCTTGAAGCCGAACATTTCCCTTTGTGGTAGGGTCATTCAGCTCCAAGCGAACCCCAAACTATTTCAGGCTGCCAACCGAATCTTCCTCCTCGGCAAATCGTCCATAGCCCCATCGACCGGCATTCTCAGATGGTTCATCTCATCGGCAACTTATCTCCGCAAATTAGCATCCTGCCTCAATTCGTTGGTCGAAAGTCCGTTGACGACATCTCGGGCTTGGACGTAAAGGTGCTCTCGGACCACTCCACCAACAAGGCTCTTGATCGCTACCTGGAAAAAAACTTGGAAGAGATGCGAGCGGGGTATGCGCTAACCCGAAAAGAAAACGGGGAGGCTGCAGCGATTCTGCACCTCCCCAAAAAGAGCTAAGCTATTGATTTTAGTATAGGCGGGAGAGGATTTGAACCTCCGACTTCCACCGTGTGAGGATGGCACTCTCACCGCTGAGTTACCCGCCCGTAGTCCCCGCAAAAGCACTGCGGGATTACTTCTCATTGCCGTTATATCTGATACCTTTGCCAAACGCAATACTCAATGCCAAACAAGGCAGTTAACAGAGGACAGGCGTCAGAAAAAACTCTGACCTCTGTTCACTGTTTCACGACTGCTTCTGCTTGCCGGGCGACGCCGTCTTGCGCAGTTGCTCGATCTTTACTCGTTCGTAATCTTCCTTTGCCTTTTGATCCTTAAAATCCATTTTGAGTATGGCTTCGAGTTTCTTGGAGGCCTCGGCGTAATTTCCAGTCTCCTCGTAGAGGTATGCTGCGAGCCTGTAGTATTTTTTCTCCTTTGGCTGGAGCCGTATCAAGTGCTCGAGTTCATGCAGGGCCGACTGCTTGTCTCCAAGTTTGGTGGCTGCCTGCAGAAGATATTTGTGCACGCTGCTGGAATCCGGGTTCTGCTCGGCTGCCCCGCGGAAGTAGGCCTGCATGCCTTTGTAGTCCTTCCTGTCTTCAAAATATTTGTACAACGAGTCCATATTGGCGGGATTTTGGGGCTCCAGCTTTGCAAGTTCCTGGCGGACCTGGATCTCGCCTTTATCGTTTCTGAGCTTTTGATAGATAACGAGTAACTGTTTCCTGGATTCAACATCGCGGGGGTCCATCGAGGCGATTGTCTGCAAATGTGCCTGGGCCCTGTCATACCTTTTCTGGTCTATGTAGAGCATTGCCACATTGAACAGATATTTACGGTTATTGGGTTCGATCTGGAGGAGTTTTTCGTAGTTCGCGATCTGTCCGGTCTTATCGTTGATTTTTTCCAGGATGGGGATAAGGCCGATAAGCGCTTCCTTGTTGCCAGGATTTTTCTGGACCATTGATTCGTAAACGGCTTTGGCCTGAGCGTGATTTCCTTTCTTTTCGTAGAGATCGGCAAGCAGGGCCCAGGTCTTCGCATCATTTGAATTCTTGCGCAGGTATTTCTCAAATTCTGCGACAGCCTCATCCGTTTTGCCTTCCCGCAACAGTGTGACCGCCAGGTTATACTGGACATTGGAGTCCATTACCCCCGCCTTCTCGGCCCTCTCCCATGCTGAAGCCGCCTTTTGCCAGTCCTTGCCTTCGCCGGCCAGTTGGGCGATTTCGACCAGGACCTGGGAACGGAAGGAATGGGGGATTTCGTGCTCGTATTTTTCGAGGAATTTTGCAGCCTGATCGCTCGTCTTTTTTTTCTTCAAATAGGCGAGGAATTCACTGAAGGTCTGCTGCTCTTCGGTCAGCTTGAGGAGGTCGAGGTAGACCTGGAGCGCCTCGTCGGTTTTATTCGTTATCTCATAGACGAGAAGAAGCTTTTCGGAAATATTCCTGGATTTTCCCGATTCGTTTATTTCCTGGTAGAGGCGAGCCGCGTCGTGATAGCGCTTGATGTCAAAATAAAGCCCTGCAAGTTGTGTCTTAAGCAATATGTTAGAGCCGTTGTCGTGGAGCGCCTTTTCCAGGTAGGCGATTCTTTTGTCAATATCGGCGCTGGTGTTGGCTCTGTGGAGCCAATCTTTGTAATCGAGTTGGACAAGGAGCGAGACTTTGCCGATCGGCCGGTTCCAGAGCAATACCCTTAACTCGACAAGTTTTGGAGTTTCGAACGATTCCTGGGGGAAGAGATCTCTTATATTCACGCCGGGTTTTTTGCAGATCGGTTTCACGTCCACATCTGAAGAGACCACCCGGGTTCCCCATGAAAGCCAGCCGTCGGTTCTGATACTCACGAGCTGGAGAGAATCCCTTGGATTGACAATAAGCTGGGAGTCGGGAAGCAGGAGCAGTTCCTGACCGTTGTGCTGAAAATGAAGAGCGATGAGTTTCGTTGGAAAGAAGGTGAATGAGGAAACGCCGGTGTTCCTGGTCATGAAAAAAGCGAAAGCCGCGCCTAATACGAAGACAAGAGAAAAAACGACGATGATCAGGAGACGGGGCGAAGATCGTTGTTTTTTTTGTTTTCCACCTCCACCGCGATAGAAGGAACCGGGAGATCCATAAGGATAACCGCGCTTTGAATTCATCTCCGGCATCACTCCCTGTAGAGACTGGCTTCCTCGTAGATTTTTCGAATTTCGTCAAGTCTTAGCAGCCGGTACCCGCCCGGACTTAACCTGCCAAGGCCCACCGGCCCGTAAGCAATCCGTCTGATCTTCAAGACCGGATGTCCGACCGCCAGACCCATGCGTTTGATCTGGCGGTTCCAACCCTGGTGCAGAGTGATCCTCAACCAGGCGGCATTCGGCAGTTCCCGAATGATTTCAACTTCGGACGGGGCCGTTACGCCCTCTTCAAGCCGGACACCGGACTGGAGTTGTTCTATCGTGTTTTTGTCAGGATGTCCCTTTATTTTTACATCATATACTTTAGATATTCCATAGCGAGGATGAAGGAGGCGATTGGCAAGCTCTCCATCATTTGTGAGTAGAAGAAGCCCTTCTGCGTCGTAGTCGAGCCTGCCCACGGGAAAAATCCGTGCTCCGAAATCGGGCAGAAAATCCAGGACAGTCCTGCGGCCCCGGGGATCGGATGCGGTGGTTACGCAGCCGCGGGGCTTATAGAAGGCCAAAAGAACCCTCTGTGTCTGCAGACTAACGGGATTACCGTCCAGACGGATGAGGTCTTTAAGAGGATCGACGCTGAGGCCGAGTTCGGCCTTCTCGCCGTTTACTTCCACCCGGCCTTGTCTGATCAGTTCTTCGGAGGCGCGCCTTGAGGCGACTCCAGCCTGTGCGAGAAATTTTTGAAGTCGCATTAGTCAGACTGAAGGAATTTAGGCTGAAGGGGGTCGGTGTTTCGAAGAGACCTAATTAAGGAGTTTAGAACTTTCTCGGCCTCAATAATTTTCGATTCACATTCGGAAGTCTCGATATCAGTACAATATTTCAGCCGCTTGGACAGGCCAAACTGATAATGCAGTTCTTTCAAGGAGCCAAACGCAATTTCGAGAAAACGAAGATACTCAGTCTGACTTTCACGCGCACACCCTTCGACAATGTTCGATGGGACAGAAACCGAAGCTCTCCTCATTTGCGAAGTCAATCCATACAACTCGTCCCGGGGAAATGCGGAGGTTAGCGCATGAATCAAAACCGCTACATCGTCGGCCGGCTTGAACGCATGAAGCCTCGTATGATCTCGCACTATTAATCCCTGCCTAAGTCCCTTCAGCCTAAACCCCTCAATTCCTAACCTAGACCCCTTCAGACTCAATCTCTCAATCTCAGATCCCTATCGCCCGGCGGACCATTTCCATAGTGATAATCGACTCACGCCTTGCCCTGGCGGCGCCATCAGCTATGATTTCCTTTACCTTATCGATCTCGCCTTCCAGCTTAAGCCGCTTTTCGCGTATCGGCGCAAGCCTTGAGATGACATTGCGAATGAGAATCTTCTTGCACTCAACGCAGCCGATGCCGGCCGTGCGGCATCCCTCGGCAATCTGCTCAATTTCGGCAGGCGAAGAATAGAGCTTGTGATATGCGAAAACAGGGGAAATCTCCGGGTCGCCCGGGTCATTGCGCCTTACCCTCTGGGGATCGGTCATCATTTTCGATATCTTTTCGGATATGTCCTTTTCGGAGTCCGTGATGAATATGCAATTTCCGTAGCTCTTGCTCATTTTCCTTCCGTCGAGGCCCGGGAGCACCGGCGAATCGGTCAGCAACCCGTCGGGAACGGGAAATATCTCGGTCTTGTACATGAAATTGAACCTGCGAGCGATTTCCCTTGTCAGCTCGATGTGAGGGAGCTGGTCTTTGCCGACGGGCACTCCGTTTGCGCGGTATATGATAATGTCGGCAGCCTGAAGCACCGGATAGCCTAGAAAGCCATAGGTCGCCAGGTCCTTCTGATCGAGTTGCTGCTGTTGTTCCTTATAGGTGGGGTTGCGCTCGAGCCAGGGCAGCGGCGTTATCATCCCGAGCAGAAGATAGAGTTCCGCATGCTCCTTTATGTCCGACTGGATGAACATGGTACAGAGTTTGGGGTCAAGCCCGGCGCTTAACCAGTCAAGGAACATATCCCATGTGTTTTCCCGAATTCCTTCCGGTGAAGCGTAATCGGTGGTAAGCGCGTGCCAGTCGGCAACAAAAAAATAACAATCGTACTGATGCTGAAGTTGAACCCAGTTTTCCAGGGCGCCGTGAAGATTGCCCAGATGAAGGCGCCCGGTTGGGCGCATGCCGCTTAATATTCTTTTCCTTTCCGCCATAACAGGCCACGTCTCCTTTTGATCGAATGAATCTGCAATCGGCGAACGAGCAGCAGACGAGGGGAAAAACTCTAATTCGTTTCCGTCCGGAAACTGCTAGTGTCTCATCCGGGGTTTCAGATGGACACTAATTCATGGATGGTTGTCTATTCTGTCGAGTGCCTCAATCCCTGGTTCCATGCGCTCTTACATCAAGATTCGCCAGAATATGATTATGAACGGATTTACGATATAACTCAACATTCCCGAAGCAAGCAACAGCAGCACTATGAGCATTCCGTATCTTTCCATCCGCGCCATTGAAATTGCTATGTGCTCGGGAGCCAGTCCCACAACGATCCTGCCGCCATCGAGCGGAACAATCGGAAGAAGATTTAAAATCATGAGCACAAGGTTGAACAGGACTGAAAGTTGCGCCATCATGTGAATCGGCACGATTATCCTGTCAAATATGCCCGCAGAGCCGGCAATGCCGCCAAATGTCAGATGAAAAATAATTGCGCTCAGAACCGCAAGCAAAAAATTGCTGAGGGGGCCGGAGAAAGCAACCAGCGCCATGTCCCTGCGGCCGCCCCGCAAATTTCCAAAATTGACTGGTACGGGTTTGGCCCAGCCGAAAAGAAAGTGCGAACCGGTGAGCAGGAGAATTCCCGGAACAAGAATCGTGCCTATTGGGTCGATATGGGAAATCGGATTAAGGGTGATTCGCCCCATCATCCTGGCGGTAGGGTCCCCCAGTTTCTCAGCAACCCAGCCATGAGAAACTTCGTGGAGAATAATGGCAAACAGCAGCGGTACTATGGAAAGGACGATTTTCGTAACGTCTTGCATGGAAGTCAGAGATCTCCCTCTTTTTGTCGGCGCTCAGTGCGCGGGTATATCAGTATTTATTCTCTTAGGATAGATTATAAATAGGGGTAATTCACCCACCTCAAAAAAAATGTACAAAAAGCCGCTACGCGCGCATTAATGCTTTGGTTCAGCAAAAGTTCTTCCAACCAGCAGATAGAGCCTGTTCGGAGAAGAGTTCCGGCCGGCTTGACACCAGAAAACGAAACTCCTCGGAACGATTGCCGACCTGCTTATTGAGCCTGGCATTCAGAAGCTCGTCGAGCAACTGCCGGTAAATTGGGCCGGGGGGAATTCCCATCGCCTTCAGGTCTTTTCCCTTAAGCTCGGTCTGCGTGTTTCTGTACCGGTGAAAATAGTGGCTGACCGCCTTTCGCATGAATTCCTTATCGGCTTTGCCCATCAGGAAAAGCAGTTCTTCGGGCCTGAACGGTAGAAGCGCCCTGTAAACTTCACTGGGTTTTCGGTTGGACACATCCGGGAAAAAGGATTTGAGGAGCTTGCCGACGTTTTCAAACGTCCAGAGCAGCCGCTCACGCTGGCTTACCGTTAAAAGAAGCCTGGCGCACGCGGCTTCCACCTCCTGCATGCCAAGGTTTGAGAAAAGCCCCAGCAGATATACCCACCAACGCTCCAAAGGTTCGTCCAGAAAACTGAGCCGGTACCAGGAAATGACCTCCCGGAGCCTGCCGAAAAGCTCCTCCATTTTCCTGTCGAAGTTAATTGCGTCGGCCAAAGCAGGCATCGCGCCGAATTCAGCCATTCTGCGAACTGCCGGAACCGGGTCCTCTTCTTCGAGAATGAGCTTGATCTCGTGAAGAAAACGATGGCCCCCCAGTTTTTGAATCAGGCCCATTTGCACCGCGTTTCGAATCAGTGACGCGGTCTGCTTTCCAATCTTGAAACCGAACCGCTGTTCAAAGCGAATGGCCCGCAGAATTCTTGTGGGGTCTTCTATAAGACTCAGGTTGTGCAGGACCCTGATTATTTTCTCTTTGATATCCCGCTGCCCGCTGAAAAAATCGATCAGTTGACCGAAATCGCCCGGGTTAAGCGCAACGGCCAGAGTGTTTATCGTAAAATCCCTCCGGTAGAGGTCCATCTTGAGAGAGCTGAACTCGACAATCGGCAGGGCGGCCGGGTGCTGATAATACTCGAACCTCGCCGAAGCTA
>Ga0187862_10005472_pt1 | contig 11750 bp, 9 predicted proteins | sample June2016WEW_10_1_FD_133003 | JGI IMG/M metagenome (GOLD analysis project Ga0187862, IMG submission 133003) | Peatland microbial communities from SPRUCE experiment site at the Marcell Experimental Forest, Minnesota, USA - June2016WEW_10_150 | ecosystem: Environmental > Terrestrial > Soil >...
CGGCTGGACGAGCTGGCGCCGCTCGACCCGAAGGCGACGGCGCTCCTTCGCCGGCGAGTGAGCCAGAGCTCGTTGAGCGCCCGAGGCCTTGATCGGGTGCGCCGCGTGGCACGCACGCTCGCCGACCTCGGGCAGGTCGAAGGGCCTGTGCCGGCGGAGGCGGCGGCAACAGCGTTGGAGCTACGTGCCGGTCGTCGTGCGATCCTCGGAGGGCGGTGGGTGGCATGAGGGTGGAGAGCACCGGAGGGTCGAGCAACTGCGAGGAGGATCTGCCGGACGTCGCCTACGCGGTCGCCTTGGCTGCCCTTGGCGAGATGACGCCGGCGCGGTTGCGGGTGCTCTTGGAGGGACACCCGGCTCGAGAGGTCTACGAGCAGCTACTGGGCGGAGATCCGGCCCTCGGCGAGCGGCTCGCGCGGCTGGGTGGGCCAACACGCTCGGAGTCAGCCCAGACGGCGCTGGACATGGAGTTGAGCTGGGGTGCGTCCGGCTCTCTCGGTGCGATGGAGCGGGCGCGTGCGCAGGCTCAGGCTTCGCTTCGCATGTGGCGCCTCGAAGCGGCTCGCACGCCGGTGGCCCGAGGCTGGCAGGAGCTGCGCGCCGGCGGCATCGACGTCGTGCGCAGAGGTGACGCCGCCTACCCGGCCCGGCTGCTGCGCGCCCGCCAAGTTCCTGAGCTCCTGTACGTGCGCGGGCGGCTCGACGAGGCTTCGGCGCCGTGTGTCGGGATCGTCGGCACCCGGCGGGCGACGCATTACGGGCTCGAAGTGGCCTTCGGGTTCGGCCGTGAGTTGGCTGAACGGGGGGTGGCCGTCGTGTCGGGTCTGGCGCGCGGCATCGATGCCGCCGCCCACCGAGGCGTGCTGGCGGCGACCGCTCGACGGAAGGGGCCGCTCGCCGTCGTGGGCGGCGGCGTCGACGTGGTGTACCCGAGGGAGAACCGACGGCTCTGGGAGGAAGTGCTGGAGACAGGAGGCGTCCTCTCCGAGGCGCCACCGGGGGCGCCACCGGAGAGCTGGCGATTCCCTCTCCGCAACCGGATCATCGCCGCCCTCAGCCAGGTACTGGTCGTCGTGGAGTCCTCCCGCCAGGGCGGTGCCATCCACACGGTGCTGGCCGCTGACGCCTACGGCGTGCCCGTGCTGGCAGTGCCCGGATCTGTGCGCAGTCCCCAGTCCGAGGGAACGAACGCCATCATCCAGGAAGGCGGCGCCGGCGTGGCCCTGGACGTGCACGACGTTCTCGCGGTGCTCTCGATGGTCTGTGAAGAGGACGGGACGCCCGTCTCGTTCTCGCAGGCGCGCAGCCCCGACGATCGCCCCCGGCCTGTGAGCAGCTCCTGGAGACTCCGGTCGGGCCAGCGGCGAGATGCCGGCGGACCGGAAGCGGCTGCGAAGGCTCGCACCACCGCCCCGGCGGCTGCAGTGAGCCGCTCCACCGGCCGTCACGGCGGCACACCACAAGCCCTGGAGCTCGGACCCTCGCTGATGGCCGGTACGTCACCGTCAGCCAGCACGCACGGGGGCCGGCCGGCTCGGGCCGAGGCGATCGCCCCGACGACTCCGGTGGAGCGGGCAGTGCTGGAGGCGGTCGACTACACGGCCACGCTGATCGACCTTGTCTGCCTGCGGACGCGGCTCGATCTCGGCATCGTGGCGCTTGCGATCGACCACTTGGAGGAGCTCCGGCTCGTGCGTAGCGAGGGGGCTGCCTGGGTCCGGACCTGAGCGCCCTGCCGCCACCTAGACGCCGAGCAGCTGCAGCGGGTCACCTGCTTCGACGCCGAGGGCGTCGGCGACGGCGGTATTCGTGCAGACGCCATCGACGGTGTTGACACCGCCTCGCAGGGCGGGATCGCCCGCCACGGCGCCGGCGACTCCGTGCTCGGCGAGCGCCAGCACGTAGGGGAGGGTGGCGTTGGTGAGGGCGTAGGTCGAGGTGTGAGGCACGGCCGCGGGCATGTTGCCGACTGCGTAATGAAGGACCCCGTGCACGAAGTAAGTCGGATCCTCGTGCGTCGTCTCGTGCGTCGTCTCGATGCAGCCACCCTGGTCGACGGCTACGTCGACGATCACCGAGCCGGGCCGCATCATCGCCACCATGTCCTCGCTCACCACGATCGGGGCGCGGCCTCCGGCGACGAGAACAGCACCGATGAGGAGATCCGCGTCCAGCAGCGCCCGCTCGATGGAGCCCCGGTTGGAGGCGAGGGTCAAGATCCTTCCCCTGTGGATCTGGTCTACCCAGCGCAGGCGGTCGATGTTGCGGTCGAGGAGGAGCACCTCGGCCTCCATGCCCTGGGCGATCCAGGAGGCGTTCCAACCGACGTGGCCGGCTCCGATGACCACGACGCGAGCGGCCCGCACGCCGGGCACCCCGCCGAGCAGGATGCCACGCGTGCCGTTGCGTTTCTCCAGCAGCGATGCCCCCACCTGGGTGGCGATCCGGCCGGCGACCTCGCTCATGGGCGCCAGCAGCGGAAGGTCGCCGTTGGCCGTCTGCACCGTCTCGTAGGCGATTCCGGTCGTCTTCGCCTCGAAGAGCGCCTTGGCGACCTCCGGGTAGGCGGCGAGGTGGAGGTAGGTGAACAGCACGAGATCGTCCCGCAGGTACGGAAACTCGTACTCCTGCGGCTCCTTCACCTTGCAGACGAGCTCCGACGCCCAGGCCTCCTCGACGGTCACCATCGTGCCTCCGGCGGCGATGAAGTCGGCATCGGAGAAGGACGAGCCGACGCCGGCTCCTGACTGCACGCGCACCTCGTGACCGAGGGCCGTGAGCCCACGCACGCCGTCCGGCGTCATCGCCACACGGTTCTCGGCCGTCTTCACCTCGGTCGGAATGCCGATGATCATCTCCGCCCTCCTCCTATTGGGGTTGCATCGCGATCCGCTCGGGGCGGATCCGGATCTTGACGCGCTGCTCACCTTCGCGGCGGTTCGGGTAGTCGACCCCGAGGTACTTGCGGGCGAGCGAGTCGATGTGCTCGTCGGCGCCCTCATGGGTCATCTCGGTGACCGTGCCCCCCAAAGCGATGACGCGGTAGTTGTCGGCCGGGTCGACGACCGACACGGCCACGTTCGGGTTGGCGCGGAGGTTCTTCGTCTTCAGGCGGCCCTCGGCCGTGTTGAAGACGATGTCGTCACCGTCGACATCGATCCAGACGGGCGTGATGTTGGGCCGTCCCTTGGAATCGATGGAGGCGATGTGGGCCAACACGGGCTCGCGGAGAAACGACTTCGCGCTCTCAGTCAGTCCCTGCGACACTGCAGTACCTCCCGCGTTGACTCCGGCCCGACACGCTACCCGCCGAGGGGGCCGGCGGGCGGGCGAGCGGGCGGGCGTCGAGATGACGCCGCCGCGGCCCTGTCCGACCGCCACGGTGGCTACCGGCGCGGTTGCCGCCGTCCGGGTAGCCTCTATCTGCGCGCCGCACAGAGGTGAGGCGCGCCCTCTCGACCACCATGATCCTCGACCACATCCATACTCCCAGCGACGTGAAGGCGCTTTCGAGCGCCGAGTGTGTGACCCTGGCGGCGGAGATTCGCGACTTCCTCGTCGATTCCGTTTCGAAGACCGGCGGGCACCTCGGATCCAACCTGGGTGCGGTCGAGCTGACCATCGCACTTCACCGCGTCTTCGACTCGCCTCGCGACTTGCTGCTGTTCGACACGGGCCACCAGGCATATGTTCACAAGCTTTTGACGGGCAGGAAGGCGGGTTTCGAGCATCTGAAGCAGGAAGGCGGCCTCTCCGGCTACCCCAACCGGGCGGAGTCCCCTCACGACCTCGTCGAGAACTCGCACGCCTCGACAGCCCTCTCCTACGCCTACGGGATGGCGTCGGCGCTGCGGCTGGAGGCCGAAGCCGACCCTTCCCAACGCGAGCGCCGGGTCGTCGCCGTCGTCGGCGACGGCGCCCTCACCGGTGGCCTCGCCTATGAGGCGCTCAACAACCTCGGCCACTCGGGCGCACGTGTCCTCATCATCCTGAACGACAACGGCCGCAGCTACGCACCCACGATCTCGAAGCTGTCCGGATCGCTCACGCACCTTCGCCTCGACCCTCGATACGTGCAGTTGCGCGAGCGCGTCCGCCACGGCTTGCGCGACCTGCCCGGAGTCGGCTCCGTCGCCTACACGTCGATCCACGGTTTCACCTCGGCACTGCGTGAGGTCGTCGAACCGCACGTCTTCTTCGAAGCCCTCGGCGTCCGCTACACCGGACCGCTCGACGGCCACGATATCGCCGCCATGGAGCAGGCGATGCGGCGCGCAGCAGCCTGGGAAGGACCCATCGTGCTGCACGTGCTGACGAAGAAAGGCAAGGGCTACGGCCCGGCGGAGGACGACGAGGTGCAGAAGCTGCACGACTTCCGGGCGGCGCCGGCGCACACCTCGCCCGCCGGAGGGCACTCCCCCGCCGTCCAGAGCGGCGGGGCGCTCCCGCGCGTGGGCGCACCGACGGACGACCCGGGGGGCTTGCCGGCGCCGACGCCGCTCGGCGAGAGCTACACCGATGCGTTCGCGAAGGCGCTCCTGGCTGCAGCAGAGGCCGATCCCCGGATCGTTGCGATCACGGCCGCCATGCCCGGGCCGACGGGGTTGCTCAGCTTCCAGGACCACTTCCCGGAGCGCTTCTTCGACGTCGGCATCGCCGAGCAGCACGCCCTCACGGCCGCCGCCGGCATGGCGATGACCGGTCTGCATCCCGTCGTGGCGATCTACTCGACGTTCCTCGCTCGCGCCGTCGACCAATGGAACCTCGACGTCGGCTTGCACCAGCAGCCCGTCGTCGTGGTGGCGGACCGTGCTGGCATCACGGGCGACGACGGCCCCTCCCATCATGGCTTGTACGACATGGTGCAGGCGCTGCAAGTGCCCAACCTCGCCATCTTCGCCCCCGCCGAGCCGGCCGAGATCGGGCCGGCCCTGACGGCGGCGCTCGCTGCCACGGGCCCTTCCCTCGTGCGTTACCCGAAGACGACCTCGCCAGGGCCGTTGGCGCCGCCGGGATCGGGCTTGGAAGCCCGCACCCTGCGGGAGGGCTCAGGCGAGATCGTGCTCGTCGGGATCGGCAAGCTGGCTCGAGCCTGTCTGGCGGCCGCCCACCTGCTCGAAGCTGAAGGCCTCGACGTCACTGTCATCGACCCGCGCGTCGTTCGGCCGGCCGACCCGGCGCTCCTCGAGCAGATGGTGACGGCCCGGCTCGTGGTCACCGCCGAGGACGGGCTCGCCCACGGCGGCGCCGGCTCCTACCTCTGCGGCGAAGCCGAGGCGATCGCCGCCGCTCGCCAGCTGCCCGAGCCGCGGCGGCTGGTCCTCGGCGTGCCCACGACCTACATCGCCCACGGCAAGCCGGATGCGATCCTGGCTCGGCTCGGGCTCGACGGTCCCGGCATCGCCGCCTCGACGGTGACGGCGGCCCGGCGGCTCTCGCTCATCCCGGCCTGACCATCGGACCCCCTGAGCCGGCGCCGTTGCTCAGTGCCGTCAGGGCAGCGGGAGCAAGCGAGGTTGCCCACCGTCGTCGTCCCCGTCATCCTCATCGCCGGCGGCGCCGGCCGGCAGCAGCGGCGCCACCAGCTCCGGCCCGTCCGAGCGGGTGTTGTTCACCGCAGGTGAGACGGGATAGGAGCAAAGCAGCTCGGCCGGTGCCGGCTGCAGCAGTGCGCTGATCTCTCCGCGGTCGAGCGGTGCCGGCTCGAGCCACGTAGCCCAGTCGCGGCGCTGCAGGATCACGGGCATGCGGTCGTGCAAGGGCTCGACGACGGCGTTCGCGGCCGTCGTGATGACCGTGCACGAGAGCAGCCAGTGGTCGTGCCAGCCGGCACCGGGCGCGAAGGCCTGCGGGTCCTCCTCGACGGGTGACCTCCAGGCCTCCCAGAGTCCGGCGAAGGCCAGCAGCCCGCCGTCGGCGGCCGTGAAGCACCACGGCTGGCGTCTGACGACGCGCCCGCCGGCGGCCACCTTCTCCCACTCGTAGAAGGCGTCGGCGGGAACGAGGCAGCGGCGCTTGGCGAGGGCCGTGCGAAAGGCGGGCCGCTCCAACAGCGACTCGGCCCGAGCGTTGAACGCCCGCATCCCGACTGCGGGATCCTTCGCCCACGAGGGCACGAGCCCCCACCGATAGTCGGTGAGACGCCGCCGGGGCTCGGCGACGTCCTTGCGGACACGTGTCGCCACGGCGAGAACACCGTCGGTCGGGGCCACGTTCCAGCGAGGCGCCGTCAACTCCTCGGGCACCTCGATGTCGTCGACATCGAGGAGGGCCGCGATGTCCTCCACGGGCCGGCTGGCCACGAAACGACCGCACATCGCCGGCGAACCTACCGGCGCCGGCTGTAGGCCGAGCCGGCGCCCGAACCGGCGCTAGCGCCCGAACCGCCGGCGGCGCCCGAACCGCCGGCGGCGCCCGAACCGCTGGCGCCTGAACTGGAGTCCGAACCGTAGGCGGCGCCCGAACCCGAAGTCGCGCCCGGCGAGCCAGTCACGCTTCGAAGCCCTCCCAGTACGTCCCCTCCATCATCTGCTCCAGGGTCGTCCGGTGCAGGATGAGATCGTTCGGGTCGTCGGGCATGACGGCCTGGCCGAAGGCGATCTGCCGACGTGTGACCCGGAACATGATGATCCCGTGGTGGAGGGCGGCGTAGAAGAGGAAGAACCTCATGTCCCGGACGGTCGTCCCGCTCTCGGCCTCATAGGTCGCCACGGCGTCGGGTACGCGCATGAAGTGCCGCATCGGCTCGATCTCCATCATGGCGGTGATGTCGTCGAACCAGCGGTGCAGGTAGATCATCCAGCCGAGGTCGACCTCGCGGGGGGCGAGGCCCACCATCTCCCAGTCGAGCAGCGCCACCGGCGTGAAGTCCCGAAAGACCATGTTGCCGATGCGGGAGTCGCCCCAGCTGAGGACGAAATCGTCCACCCCTTCAGGCCAGTGGTCCTCCAGCCATGAGAAGCCCTCCTCGATGACCGACGACCGCACCCCATCGGAGGAGCACCACTCGTAGTAGCTGCGAACTTGAGCGACGTGGCGATGGAGAGCCGTTGGGCCTTCCTTGTCGAACGCCAGGCGTGCCTCGAGCTCGGGCGGCAGCTCGACCCGGTGGACGGCGGCCAGGGCGGCGAGAGCGCCTTCCTGCAAGCGCCGCTGGTCGACCCGGTCCGCCTCGGTCAGCCAGGATCCGAACGGGTAGGGGAGGATGTCCGGCGGGATGGCGCCGTCGATGCGGTCCATCAGGAAGAAGGGCACACCGAGCGGCCTCACGTCGAGCTCGAGGCGGTGGACGCGGGGGACGGGCACACCGCCTTGGCGACCAAGGTGCTCGAGGACGAGGAACTGCTTCTCGAGGTCGTAGTTCGGGAACACCGGCACGGCCTGATCGTCCGGCGCGAGCCGGGCCACGAGTCGTGCCGGCGCCGCCCCGGTTCCCTCGACTTCGAGCAGGACCGAGAGGCTGGAGACCCCGGTGTGCTCCGGCACCTCGAGGGAGAGCACGCGGGTCCCGAGACCGGACGCCGAGAGCCAGCTCTCCAGGGCGTCCCGCAACTCATCTCGGTCTCTCGTGGAGGACTGGAGCCCGAGGGCATCGCTCGTGTCCCCTGTCTGCGCCCCGGCTTGGACCGCCCCGCCTGCCTCGGGAACCTCTGCTCCGACTGGCCCGGGTTCCGTCACGGCGTCACGCTGTCCCATCCCTCGAAGCCCGAGGGGACGTGCCGCCCGAACGTGGCGTGCTCGAACAACCCGTAGCCCACGTGCCCGTCGCAGCTGGCGCGTGCCACGTGATCGATGACTCCGAAGGCGGTCTGGCCGGCGAGGTCGGGGTCGCTCAGATCGGCGTCGACGCGGGCGGCCCAGTCTCGCCCGCGCCAGCGTCCATGTGACCAGCCGGGGTCGCCGTTGTAGCCCGGGCCGGCGCTGAGCAGGACGTAGCCGAGGGTGTCGATCTCGACGACGGTGGGGGCGCCTCGTTTCGACATCGTGATCGTCGCCCCAGTCGGCAGACGCGTGCCCGAGCGGTAGCGGATGGCGATGTCGGCCCAGCCGAGCTGCTCAGGCGGCCGCCCTGACTCGGCCGGCCAGATCCGCACGGCCTCGGCGGTCGTCCGGGTGCCGTCGCCGTCCTCCTGGGCGATCACGACGATGGCGAAGTCGTCGAATCGCAGCGGTGCGTACGTCCACCAGAACCCGAACCCGTCCACAGGCTCGGCGGCACCCCGGCCAGCGGGTTCTGATTCCCCGACGGGGCGGATTCCCCAGGAGCGGTCACGGGTGCCGGCCGAGGACTCCGTCGCGAAGGCGATGTCCTCGCCATCGAGGTGGACGATGCCTTCGCACGTTCCCACCTGGGCGAAACGGGCGCCCTCGAGGATGTTCCGAGCGCCCGTACGGATCGTGTGCAGGGGCTCGTCCACGGGCGGGAAGGATCCCGTCCAGAGCAGGTCGAGGCCGATCCCGAGCTCGCCCGGCTCGCAGACCAGCCGGACCTGCCGCAACGGCTCGACGACCTCGATCCGAAAGGGGCCGACCTGCTGGGACATGCGATCGCCCTCGAGGGCGTCGGACAGCTGCAGGGTGCACTGGCGACCCGAGCGCATCACCGTGATGAAGGCGTCGGTGACCCCGAGGTTGGGGTAGACGCCCATGCCGCTGACCACGAACAGCTCGCCAGTGCGGTTGTGAGCGTTGAGGTAGCAGCGGTCGTAGGCGTTGCGGTCACTCGTGGCCACGTAAGCCATCGAGAGTGGCACCTGGTGAACGGGGTACTCGTCGAGCGAAACCGGCATCTCACCCTCCCGAAGCGGTTGTGACACGCATCCTTTCAGACGCCTGCCGCTTGCTTGCTGCCAAAACGAGAACATGTTCTACTTACCGCCGGTGGAGTTCAACCTGGCCGACCTGTTCGAGCACGCCGTCGACGTCTTTGCCGAGCGCGAGTACCTCGTTGCCAATGGTGTCCGGCGGACCTATGCGGAGATGGAGGGGCGGGCGAACCAGCTTGCCCACCACCTCGCCTCCGAGGGTGTCCGCCCGGGAGACCACGTCGGCATCTACGCCTACAACCGCGTCGAGTGGGTCGAGACGCTCTGGGCCGTCTTCAAGCTGCGCGCCGTCTGGATCAACATCAACTACCGCTACGTCGAGGACGAGCTCCGATACCTGTTCGCCAGCTCCGACGTCGTGGCCATGGTGGTGGACCGGCGCTTCGCCCCGCTCGTGGCGGCCTGCGAGGACGCTCTCCCGCAGCTGCGTCACGTGCTCGTCGTCGAGGACGGAAGCGGAGGCGGGGACGGGGGCACTGAAGAGGTGGCGGGTTTCGGGAAGGTCAGCGTCACCAGCTACGAGGCCGCTCTCGAGCCGCACTCGCCGTTGCGGGACTTCGCCCCGCGCTCGCCCGACGACCGCTACATCCTCTTCACGGGGGGCACGACGGGCCTGCCGAAGGGGGTCGTCTGGCGCCACGAAGACGTCCTGTTCGCCCTCGGCGGCGGCATCGACCCGCTCACCAACATCCGCATCGAGGATCCGGAGGGGCTCGCCCGCAAAGCCGTGGCCGACAATTTCGCCGTCACGTTCCTCCCCATCGCCCCCCTCATGCACGGTGCGACGCAGTGGGGGGTCATGGGCCAGAGCTTCAAGGGCAACCGCGTCGTGCTCGTGGACCGCTTCGATCCGGCGGGTGTCTGGCGGCTCGTCGGCGAGCTGGGTGTCAACCTCGTCATGTTCACCGGTGATGCGATGGCCCGCCCGCTGATCGAGGAGTACGAAGCGAAGGCGCTTGCCGGCGAGCCCTACGACACGTCGTCGCTCTTCGGGCTCTCCTCGACGGCGGCGGTCTTCTCCCCCGACGTGAAAGAGGCGTTCTTCCGCCATTTCCCGAACCTGATGATGACCGACGCCATCGGATCGTCGGAGAGCGGCGCCAACGGCATCGTCGTCGTCAAGGCGGGAGAGACCGCCATGCGCGGCGGCCCGACGGTGACCGCCGTGCGCGACTCGGTCGTGCTCGGCGCCGACCTCAAACCCCTCCTGCCCGGTACCGGCGAGATCGGCCGCCTCGCCCGATCCGGCAACATCCCCATCGGCTACCACAAGGATGCGGCCAAGACGGCCGAGGTGTTCATCGAAGTGGACGGCACCCGTTACGTGATGACGGGCGATCTCGCTCTCCTCGAGGAGGACGGAGCGATCAGCCTGCTCGGCCGCGGCTCGGTCTCGATCAACACCGGGGGCGAGAAGGTCTTCCCCGAGGAGGTGGAGGCGGCCGTCAAGGCGCACCCAGACGTGTACGACTGCACCATCGTGGGCGTGCCCGATCCGCTCTACGGGCAGCGAGTGGCCGCCGTCGTGCAGGCCCGGCAGGGGTCGCACCCGGATCTGGCGTCCATCCAAGCGCTCTGCCGTACCCGCATCGCCGGTTACAAGCTGCCCCGAGAGCTCCATCTCGTGGATGAATTCGTCCGCTCTCCCGCCGGGAAGCCCGACTACCGCTGGGCGCTCGACGTCGCCCTCGGAGGTCGGGTCGCATCCGAGGGAGCGACCCTGTCGGCCGCTGAGGTGACCGCCGCCGCCCCAGCGCCGCCGCGGGCGCTGGCAGAGCCCGACACACCCCATCCGCCCACGGAGGTTCCATGAAGACCCGACTCTCCGAGTCCCTCGGCATCGAGTTCCCGATCTTCGCCTTCTCCCACTGCCGGGACGTCGTGGCGGCCGTCAGCAACGCCGGTGGCTTCGGCGTGCTGGGGGCGTTGGCCTTCACGCCCGAGCAGCTGGCGATCGAGCTCGACTGGATCGACGCTCACGTCGCAGGCAAGCCCTACGGCGTCGATGTCGTCATGCCGGCTTCTTACGCCGGCGCCGGCGATCTCCCGGCCGATGCCTCCAACGCCGAGCTGGCCTCCATCCTCGACGAGCTCATCCCGGCGGGACACCGCGCCTATGTCGAGGAGGTGCTCGACCGCTACGGCGTCGCCCCGCTGCCAGCGGACGAGGACGTCCACCGCTTGCTCGGCTGGACCCACGAGGGTGCTCGGCCGCTCGTCGACAACGCCCTCGAGCACCCGATCAAGCTCTTGGCCAACGCTCTCGGGCCGCCCCCACCCGACGTCGTGCAGATGGCGCACGATCAGGGCGTCGTTGTCGCCGCCCTCGTCGGGTCGGTCTCGCAGGCCGAGAGCCAGGTACGCAACGGCGTCGACATCATCGTCGCCTCCGGCTACGAGGCGGGTGGCCACACCGGCGAGATCACGACCATGGTGCTCGTGCCCGACGTCGTCGATGCCGTCGCGCCCATCCCGGTGCTGGCGGCCGGCGGTATCGGTGACGGCCGCCAGGTCGCGGCCGCCCTCGCGCTCGGTGCCGAGGGCGTCTGGTGCGGATCCATCTGGCTGACGACGGCCGAGAGCGACATGTCGCCAAAGCTGATCTCCAAGCTCTTGTCTGCCGGCTCGAGGGACACGGCCCGTTCCCGGGCGCTCACGGGCAAGCCCGCCCGCCAGCTGCGCACGGCGTGGACAGAAGCCTGGGAAGCGCCCGAGTCGCCGGGTACGTTGCCGATGCCCCTCCAGTACATGCTCACCGCAGACGCCCAGCGTCGCATCGCCCGCTCCGACGTGAGCGAGCTGCTGGGCATCCCCGTTGGCCAGATCGTCTCGCGCATGAACTCGGTCAAGCCGGCGCGACAGGTGGTCTTCGAGATGGTGGAAGGTTTTGCGGGAGCGGCGGAACGGCTGGCGGAATTGCTCCAG
>Ga0187862_10005473_pt1 | contig 11749 bp, 18 predicted proteins | sample June2016WEW_10_1_FD_133003 | JGI IMG/M metagenome (GOLD analysis project Ga0187862, IMG submission 133003) | Peatland microbial communities from SPRUCE experiment site at the Marcell Experimental Forest, Minnesota, USA - June2016WEW_10_150 | ecosystem: Environmental > Terrestrial > Soil >...
CAGGATGCTCCGGGTCCACCGGTGCGGCGGGTGCCGCTTCAACCCCACCATTGTCCCTGCTTCTTCCGCTTGTTCACCGCGTAGACGATGATCGCCGCGATGATGGCGAGGCAGATCAGGGGGAAGATGTCCATGCTGCTCGCCGTGGGCGGTGGGTAGCTGTAGGTCATCAGGACAAGACAGTTCGACTGCGCGGACTGGCCCCCCTGGTCCCAGGCCGTGACCGAGATGGCGAGGGTCGTGCCGGCCGGGAGGTCCATCAGGAAGTAGGAGGAGGCCGCGCCCGTGGTGGAGTTGGCCGAGTTCGTCCCGGAGCAGGACGATCCGACCTCCCAGTAGACCGTGTCGTTCACGAGGCCGACCCCGCTGCCCGGGTTCGTCCATGAGAGGTCGATGGAGGTGAAGGAAAGGGTCGTGTTCATCAGCCCCGTCGGCGCGAGCGGGGTGGTCCAGTTCGTGACGCAGGCGGTATGCTGGCTCCAGCCGGTCGAGTTGTTGACCGCGACCTCAAAGCTGTAGGGGGTCTGAGGGGTCAGCCCGTACCAGATGCTGAGTTCGCTGACGTGGGTGGCCGGTCCTCGGGACTCGGTCGAAGGCATCCCGGCGCAGGAGGTGGCGCCGAGCCATGCCGAGGTGTTGTCGTCCACGAGGCCCCCGGTCGAAGGGTTGGTCCAGGTGAGTTCGACGTCGGTGGTGGGGTTGGACGAGTACGGCTCCACCGTAAGGGCGGTCGGGGCGGCCGGGGTTGGATATGACAGCGTGGTGAAGTTCGTCCAGACCTTGGCGCTTTGGCCGGTCGAGTTCCACGCGCTGATTGCCACCCCGTAGGTATGGTCGATGGCGAGGCCGATCCAGGTGAAGGTCGTGGCCGGCCCGGAGGTCGAGTTCGCCCAGAGGGTTGCCGGGCAGGTCGCGGTAGTGTTGCAGAGGTAGGCCGTGTCGTTCAGTACGGTGCCGCTAGGGTTCGTCCAAGTCGCGGTCGCACGGTGGTCGCCGATCCCAGAAATCACGAGTCCGGTCGGGGCGGGGGGGACGTGAGACTGGAGACCGATTTCCGCCCATAGGAATATCCCTGCAAGGGTCCCGTTCATCATGAACTCTGGTGACGCTCCTGAGGATACGTTCTGCGACCAGACAGAAGAGGCTTGGCTGTACGGAAAGGATTGGTCGCAGCTCACGTTCCAGGAGGACCCGGCATCGGATGGACAATGGAGGCTCCCATACTTGGTAGCTCCGAGTATGCCGATGGACCCTTTGGGAAGGGAACTCGGGTAGACCGGGCTTCCGCCGGAACCGCTGCCGCTCGCCAGTGTCGCCGTGGCGTTCGCGGTCTCGAGTGCGATCCCGGTATCGTAAACGGAGTGCAGGGAAATAGTGTCTGACCCGGAACTCTTTACCGTCGTGTTGAACAGGTATTCGCAACCAGAGCATGGCCCCCCGGTCGCACTCTGGATCGGGTTGAAGACGTTGGACTGGGTATCGGAAATCGAATATGGAGCACCCCCCGCCTCAATATCGAACACGTAGAGTACATCGTGGGCCGTGACGGTAATCGTGATGTCCCCAAATCCCGCCGTCGAGTTCGCAACCTGCGTGAAGGGGTTGGTCGCCGGTCCCGGCATCCGGTCCGGTCGGACCCCGGCCGCGACGGACCCGGGATGTGGACCGGGCCGAGCGGCCGGGGTCCCCCCCGCGCCGGGGACCGGTAGGGACGGCACGAGGAGCGTGAAGGCGACGATCAGGGTCCCGAGCAGCACCGTGGCCGTGTTTCGCTTCGTCCTACCCCACCGTACCGTAGGAGACCACGTCCGGGCCATCGGCGTTCCAGTACTTACCATATAGCCGGTTTTCGCACCACGCTCTGACACGGTTTCTCACCCTCCTATCCAAACCCCTTTCGCTCCGCTTCGACCGGCTGAATCTCCGTCTCCTGCGAGGTCCCGCTGAGGTGCCACGCCGACGGACCGAAGATGATCCCCACGACCATCCTGTAGAGTTCGTCCCGGGCGACCTGCCCGATCACGTCGTCCGCCGGCCGGACCAGCATCCCGGCCCGGTTGTGGACCCACATCTGGAGCCGGTGGAGGTCCCGGACCTGGGCCGTGTTGTACGGGCCGACGGTCACGAGCGAGAGGATCATCTTCAAGCCCTCGCCCTGGACGTAGGCGCAGGCGCGGCGGAAGCCGAGCTGGGGGCCCGCCGGGTTCCCATCGGGACGGAGCCCGGGGACGCTCGGGAAGTCGTCTATGATCCGCTTGACCTCGCCGAGGTTCTTGTCGCGGAGGATGATGACGGAGGGACGACCGCCGATCCCCTCGATGTCGGCCGGGCCTTGATAGCGCTCCTCGAAGTCCTGCTCCCTCTCGCGCCAGACCCGGACCTCGCGCTCGAGCCGGCGAATCCGGGCCTTGTCGGACTCCTTCGGTTGGGTCGGCATCAGCTCCACCCCGCCCTGAGCTTCGACTTGAGCCAATGGGCGACGGTCGGGGCAGGGGTGGCCGGCCGGCCCTCCCTTCGGAGAGCCCGGTTCACCACCGCCTCGTTCGTGTCCACGTTCCAGCTCCTTCGCCGGGCCTTGAGCCGTTCCCGCCACTCTTGGTACGTCTCCCCGGCCTTCGGCGGGATCAGCGAGGCGAGGTGGTCTATCATGGCCTCGCGCCCGGCCGCCTTGTGCGTCTGGACCCAGTCGTACCACTCCCCGCGGGTCAGGGCATCCTCGTCCGGCAGTTCCGGGTAGATGACCTCGGGCGCCCCGGTCAGGGGGATGCCGTACCAGATGTTCCGGCCCAGGTGCCAGAGCCGGCCGTGGTTCGCCGCCTTCTCGGCCTCCCACTTGAGCTGCGTGGCGATGGCGTCCCGCTCGATGCGCCGCCGCTCGGCCTCCCGGGCGATGGCCTCGGCCTTCTCGCGCATCCGGGCGACCTTCCCGGTCGGGTCGGTCGGGTCCTTCCCGAGCGCCCGAAGGTAGATGCCCCGGGCCCTCACGACCGCGTCCATCTCCTGCTCGGAGAGGCTGGTGGAGCGGGTGGTGTCGGGGAGCGGGGGGAACGGGATCACGGTGGCGTGCGGCGCTCCGACCGGGGCGGGGCCGGCCGGCCTCGGGGGCGGCGCCGCGGCGGGTGGAGGGGGAGGAGGAGGCGGGGGCGGGGGCGCGGGCACGCCTAGGGGCTGGTCGAACCGGACCGGCTCGGCGCTGTAGTCGTACATCGACCGGAACCGGGCCCAGAGCCGGGCCCAGAAGGAGGGCTGCTTCTTCGGAGGGGGAGCCGCCGCCATCAGTGGGGTCTCCCGTTCCCGTTCATCGCCGCCCGGACGGCCTGCCGCCGCGCCCCGTCCAGGAGGAAGGAAAGCTCCCGATCCGACATCCCGGCGTGGGCCGCGTTCAGGTGGAACCGGAGGGCCGCGAGGGACCCGTATGGGCCGGCCGCGCAGTTCCAAATCGGGCAGGGTTGGGGGACCGCGAGCTTGCCCTTCGGGAGCCAGGCTTCGCTGACCCGGACCAGCCCCTCCCCGATGCCGGTCCCGACCTCGTGGAGGCCGGCCGCCTTGGCTCCCTCCGCGAGTCCGTCCGCGAGGGTGGGCTTTCGGCGGCGGGGGGCGCTCACGGGTCGCCCTCGTCCTCCGTCTGGTGCAGGGAGTTCCACATCCCGTTAGCGTAGGCCGCCGCCTTGCGTTTCCCGATCAGGACCCGCCCGATGCTGAGCGAGGTCGAGTTCGAGGTCGTGCGGACGACGTAGATGGGGAACGGGAAGAGGCGGCCTATGGCGACCGTGATCTCGCCATCGGTCGCCACCCACTCCCCGTCCCCGACATAGTCACCGAAGGGCGCGTCGTCGGAGGCGGTCACGGCTTCCCTCCCCGGGCCCGGCGAATCTCCCGCGCCGCTGCCGCCGCCTGCTTCACGGTTTCGATGGCTCGGTTCGCCACCTCGGAGGGCATCTTGGTTCCCTTCGCGCAGCAGGCGCAGGCCGAGGCTCGGAGATGCTGCTCGACCCGGTGCCCGCAGACGAAGCAGGGCCGGGTCAGCGCGTCGGCGAACTGCGGCGCGAGTTCGTCGGGGACCTCGATGGTCGTCATGCCCCGGCCTCCCCGCCGCCGGTCGGTGCCTGCTTCCCTTGGCGCCTTGCGCGCGGCAGCGGGACGACGTGACTCTCGAGCTCTTCCTCGGAGATGTCGGAGTCGGGCCGCGCCCGGATGTCCTCCTCCGCGAGCAGGCGCTCGTCGGCCTTCCGGCTCGTCTCCGTGTGCCGGAACCCGCGCTCGGTCCAGAGCTGGATAGCGAGGTTGTCGCACTCCTCCGCGAGGTCGGAGGCGGTGGTGTAGCCCATCGCCTGGGCCAGCACGTCCATGTAGTGCCAGGAGCAGAGCGCGATCTCGGCGTGGCCATCCTGTATGTAAGGCCAGCACCAGACCGACTTCTTCCCCTCCGGGACCTGGGCCTGGGTGATCAGGTCAGTGTGGGCCGGGACGACGATGTCCTTGTGCGCCACCATGTGCGGCCACGTCACCCGGAAGGCGCTGACCTTCGGGACGAAGTACAGGCGCTCGAAGGGGAACTCCTCGGACTGGTTCGAGTGGACGACGGGGAAGTCGTCGTGGGCATCGTACTTCGCCCCGCGGGGGAACCGGGCCGGGTCCCGGACCTGCTCCTCGGAGAGACGCACCTGCTCGATAACGTCCAGCGGGAACGGCTCGAGGGCCCCGGCTTCGCTACGCCGGAATACCTTGACGTGGTGGCCCCGGGAGCGGTACCACCACTGGATAGGGGAGCGCGAGCGCATGATCACGAGGTCCCCGTCCGCGTCCCGACCGGTGAAGTAGTCCCTCATGATGACGGAGAGCCGGTTCCCCATCCGCGGGACGATCTGGATGAACAGGGCCCGCTGGTTCGAGGAGTGCCGGCCGGCCGCCCAGAAGAAGAGGAAGATGGCCTCGGGGATCGGGATGACGACGAACTCCCACCCGTGGAAGGTCTGGTTTATCGACGGGAAATTGATGATGTACCACGCTAGGAGCCCGAAGAAGATGCCGTGCAGCCACATCGTGGCGTTCCATCGGGGGGCGTAGATGGCCCGCTTGGTCATCTGCTCCCCCTTCCACATGAAGGGGAGCGCGTAGACGAAGAAGAGGCCGACCGCGATGAAGGTGGCGAGGTCGGCGCCCCCGTCCTGGAGGTCGGTGAACCCGAGGAAGGAGTACGGGGTGAAGGCCCAAAACCACCAGGGCGTGTTGTCGACCGTGACCTTGTACCGCATCCAGGAGTGGTTCTGGGGCAGGTCGATGCCCGTCACCACCGTCGTATACCCCGGGACCGGGACGTTCAGGCTCGTGATCGTCTTGCCGGTGGCGTACTCGAAGATGGCGATGTGCGCGGTCTGCTGGGTCTCGGTGATCCCGGTGATGTTCAGGACGACGGCCGCCGCGTAGAGCTGGCTCCCGTTCGATACGTATTGCGCGTAGCCGAAGAGCGAGAAGCCGACCTGGATGAAGAAGAGGCCGTCCGAGGAGATGTAGCCGTTCACCCCGGGGATGGCGATGGCCGAGGCGGTCCCGACGACCGAGGAGAGCGGGACGAGGGCCCCGACCATTACGACGAGGATGAGGGCTATGGTGGTGCTGCCCTTGGTCTTACTGACGGACGTACTAGGCGCGAACCTTCTAACTATGAGATTTCTTGGTTTACCGAGCATTTTGTTTCCTCTTAGGACTCTCGCACTAGGGGTCGTCGGTCTCGGGTCGGTCTCGGGGAGAATGGGAGTCCTCCAGTAGGCCGGGTGTTTCCTCGGCCCGGGTGCGGCGCCCCTTGGCCCGGCGATCACGCATCCGCTGGCGGGTCATCCTCCGGTGGTACTCCTCTGGGGTCTCCCCATCGGCTCGGCCGGGCTTCCCGTTCCAGTAGTCCATCGCCCAAGGACCCGGCGGGCGCAGCCCGGCCTTCTTCTCTATCTTGGCTGCCTCGATTTCCGTGTCCACCAGGGTCTGCTTCGTGACCTCCAGCTTCCCCGGCTCGTAGGTCGACCAGATGGGGTCGTTGTCAAGTGAGGGCCAGCGGAGTTTCGACCAGGGCTGCCGGGCCTTCTTGAACGGGAGCTGCCGCGGTGGCACGAAGTCCATAGCCGACTTGAGGGTGAAGGCCGTTGTCAGTCCCCGATGCTCGACGTGGAACAGCACCTTGGCCCTACGGTTGCGGACGAAGGAGGCGAGGCCCCAGACGTTAGGGTGGAGGAGGAAGATCGTGCAGCCCTGGATGCGCCCGATGGAGAGGACCCGGTCGAGAATCTTCCCGGCGTCGCTGAGGCCCGAGCTCCCCTGCGCCCCGACCAAGACCCCCTCGTCCGCGATGATCACGCTCGGCTTGTCCCGGGAGGACTCGTAGACCCGGTGGACGAAGGTGGTCAGGCGGTAGACCACGTCATGCTCGAGGTCGAGCTTCCTCTGGCCGCCGGTCTCCCGCCCGAGCCGGTCCCGGACCTTTGAGCCGAACCAGAGGGTAAAGGTCGACTTGCCCTCGCCGGGCTCCCCGTCCACGATCACGACAGTATCCTTTCGGTCGATGATCCTGTCCACGAAGTACTGCACCCAGTGGTCCACTACGTCCGAGTCATCGACCGGGGTTGCCTCGGCCAGGTCCGACCCGATCAGCCGGCGCAGGTGGCGCCGGGTCACGTTCGAGAGGGAGGCCGAGTCGAAGGAGTCTGGGGATGTCAGACGCGAGAGGGCGGTGGGGTAGGGGAAGCCGGCCGGCCCGTGTCTCTCGGCGGCACCTTCCGCTTGCATCTACTGCTCCGTAAAAGTCGTCCCGACTGTTTGAGGGGGTGCTGAAACCGGAATCGCCGGGGTCACGGCTAAGGGGGCCCTCTTTTTCTTGCCCGGACCTCGCTTCCCCCATTTCAGCACCGTCCCCTGCGCCGTCGCCAGGGCCTTCCGCCTCGCGTAGGCGGCCTTGGTCTTGGCCGAGATGGTCCTGCGGTACTCCTCGTCTATCGCCGCTAGGACCGAGAGGATGATGTCCTTGGCGAGCTTCGGGGTGCCGGCGTCGTAGTTCAGAACCCCCTGGTCCACGAAGTGCCAGCCCACGTTCGCCCGCTCTAGGCGCCCGAGGACGTACAGGGCGCTGCCCACGCCCCCGCGCGTCATCCTGGATAGCGAGGTGAAGATGACGAGCCTCGGCCCACCCCGGCCCTCTACCCGTGCGAGAAGGTCGTTGAACGCGACCCGGTCGTCCCTCCCACCCGATGCAGTCTCTTGTAGGACTGCCTCGAGGTCGTACCCCATCCTCTCGGCGTGGGCCCGGATCGCGGTCACTTGGTTGGCGAGGATATCCTGCTCGTCCGGTCGGGAGACCCGGGCGTATCCGATGGCTCGGACCGGGGCCCCGGTCACTTGGCAGCCTCCACCCCGAACAGCGCCGCCGTCTCCGGGTCCTCCATCTGGCGCCGCTCGGGCGGCACGAAGGGAAGGTGCGCGAGCCGGAAGAAGGCCTCCTCGTCGGGACACGGCACGTAGGGGTCCGGGATGAACTGGCCGACCCGCATGAGCCGACCCCCTCCGCTCTGGAGCCCGTACTGGTGAAGCCGGGTCACGACGGCCTGACTGAACTCGGCCGACCCGGTGCGGATCAGGAAGATGACCCCCCAGTCTGCCGGGGGCCGAACGATGAAGAGGTCGAGTTGCACAGCCTGGGGGTCGTCGGAGAGAGCCGCCGGCCAGACCGGGAGGACCCCCTTCATGTAATGCTCGCCCCACGGGGCCCGGACCTCGATGCCGTCCTTCCGTACGATCGGGTCGGCCCGACGGACCCCGAGCGACTGGAGGACTCCCTTGATGCGCTCGGTCGCGCCGAACTCCCTCTCCGGGTCGACCTCGGCGACGATCTCGATGTCCCCGACCTGGGGGCGGCATCGGCGCACCGACCCGGCGACCTCGGCGCGCGAGAAGGCATCGGCCTCCGCGAGGAGGCTCCCGCAGAGCTGCTGCGCGATGGGGCGCATCTCCTCGAGGGGGCGCTTGGTCTTCGTCACGGCCACCCCGGCAGTGGGACACCCGAGGCAATCAGCACCACCGCGAAAGTCGGGAGGAATACCGCCCCCCACAGGATGAAGGTCAAGAGCCACCAGTCGAGGGTGCGCGTCACCGTCCGGGCGCTGGGCATCCGGTTCTACCTCCACTCCCGCGCCTTGTCCCGTACCGTGGCGGCACCGGAGATGAAGGAATCCCGCACGAGGCGGATCATCAACTCCTGGAGGGGACCCTTGGGGGGAAGCTTGCCCTTCCGGATGAAGTCGTCGGCCAGCCGCTCGAGGTCGGCATCGGTAAGGTCGGCTGCGTTCATGGGCTCCCTTACGCCCTGTTCAGTCCCGGCCCTTCCCGTCGGCGATTCGGGTCCGTCCGTAGTAGGCCGGCACCCCCGGTGGCAGGCGTTCGAGGATCGTCTCCATCGCGGCCTTGAGAGCCTGCCGAGCGTTGACGACCCGTAGCTCGATCTTCTTCCCGCGGTCCTCCGGGTCCCGGTCGTATCGGTTCTCGGCCTTCGCGATCTTCGCCTCGAACTCAAGCTGCGCGTCGATGCCCTCGGTGAGGGGCATCGTCAGGATGAACCGCTTGGGGATGTTCGTCGTCTCGACCTCCTCCTCGGTGCGGCGCACGTTGTCGCTGTCGAGGTCGAGCATCGTCTCCGAAACGTCGTGCCGCTTGCTGACCTTCAACTCGCGGACGGAGTCGAGCAGCGACTTGTCGCCGGTCGAGTGGTCCCGAACGAATTTCACGAGCGCCGGCTTCGTGAACCGGACAGGGTTGAACTCCCCGTTCCACACCCGGGTCGGGTCCTCCTGCGAGACTCGCCGGTCGTCCCGTTCGAAGAACATGGCGGTCGTCGGGTAGATTTCGGGCCGGAAGACCAGCTCCCGGGTCGGGTCCTCGTTCAGGACCGCGATCTCCTGTTCGTTCCAGACGAGCCCGGTCACCCCGGCGGTCGCCTTGACGAGACGGGCGAAGCTGCTGGAGTCCCCGGCCGCGATGACCCTCCGTGGGGTCGAACTCACGATCAGCGTCTGGACCGAGAAGGAGGAGGCGCCTCGCTCCGCGGACCGTGGCACCAGGCTCGCCCCGGCTCGGTCGCCCGTCACGGTGTCTCCCCCCGGTCCACTCTGCTCGGGCTGCTGCCACCTGTCGCCTCCTTGGGTCGGCCGGCCCGGTGACGGTTCCGGGTGCCGGTCGGCGCGTGGTCTTGCCCCTGGAGCCCCATCGCGCCGCCGATCACTGGCGCAGGGGGTGGGACGTAGAGAGTGGGCGGGGGGGAGCGGAAAAGGGCGGGGAGGAGGTAGAGAGGGGGAGGGGCGGTCACGGTTCGGCCTCGAGGCCCTTCTGGATGTAGACGAGGGCTTGGCTCGACATGGTCCGGTTCTGCTCGCGCGCCTTGCGCTGCAGAAGGTCCCGAATCCTCGACGGAAGGCGAACCCCGATCACCGTGTCTTTGTCCCCCATCACAACCGGCATGGATTCGCTACTATGTAAACGTTTACCCGTAGCCTGCCCCGTCTGACGGTTTCGGCGCGGCCGGCCCGACGTCCGGTCCCTTCGGGGTCAGCTTGTCGAGGAGCCGGTTCAGGGCTTCCGTCAGCCCCGCTATCGCCTTCGACTGCTCGGTCCCTCCGGCAATCAGGAGGTCCAGCTTCGCATCCATCCCGGTCAGACCCTTCCCGATGGCGAGGAGCGCGTCGACGTACGCTTTCGCCTCCTCGGCCGTGGCGAACTCTAGGGTTCCCGGCTCGGGGGTGTCGTCCACCCCGGGCTGTCCCTGCGACGGGGCGACCCGCGCTCCCGTCCCGGTCACGAACCGGGCCCACGGGTCCCCGGCCGCCGAGTGCTTCCGTATCCCCTTGGGAACCGGGTCCGAGAGGGCGCACTGATACCTCAGCTCTAGGGTGCGCCGGATTCCCTCGATGCGGCCCTCGGCCTCCCGCTCGACCGCGAGCGGATCGGTTCCGTCGACCCGGAACTTGACCGTGATCGTGTGGCTGGCCGCCCCGGCCTCGTCGCCCATCCGGCCCCCGCTCTCCTCGATGTGGGTCCGCTTGTCCAGGTCCCCGTGCCGTTTCAGCCAGCGCGGGGAGCCCTTCGGTCCCATCGGGTATTCCCGGTTCGGGTCCCACTCGAAGGGAACCCGGAAGGGCTCGGTCACGACCATCGAGTAGGCCACGTTGTGGACCCCCACGTAGTGCTGAGTGAAACGGGGTCCCGGTGAGGGGTGGCTCACCCTATCTGAGGCGATTTCTGACCCACTGACGGGGAATTTTGACCCCCCCTGCTGAGGAATTATGACCACGGGTGGGCCGGAGCGGGTCTGGGCCTCGAGTTGCGCCGCCTTGCCGGCTGCGGTCAGGACGTACCGCTTCCCGCCGAACCCATCCGAGTCCAGGTAGGAGAAGGCCGGGGCGGCCCGGATGAACCCATTACGAACGAACTCTCTGACGTGGGACCTCACCTGATCGCGGGTGTAGGGCCCTGTCCGGACGACCTCTCCGAGGCTCATCCGGCCGAGCCGGTCGAGCAGGTCGGCCCAGGCTCTTAGGTTCGGGGGTCGGCCGCGAGCGGACATGGGCTACTCCCCCGTATGGGTGGTCAGAATGTGGTCAGAATTCATGGCTCCCCCGTCAGCTTCCGCTGCCCGTTAACCTTGCGCTTCAGGAGCGGGTTCGGGTTCGGTCGCTCCCTCGGGCCCCGCCGCTCCCAGTAGGCGATGCGCTGGCGGGCGATCTGGGCGTACCCGTCGTCCTGCTCGATGCCGATGAAGCGGAAGCCGAGGGGGACGGCGGCGCAGCCTGTCGAGCCGCTGCCGAGGAAGGGGTCGAGGACCCCGCCGGCATCCCCGCCATCACGGCCCGGCAGTCCCCGACCTGAACGGCCCACTTGCGCGAGCTGGCCAGCACGTCCTCGAGGTCGCTCAAGGCGTGGGGGCCTCCCCTCGGTCCTGGGAAGCCCGCCCCGGGGCTCCCTTGGGACCACTCGAGTTGCCCGGAACCGCCAGAGCGGGGCCACTAGGGATACCGCTGGGGTCGTACTTGTAGGTAACGTAAGAAGCGTTACTACGGAAAGGAGTCACGTTTCTCGCGTACTCCCGCCGTTTTCCCCTTCCGACTCAAGGAGGGTCAGCACGACCCGGACTCCGGGCACCCCGTAGTCCTTGGAGGCCGTCAGGCGCACGATCTGCTTGTCGTCCTCGAAGATAACCCCGGTCAGCGCGTCGAGGACTGCCCGTATGAGCTTGTCCACGTCGGGACGCTTCGCCGCCCACAACCGGACCCGATGCCGTGCCTTCCCCCGGCCGACCCACTCCTTGGCGCTCACGGGTTTCAGCATCCCGAAGGCGAGCCCGATCCCGACGGGCCCGGACCAGAGGGCAGCCGGGGCGCGAGACTGAGCCGCCGAGGCCACGGCGTTTCGCCAGGCGTTCAGGGCCGGGCTGGCCCGGTGGTAGAGGTTCGCCCTTCCGTTCGACTTGAACCCGACCTTGAGGTCGCCCTGCGGGGCCGGGAAGCCCCGGACCTCGAACCGGATGATGTCGCCGGTCACGGCCTGATCACCTCGCAGGTCGGACCGAGGACGCAGCTCGGGTTGTAGCAGACTTGGATGTGAGGGCTTCCCTCTCGGTACTGAATCCAGTGCATATGCGGGACAGGAATCGGCGTAGTCGGCTTCTCCTTGACCTCGAACCTGTAAGCCATCACCCCTCCCTCGCCATCCCGTCCGC
>Ga0187862_10005479_pt1 | contig 11742 bp, 10 predicted proteins | sample June2016WEW_10_1_FD_133003 | JGI IMG/M metagenome (GOLD analysis project Ga0187862, IMG submission 133003) | Peatland microbial communities from SPRUCE experiment site at the Marcell Experimental Forest, Minnesota, USA - June2016WEW_10_150 | ecosystem: Environmental > Terrestrial > Soil >...
CCCGGTGGCATCAGCGTTGTGGACAGATCGACGCCGCTCAAATCCACCTTGCTTAAATCCGTTTCGCGCAGGATGGCAATGCCCATATCCGCGCCGGAGAACTTCGCGCCGTCCACGCGGGCATCGCGAAAATTTGCATTGCGTAACAGCGCGTGCTGGAAATTGGCACCGCTCAAGTCGCAGCGGAAGAACTCCACGCCGCTGGCCTGCGCTCCCGTCAGGTCGGCGCCGGGCAGCACCGCTTCCGTCATGTCCGTATTGCGCAAGTCGGCTTTGCCCAGACGCGCTCCGCTGAGGTCCGCGCCCGGCAGACGCGCGCCGCGAAGGTCGCTGCCCTCGAGATTGGCGTTGCGCAGGATGGCGCCAGCGAGATTGATCTTCGTAAAATCCGCGCGAGAAAGATCCGCTCCTGTGAAGTCAGCGCGCGCGCCTCCTTCCTTCCCCGTGAAGAAACGCTCGTGCGTTTCCAGGATGGCGGCCACGCTCTTGCCGTTGTGTTTAATGCTTTTGAGTTTGCGAAGTCCCATAGTTTCGTGTTTTCTCTCGGAGGTTAGGTATGCCCCTATTTTACCGGAAGGGGCGTCTCGCAGGAAACGCCACAGCCCCGCCCGTGGGGTTTGCTTGAACAACCGGTGGGGCCCCGGAGTATGCTAGGTTCAGCAGGCGCTTAGTCTGCGAGGGAAGGAAAGCGATGCGAAGGCTGTTGCTCCTTGGCGCGATGTGCGTGGCGGCCGTGCCAGCATGGGCGCAAGTGGATGAGATTGTCGCCAATCTGTCCGGCGGGCACGTCATTGTCCACGTGGCGCGCGATGCCATCATCTTTGCGGGGATCAGCCAGCCCTTGGAAGCGAAAAGCGTCCCACCGCGCGTTGCTTCGATGGACGCAGGGCACATCGGGATTTTCTTTGGCGCCGAAGAGTGGCAGGTGCCGGCGCAACCGCGGCCCATCCGCCTGGATCACGACATCGAGCACATCGGGAGGCCCGACCCGCGCTACGTGCAGCCGACTGTGACCGGTGAGAGCGATCTGGAGCAACTCGGCGTGATCTTCCTGGAAAAGCTACGGCCGCTGGTTTCCCAGCTCCACCACAAGATTGATTTGAAGCCCGATGAGCCGCTCCTGGAAATCGTGCTGATCGGGTATGCGCCGCAGGGTTACGGGCCGGAGGTCTGGCTGGTTGAGTATCGCGTGGAGCAGGAGTCCATCGGCTCTCAGGCCGATTACCTTGAGACGAAGCCGTTGCGCCCGCGGTTTACGCAGCTCTATCCCCCGGAAAAGCACGCGGCGCATACACTCGTGGAAGTGCAATTCCCAAACGATTCGCAGGAAGTGCCACTCTTGGGGCTGATTCAACAGAGCGATCCCCGGATCGCGCGCTTGAAATCCTCTGAGCCGCGGTTCGCAAAAGTCGTCGATTTGATCGAGCGCGGCCAGGCGCAAAAGGCCGAGCCCAGAGACTCTGCCGATTTCATGCGCGCGCTATTGCCTTTACTGGCGGGCAAAGCGAGCTTTTTTGAGGGAACGATGAGCGAGAGCAGCAGACTCGAGTGGATTGTGCCGCCCGAAGAGCCCGTCGAGAAGCAGGTGGAGGACAAGAATCGGCCGCCTGAAGCGCCGACGCTGCAGCGGAAACCTATCCCTCAGTAGTTCATTCCCATATTCGGTTGCTTCGGTGACGGTTGCACTTCGAGCGTGTCTCCAGGTTGCACCGTGCCTCCGCGCAGGACTCGGCAGAGCATGCCGCGCCGCCCCTGTAGCTCCTGTTGCAAACCGGGACGAATTGTCTCCATCAACTCGCACGGTTCGCAGACCGCGCTGACTTCCAGATGCACACTCCCAATTTGGAGTGTCTGGCCTACTTGCAACGCGTTTACGTCTAAACCTTCCGTGGTGATGTTTTCTCGCGTGATTCCCGGCGTCAGATTCATGCTGCGAAGCGTCTCCACATCCACAAGCAGCACCTGGCGTTTGCCGCCTGGACGAGCGTGGGCGCAGTCTTCCAGGCCGGAGTTTTCGACAATGCGGGCCGTCGAGAGCTCTTCCATGGGGGCGTGGCGTTTTGGTGCGCGGAAGAGGTGAAGGACCTTAGCCAATTTCGTCAGTCTCCCGCCGCGGAGGTTTGTTGTTGTTGGCGGCCGATATCTTTGCGGTAGTGCATGCCTTCAAAATGTATCTTCGCGGCGGCCTGGTAGGCTTTCTGAAGGGCAGCGACTAGCGTATCTCCGGTAGCGGTGACGCCGAGGACTCGACCACCACTCGTGACGATGGCATCGCCTTGCCGCCGGGTTCCTGCATGTAACACCTTTACGTCAGGGACGAGGGCCGCCTCGGCCAGCCCCTTGATTTCCTTGCCGGCTTCAAACTTTCCCGGGTACCCGCCGGAAGCTAGCACTACACAAGCACTGGCGCCGGGCCTCCATTTCAGCTTGGCAGGATTCAGCGTACCCGCTGCAACATCCGCAAGCACTTCCGCCAGATCAAAATCCATTCGCGCGGCAATGGCTTGCGTTTCCGGATCGCCCAGGCGGCAATTGAACTCCAATACCTTTGGGCCTTGCCTCGTCAGCATGAGGCCAACGTAGAGAAAACCCTGGTAGTGCAGCCCGTCTTTGGCAAGGCCTTGCAGCGTTGGTTCCACGATGGTCGTTTGAATCGTCTGTCGCAAAGCCTGAGGCAGAAGGTCGTCCGAGGAATACGCGCCCATTCCCCCGGTATTCGGGCCTTGGTTATTGTCGAGAGCGCGCTTGTGATCACGCGTGGGTACAAGCGATGCGGAATGCTTGCCGTCCGTCAGCAGGATGAACGATAACTCATCGCCCTCCAGGGTTTCTTCGAGCAGGATGCGCTTGCCGCCTTCACCCAATTCGTGTTTTTCCATCACGCGCTCGATGAATCCTGTCGCGGCATCGGGATCATCCGCCAGGAAGACGCCTTTCCCCGCGCAGAGGCCGTCGGCCTTGATGACGACGGGCCAATCCACGGAGCATAGGGCCGAATAGGCCGCCCCCGGTGAATCGTAGGAACCCACCATTTCTGCCGTGGGGATGTTGTGCCGCAGGAGAAATTCCTTCGCGAAAATCTTGCTGCCTTCGAGTTGCGCGGCCTGTTGGGAGGGGCCAACCACGGGGCGTTTGTGTTGCCGGAAGGCATCCGTCAAACCATTGACCAACGGAAGCTCTGGCCCGACGACGGTCAAGTCCGGAGAAAGTCTGTCCGCCAGCGCCACCATCTGCGAAACATCAGCTGAATCGGCGACTATACATTCCGCTTCAGTGGAAATTCCGCCGTTGCCCGGTGCGCACCAGAGCTTTTCGACAGTCGCACTCTGCCGGAGTTTCCACACAAGAGCATGTTCGCGTCCGCCGCCGCCAATCACTAAAACTTTCATGAAATCCGCCTCATGAGCACGTCTTTCGAACGATAGTCCGCCACTTAGGACGTGTCAATCGGGCGAAAACTGTCATCCACTGCGTCCCGCCAGAATCCTGACGCGACGCAACGTTGCGCGCATTTTCCCGCGTTACGAATGCGTCACGCTAACTACTTAGCGCCACCTGTACTTCGCTCTTCAGCTGTTTGTTTTCCACGCACTTAATCTGAAATGACAGATTCCTGTCGACTGGAACGGAGGCGGGGCCTTCGGGAGAACACGATGCTGATCCCTCTACGACACGAAAGCATGCGCGGCCGGCGATGGCCCATCATCACCTTTGTCCTCATCGGGTTGAATATTCTGATTTTCCTGATGACCCACGGCGCCATCGAAGAGCAGGCCCCGCAACGCGCGGAAGTCCGTGTCCACCTGATCATTCTTGCGGCCTTGCATCCCGAACTCAAGACCAGCGGTCCCGCCACGGTTTTTATCTCCGGGTTAAAGGACTCTCTTGGTGAACGGTGGGAGTCCATCGCGTCACCCTCGAGGCAAGTGGAAGATCCCTGGGATGCCGAAATTCGCCGGGTCCAGGATCCCATTGAACTCCAGGGCGACATGGATGAATTGTGCCAGGAATTTGAAACCGTGGAACAGGGCTCCATCCTGAACAAATACGCGTACGTTCCCGCGCATCCACGGGCGATTTCCTATGTGACGGCGAATTTCCTGCACGGTGGCTGGATTCACCTGATCGGCAACATGTGGTTCCTGTGGCTGGCGGGATTCATTCTGGAGGATACCTGGGGCCGCGTGATTTATCCGCTGTTTTATCTGGTTGCGGGCGCGGCGGCGTTGCAGTTTTACGGATGGTGCGCTCATGGAAGCTACCTCCCGCTTATCGGCGCTTCAGGAGCAGTAGCCGCATTGATGGGCGCATTTCTTGTGCGCTTTCCGAAAATGAAGATCGAGATGTTGCTCTTCCTGATTGTTTTCCGGATACGTTTCAAGGCCCCGGCTTACTGGCTGCTTCCCTTGTGGCTAGCCATGGAGTTCTTCTACGGCTCGGCTCTGGGTACTACTTCGCCGGTGGCACACTGGGCGCACGTCGGCGGGTTCTTGTTCGGCATGGCCGGCGCTTTCGCGCTGCAACAATCCGGCATGGAACAAAAAGCCAATGACGCCATCGAATCCAAATTGAGCTGGAGCGGCGCTCCGGAAGTCGTGCAAGCATCAGAAGCCATGGAGCGAGGCAAACTCGATGAAGCGGCCAGCATTCTCCAGAAGCATGTGGCCGCCAATCCTAATTCCGCGGACGCCCTGAACCTTTTGCAACAAGCGCACTGGCGGCGTAGTGATATGGCGGCTTATCGAGACGCCACCGTCCAATTGTGCCAGGTCTATCTGAAGAACCAGGATCAGGACAACGCTTGGCGCGCCTTTGAGGAATACCAGAACGCCGGTGGTGACAAGATGCCTGCCGCGACGTGGCTGGAGATCATCCGCTCCCTTGAAACGCAACAGCATTTTGATCGCGCCGTTTCCGAATACGAGCGGCTTGCCGAAGCCTATCCCACAGAAAAGCAGTCCTTGCTCGCGCAATTGGCTGCCGGAAGACTGTGTTTGAAGAGACTGAATCGCCCCGAAGCGGCGCTGAAGTTCTACAAGGCTGCGGCGGCTTCCAAGGTTCCCCATTTGGATTGGGAAGCAAATATTCAGGCAGGGATCCAGGACGCGGAACGAGCGATGGTGCCAACACCTACTGGCGCGGCGCACTGAAAAGCCTTCCGGCCCACTAACCGTTATAAATGCATTTAATAGTTAGAAAGGCGCGCGAGTGCTTTCGGGTACTTAGGGACGCGCTATGCTTGGCTGACGGCTCGGATCGGGATTGTTACGCCTGCCGCAGCTTCCGACGACGCCAGCATGTGGCACCGGCCATCGAAAATCCCACCTGGATCGATGACCATGCACGGGGAGTGAACTTCACCCGTAACCACGCCCTTGGGCTGAATTTCAACGCGGCCTCTGGCGAAGATGACGCCATCGAAACGCCCCGCGATTACGACGCGATTCCCTTCAATCTGACCTTCGACTTTCGCATTTTCCCCGAGGATCACGGTCTGTTCGGAGATGATGTTTCCCTTGATGTGTCCATCGACGCGGAACGTTCCCGTGAGGGTCAGCGTACCTTCGAGCGATACTCCCTGATCAATAAAGCCGGTCCATTCTTCACTGGCAGCATCGGATGATGTGCCGGGCCACTTCCATGCCATGGGTGTTCTCCCTGTGCCTGCTCATTCCAATGTAGCGTGATGGAGCGAGAAGTCAACGCACGTTACGGAGCGAGGTGTCGAATAAACTGCCTGAACGTTGGTGCAGTCGGTGGACGCCGTTGCGGCGCCGCGTTACTTCATCAGCCGATCGTAACTGCCCATGAGCTGCGCGTCGTCGTAAAACTCCAAGATGAGCTGGCCCGGGCGTAATTTCGTCTTCTGGCGCAGGAGCACCTTGGTGCCCAGGTGCCGCTGCAGTTCTTCAACAGCCTCGCGGATGTTTGGATCCAGATGCATTTCCGTGGGGAGTTTCGCTCCACGCGAGCGCCGCGATGCCAGGCGTTCGATCTGGCGAACCGTCAAGCCACCGCGAGCAGCGCGCTGCGCGTAACGCATCCGCAATTGCGGTTCGGGTACAGCCAGCAAAGCGCGGCCGTGCCCCGCACTCAGCTTCCCTTCTTCAATCCATTCTTGGATGGTGGATTCCAGCTTCAGCAAGCGGATGGCGTTGGCGACCGTGGCGCGATCCTTGCCGGTGCGCTCGGCTACGGATTCCTGCGTGAGTTGGAACTCGTCCATCAACCGCTCGAATGCGCGCGCTTGCTCCATGGCGTTCAAGTCTTCACGCTGGATGTTTTCAACCAGCGTCATTTCCAACGCTAGTTCGTCGGAGACCTGGCGAACAATGGCGGATGCTTTCGTCAGGCCGGCACGTTGCGCCGCGCGCCAACGGCGTTCACCGGCAATCAGTTGGAACCGCAAGCCGATGGGACGAACAACAAGAGGCTGGATAATGCCGCTGGTCTGAATCGAGCGCGCCAGTTCGTCGAGAGCTTCTTCGCGAAACCGCGTGCGTGGCTGATAGGGACTGGGATCGATGAGATCGATATCGATCTGCAAAGGGCCCGAAGGAGTGGGACTCAGGGCGGGAGCGGCCGCTGCTGCAGCGCCTCCCGAAGTATGCGCAACCGGAGTTGCTTGCGAAGTTGTGTGTGCGGCAGGTGTAGCTGGAGGGTGCGGTTCAGGCTCCCGAATGAGCGCTCCGAGCCCCCGCCCCAACGCGTTTCTCGGCATTGCCAATAACCTCCTGGGCTAGTTGAGAATATCCCTCAGCGCCCTTACTGTGTATATCATAGAAAATAATAGGCTTACCAAAACTTGGAGCTTCGGCGAGCCGGACGTTGCGCGGAATCAGGCTTTGAAAAACCTGCGTGCCGAAGAAACTGCGCAAATCCGTGGCTACCTGCCTGGAGAGAGTTGTGCGTTCATCGTACATGGTAAGCAGGATGCCTTCGATCTCAAGGCTGGGGTTCAGGGTGCGACGAATGCGCATTAGCGTGTCCAGCAGCTCGGAAACACCCTCCAAGGCCAGGTATTCGCATTGGATGGGTATCATGACTGCGTCTGCGGCAACAAGCGCGTTTAGGGTGAGTAGATCCAGGGCAGGCGGGCAATCCAGCACAATAAACTTGTAATTGGGGCGTATGTCTCTCAGAAAACTCTGCAGCTTGTACTCGCGGCTCTCGGCCAGCACGAGTTCCACGGCAGCTCCAGCGAGGTTCTTGTCGGCAGGGAGGACATCCAAGCCTTCGACTTGCGATTTCAGGACCAACTTTTCGAAGGGCTCATTCAGGATCAGGGCGTGGTATACGGTGCGACGGGAGGGATCCTTTGGGAAACCGATGGCAGCCGTAGCGTTGGCTTGGGAATCGCAATCAATCAGGAGAGTAGACTGTTCGGCGGCAGCGAGGCAGGCTGCAAGGTTAACAGCTGTTGTGGTCTTACCGACCCCACCCTTTTGGTTTGCAACCGCTATGACCCGGGCCAAGATGGTCCCCCGAACTCAGCGAAAGTAACAGAGGCGAAAGCAAGACGCAAGATGTTTCACGTGGAACAAGAAGGCGGCTGAGGAAATCTAGTTAGAGAGTGGATGTTTCACGTGAAACAGTCCAGCAAGTAAGCGGAAGCGCCCGACTGGCTAGTCGCAACCTTACGCGGACGCTTGTGGGTGAAACCAATCGTTCCACGTGGAACCGAATGGTGCTGGAACTATGAAACACCGCTTGGACGAAGAATCGCGGAGGTTGAGGGTGTGGTGTTCCACGTGAAACACTATTGGATGACAAGATAGCTAATTTTGACCATCGCGCGAATCAAAGGAGTCAAACTGGAACTTGTTCCACATGGAACGGCTGAAACCGAAGCTCTTGGCCGACGCGGGTGTTCCACGTGAAATACCTCCGAGGAAAGGAAGCGCGAAAACAAACTAACGCCACGAAATAATTAAAAGTCTTTTGTTATGAAGTCGTTACGCCGACAATTGGGGCTTTTTTCTGACCCACGAGGAGATAACGACGCAAAGATTGCGGAACGGCGATCGGCTCTTGCCACTCCCAGAGGTCGGACTTGCGGATTTCGTCCAGATCGCGACCGCCAACCCACAAAATCACTCGCGAAGCGGCCACGCGGTCGGAAGCCGCCCAAGCGAGAAAAGTGTCGAACTCGCCGAGAGCACGCGAACAGACGAAGTCCAAGGGGGCAAGCTCTTCTCCCAATTCCTCATAACGATTGATCAGCACCCGCGCATTCGCTAGTCCCAACTCGCGAATGACCTCGGCGAGGAAAGTGCCTTTCTTGATGCTCGATTCTACGAGCGCAATCTCCAGTTCCGGGCGCAGAATCTTTAGCGGAATACCGGGAAAACCGGGACCGGAGCCAATGTCGGCGAGCCGACCGTTCTGCACTGGAACAGCGACGGCCGCAAACATAGATTCGCAAAAATGACGATATAGTATTTCCAGTGGGTCGCGGATGGCGGTCAGATTCAGCTTCTCATTCCAGTGCCGCAAAATCTTTATATATTGTTGAATACAAATAACTTGTTGTTCATTCAGGGTAACTTGGAATTCGCCTAAGGCGCGCCGGATGGTCTCCTCGGAAACAGGCTTCTCAATCTCTGTTGACATAATAGTAATCATCCAATCAAACGCTGATTTCGCTGCAGTTCTGCTCTTCCGCAATCTTTGGCAGCAAGTAGCGCCGGCCCGCAATCCCGGCCACGAGATCAACCGCAGTGTGCATCATCATTACTGGCACCAACGTATCGTAGGCGAGACGCACAATTCCGAAAAGCACTCCCATCACAAATGTGCCCAGAATTCCGCCCCGGCCCTGATACGCGTGGGCCAAGCCGAACAGGGCCGCCGTCAGAATCACCAGTGCCCACCCGGGAATACCGACGCGACCAAGAGCTCCCATAGCAAAACCGCGATAGAGGAACTCCTCGCAAACACCGGCGGTCACCGCGAGGGCAAAGTACGGCGGAAATTCCACGGCGTTGGCCGGGAGAATTCGCTGCGCAAGCGCGCGCATGCGTTCTGGCGCATTCCCCGGAGATTTCCCAACGCGTCGCAGATTCAGCCAGTGCAAACTTCCAATCAGAACAGCGAAACCGAAACCCTCAAGAATGATGCGGACGCTGCCAAAATTGGCCAGCCCCAATGCGCCGGGGGACAGTCCACGCGCCAGAGCGCGCCAGGCGACGAGAGCCGTGATCACCCACTGGCTGGCAATGGTCAAACCATACAGGACGAGTTTTTCCTTGGTGCTGACACGCGGAAGCGCGAGGAGTTTCTTTAGCCGCACAGCGCCGCGCCAAGGCACGACGATTCCGAGAAAAAGAAAAATCAGCAAGAAGTCCCAGGGCATCGGCTGATGAGAACACTTTCCAGGCAATTCATGCAAGATGCCGGGAGTACTAAGTTTCTATGCGGAGCGGGCGAGCAAGAATTGCGGGTCATGGCTATAATCAAAGCGCAGTACAGCGAGGTGTGACTTGACCGATACCGTGAAACTGACGGCGATGGTCAAGGCAGCGGGTTGAGCGGCCAAACTGAGTCCCGGGACGCTGGACTCAATATTACGGCGCCTGCCACTGCCAACTGATCCGAACGTACTCGTTGGGTTCAACACCAACGACGACGCGGGTGTGTATCTGCTCGCGGAAGGACTGGCGCTGGTCCAGACAGTGGATTTTTTCACGCCGATTGTTGACGACCCGTTCACGTTCGGACAAATCGCGGCGGCGAATTCGCTGAGCGACGTGTACGCCATGGGTGGGCGGCCAGTATCCGCGCTTTCCATCGTGGGATTTCCCGAAAAAGGCGATCCGGCGATATTGGAGCAGATTTTGCGAGGCGGACTGGACAAGATGGGCGAAGCGAAATGCAGCGTGATTGGCGGGCATTCGATTCGCAATGAAGACATTCAATTCGGGTATGCCGTCACCGGCGTAATTAATCCGCTGCAAGTTTGGCGAAATGTCGGCGCGCAGACAAATGACGTGTTGCTGCTGACAAAAGCATTGGGCACTGGCGTGATCTCTACAGCGGTGAAGAACGAGCGAGCGGAGAAGAGTTCGTTGGAAGCGGCTATCGCTTCGATGGCGCAATTGAATCGCACGGCGGCCGAGGCTTTGCATGAACTGGAAGCGAAAGCAGGGAAGCGCAGCGTGCATGCGGTGACGGACGTTACTGGATTCGGATTGCTGGGGCATGCGCGTGAGATGGCTTTGGGGGACCCGGCATCGGGGATTGCGCCAGTCACGCTCGAGGTTGTTGCCGCAGACGTACCGTTGCTGCCTGGTGCGCTCGATGCCGTGCGCCAGGGCATGATTTCTGGCGGTTTGAAGAACAATCGCGAGTTCTTGGGCGACTGTGTAGATTTTGCCGCGCACGTGGCGGAGGAGAATCGCGCGCTGCTCTTTGACCCGCAAACCTCGGGTGGACTCTTAATCGCGCTCGTCCCGGAACAAGAAGAATCCACCCTCGTGATTCTCGAGCGTCACGGTGTAAGCGCCAAGCGAATCGGGCGCGTCGTACGCAAAACAGCAAAGCTGTTGATGGTGATCTGAGAGCGAAGGCGCGGGCAAACAGTGGACACAATCACACACGGAATTGCCGGCGCGCTGATCAGCAAGGCCGCCTTTGGCGGGCGAGACCTCGTCTCGCCTGGTTCTATGAACCGTCAACGCGTCATCACCTGGTCCCTGATGCTCGGAGCGATTTTTCCAGACAGCGACGTGGTGCGCGAATTCTTTTCGCACAATCCCATGTTGATGCTTACCTGGCATCGCAGCATCACGCATTCGCTGCTCTGCTTGCCGATTTGGACTGTGATTCTGGCAGGACTGACGCGGGTGGTGGTGAAGTGGCGCAAATGGGAAGCTACTTCGTTTATCGCGTTGTGCGGCATCTGGGCGATCGGAATCCTCAGCCACATCTTCCTTGATGTGTTGACCACGTTTGGAACGATGATCTGGTCGCCGCTGGAGTGGTCGCGACCTGCCTGGGACGTTCTTTTCATCGTGGATTTCACTTTCACTGCCATTGTGCTGATCCCACAACTCGTCGCGTGGATTTATGAAGAGCCGAAGCAGATCAAATGGCGCGCGCTCCTGCTGTGGCTGGTGTTTCTGCCTGCGCCGTTTCTAGTTGCTAAAATCGGCAAAAATGTTGGCGCGCCGATTTCTGACGCCACGATTCTCGCCGCGATTGTGCTACTTACGGCGTTGTTTTTGCTACCGGTGGTGCGCGGCGGGGGCTTGCGCGTCGGCTATGTTAATTGGAATCGCGCGGGGCTCGTGGTGGCGGTGGGTTACATCGTTGCAGCGGGATATGCACATCACGTGGCCTTTGAGCGCGTCCAGGCGTTTACCGCAGAACAGAACCTGCAAGTGGAAACGATTGGCGCGCTGCCTTTGCCGCCGTCCCTGTGGCACTGGGATGGGCTGGTGCGGGCGCCGAGGGGAGTCTATGAGGTGCGCATGGATTTAAGTGAGGGGTTCTTCCAGGCGATGAAACCAGGTGCCGAATCTTTCGAACCCAAAGTGATTGAGCACACGTACTATCCGGACGCGCTTCCGAATCAGTGGATTGACGAGGCGCGACAATTGCCGGAAGTACAAAAAGTTTTGTGGTTCGCGCGATTTCCCGTGACACGCTTTCACAAGGAAGGCGATGAGGCCGTGGTGGAATTTTCCGACCTGCGTTTTCCCCACTTGCAGCCGGGACGGGCCGCATCGTTTACCTATCGCG
>Ga0187862_10005480_pt1 | contig 11740 bp, 9 predicted proteins | sample June2016WEW_10_1_FD_133003 | JGI IMG/M metagenome (GOLD analysis project Ga0187862, IMG submission 133003) | Peatland microbial communities from SPRUCE experiment site at the Marcell Experimental Forest, Minnesota, USA - June2016WEW_10_150 | ecosystem: Environmental > Terrestrial > Soil >...
AGTTTGTCCGCGAATGTCTGGACGCCCCGTTGAAGCGGAATTGAGACTCGTCTGAGCTAGCCGGGAGCTGGGCGAAGAAGTTGTGCCACGGCTTGGCGCAGATCCTCGAAGACAAAGGGCTTGTTGAGAACGGCATCCACCGACCCTCGAATACCATCAAGCTCCCCGGCGGAGCCGGTAACCATAAGTATTGGTTCGGAAGGTGCCAGCCGCTTGATGTTTCTCGCCAGTTCATCGCCTTTCATCAATGGCATGACGTAATCCGTGATCACCAGGTCGAAACGATCCGGTGTGAACAGGTCCAGCGCCTCCTGCCCGTTGCGAGCCTCTGTTACGACGTGGTCATCCATGCCGAGCATCAATGCCGTCATCTCTCGGACCTCTTGCTGATCATCTGCCAAGAGTATGCGTTTGCCTGAGACTCTGCCTGACTCCATCATAAATACCTAAGCCCACTCACAATCACATTCCCGCACAACGGCTCGATACTGTCAGATAAGGGCGTCAGCCGACAATCCGGTGCGACGCTGGAAATGATCCCGGGAATTCCCCGGGGCGGCGACAAGAACAAGGACACAGGTCAAAGAAGTGATCCCGATCCAACTCGACACCTACTGCAGCTCCACCTATGCTTCCCCGTCAGAATGAACTCTACCGGCACAGCGGCTGCGGAAGATTCGGGCGCGAGGTTTGTCACCACACATTGGTCAGTGGTGCTGGTCGCCGGGCGCAATGATTCTACTCGCGCGCAGAATGCCTTGGCCCGGCTTTGCCAGACTTACTGGTATCCCCTGTACGCCTATGTGCGCCGGCGAGGTCACTCGCCTCACGACGCCCAGGACTTGACTCAGGAATTCTTTGCGCGCCTCCTGGAACACCACACCTTGGCCATCGCCGACCCCAACCGGGGCCGCTTCCGCTCCTTCCTTCTCTCCACGATGAACCACTTCCTGGCCCATGAATGGGAAAAGGTCCGCGCGCAGAAACGAGGCGGAGGCTGCCAGATCCTGTCGTTGGACTTGGCGCAAGCCGAGGAGCGTTATGACTTGGAGCCCGCGGATAATTCCACACCCGATAAGCTGTTCGACAAACACTGGGCCACGGCGTTGCTGGAGGAGGTGCTGAACCAACTGGAGGCCGAATACCAGCAGGCTGGCAAAACTGAATTGTTCGCCGCGTTGAAACAAACCCTCACCGGCACGCGCGAGTCCCAACCCTACGCGGTGCTGGCTACCCGCCTGGGGATGAGCGAAGCCGCCGTCAAGGTGGCGGTGCACCGCTTGCGCAAGCGATACCGGGAGCTGTTGCGGACGGAGATTACGAACATCGTAGAAGATCCTGGGCAGGCCGATGATGAACTGCGCCACCTTTTTACCTCACTGGCGGGCTGATTTGAGCACTGGTAACCTTTTGCCGCCGTTCCGGTAATGAGGGGTGAAAGACTATTATGGACACCATACAGATTTGTCCAAGCTGTGGCCGGCCTCTGGCACCGAACGCGCCCAAGGGCCTCTGCCCGGAGTGCCTGCTCAAGGCGGGCTTCCAAACTGAGACGCAGCCGAACGCCGGTGATCCGGCTCAACCCAAGACACCGCCGTTCGTCCCGCCCAACCCCGCGGAGTTGGCCCGGCACTTCCCGCAGCTCGAAATCATCGAGCTCATTGGCCGGGGCGGCATGGGGGCGGTCTATAAGGCCCGCCAGCCATCACTCGACCGGTTGGTCGCGCTCAAAATCCTGCCGCCTGGCGTAGCCGGCGATGCCGGTTTTGCTGAGCGCTTCACGCGCGAAGCCCGGGCGCTGGCGCGGTTGAGTCATCCTAACATCGTCGCGGTCTATGACTTCGGCCAGGCCGCCGGGATGCCTTTCTTCGTGATGGAGTATGTGGACGGACCCAACCTGCGTGAGCTGGAGCGCGGCGGCAAGTTGAGCCCGCGCGAGGGCATGCAAATCATCCCGCAGATCTGCGAGGCCCTCCAGTTCGCCCATGACGAGGGCATCGTCCACCGGGACATCAAGCCCGAGAACATCCTTCTGGACAAAAAAGGGCGGGTGAAGATTGCCGACTTTGGGATCGCCAAGCTCATTGGGCAGACGACGGTGCCAGACGCCGCGCTTACTGGAGCGGGTGACGTCGTGGGAACCCTGAACTACATGGCGCCCGAGCAGCGGGAAAAGCCGCTGACGGTGGACCATCGGGCGGACATCTTTTCACTGGGTGTCGTCTTCTATGAACTGCTGACAGGCGAGTTGCCCCTCGGCAAGTTTGCCCCGCCTTCCCAGGTGGCACGGGTGGACGTGCGCCTGGACGAGGTCGTCGTCCGCGCCTTGGAGAAGGAACCTGCGCGCCGCTACCAGCACGTCAGCGAACTCGGCACGGACGTGCAGAACATCACCGCCGCGGGGTCAGCCAAACCGCCACTTCTTTCTCAGCCGCCGGCGCCGGTCGTGCCGCCGGCGCCCCCGCCAGAGGAAACCAGCGACTGCCGGATTCTGCCCGCCTTTCTGCTCGGCTTCTTATTCGGCGTCTTTGGCGCACACCGCTTCTACGTTGGGAAGATCGGGACGGCGATCTTGCAGTTGTTCACCATCGGCGGCCTGGGCATTTGGGCGACCATTGACTGGATTCTGATCCTGTGCAAGGCCTTCAAGGACAAGAAAGGCAGGAGGATCACCAAGTGGACTTAGTCTGCCGGGCGGACCCTGGGACCCTGCAGCCAGTCGCCGTGGCCAATCCGTCGGCGCGCGGCAATGCCGCAACAGCGAGGGCGCCGAGCCATAGTGATGCCGAGCAGCGCGTCTTCGAGCGCAGAACGGAACGCAGCGCGGCCAAGTGTGCGGCAGACTGGACGGAGGCCAACGCGGCTTCTTTCGGGTTCGGGGCGACAGTTGACCTGGCGGCAAAGGTGGAGCGCGAGCAGCGCGCCGAACGGTGTGTCCAGGAAATCGAGTCGAAGCTGCGCCGGTGGCCCACATTACCGGCCAGGCGCGCGACCTGGCGCCAGGAATTGCTGGAGGCCATACGCCGGGTTGCCGGCGACTACCTGGAGGGTGACACCGAAGGACTGGATCGGTTATTCACTGCCGAGGGTCTGGAAGCGACCCGCCAGTTCGTGCGGCAGGCAAGGGCCTTCGCGCCGGGTATAACGGACCAGAATCTGTTCCAGGCCTTGCGCAACCTTTGGGTCACCCACAGCGTCCAGTTGTTCCTGCACACCCCGATTACGCTCTCCCCGGCGCTTTTCGCTTACAGCATGCTTTACCCGTGGACCGACAATTGCCTCGACGACCCACGTCTTGAGCGTGCGGCGAAGCTTGCATTCGGCGATTGGCTGACCCTCCGTTTGTCCGGCGCAAAGGCGGCGCCACGGGACCTTCATTCCGAGCAGGTTGGCCGTCTGGTCAACATGATCGAACACTCCTTTCCAAGAGCGGAGTTCCCTGAGGTCTATCTCAGCCTGCACGCCATTCATCAGGCGCAAATGCGAAGCCTCGATCAGCAGGACGCGGCGCGGGCTTGGAACGAGCGCGCTCTGCTGAATCTCAGCATCGCTAAAGGAGGCGCCTCCGTCCTGACTGACGCCTGCCTGGTGCGGGGCTCGTTGACCGAAGGCGAGGCGGAGTTCATGTTCGCCTATGGGGTGCTGCTTCAACTCATGGACGACCTGCAGGATTTCAAGGAGGACTTGGGCCACCGCCACGTGACAATCTTCACGCACCAGGTCGGCCTTGGCCCGCTCGATGAGGTCACCGCCCGCTTATGGGCATTTACCCACACGGTGCTCTGGAGTTTCAACGGATTTGCGGCAGCCCAACCCGCTTCCCTCAAGTCCATGATTCAGGACAACCTCCGACTCCTGCTCATCCAGACAGTCGCCCGGAACCCGGAGTCTTACACCCAGGATTTTATAAGGCAGGTCGAGGCGGCATCGCCAGTGCGATTCTCCTACCTCGCCGGTCAGGCGAGAAAATTGGCCGAGAGATACTCCCGGGTATTGACTTCAATTCGGCGAAGCCGAGGAATCGATTCCATTTTTGAGCTGCTAAACTGACACGGATTGTCGGCGATTCACTCGAAGGGCGCCGTAATAGGAACCGAGCTTACGCCACTCGGGCGGAAAGCCCGCTTTCCCGTGTTTGGGCCACTATGGGAAGTGCGTGATGCCCCCTTGCCCTGGTTTGGGATAAGAGGACTCCTACGGATGCCCGCCGCTGGCGGGATCGACTCGCCCGGGCCGTCTGGACCTCGCTCGGGCGGCGTCGTTAGTAGCTCCGGCTGCGGGGTTGGCGGCGGGGGCCTTTGGTGTTTGGGAGGCTACGGGCGGTCGCGCTCGAGCCGGGCGCGGTTGAGATGCGGAGCCGCCGTCCAGAGCGTCCGAGACGTCCATGGCGCCGTTCACTTCGCCGAGGGGGCCAGACCCACCGCTATTGGGAACGGGCGCGGCTTCGGTTGGCTTGGAATTCGAGGTGTCCTGGATCTTCCTCAGCAAGGACGGCACGTAGAGGTAACCTGCCCCACCCAACGCGGCTAATACAATGGCATAGACAGCATATTTCAGCAGCGGGCTGTTGCCTCTCGGCGGACGCTCCGCAAGTTGTCTGTTTGGGATCATCCCTGGGGCAGTCGAACGCGTGACCTGGGTCGCCCCAGCAGAAAGCTTGGGGCCGTGCGACGCCGGAGGAGGTGGAGCGCCGGGCACCGTGAGGGTCGTGGCGCAAGTCGGACACTGGATCTGATGGCCTGACCACTGTTCGTTGCCGGAGATATGCTGCCCGCATTGGGGGCAGGCAAACTTGATTTCAGACATAAGCGTTTCCCCACAGGCTGCAGGCTGAGGCCGGCAGAGCGTTCACGATGAGGGCGAGCATCCCCCATTTACTCCCTGATTGGAGGGAGGTGTCAACAAAGTACGTGGCGCCGAAACGCTAAAGCACAAACCCCTCCGCGCGAACGCGGAAGGGTTTGGCTGAAGTGAATCTCAATCCTCAGTCACGCCAGCGCGCGCCGAGATTAATGTCAGTAAACCAAGACCCGGTAGAACTGCTGCACGTCCTTCCGAGTCGGAGTCACGTAACTAACTGCGTCACCCGAGCCCTGGATGAGACCGCCGATGTTCGTCCATCCCATGCTCAGTGAGGAAGCAGCCTGGATCTGGTAGTTGTTGGTGGTGGTTGTGTTGAACGTCACCTCAGCAGCGGTATAGATCTGGACAGTGTTGTTGGTGCCGTACGGGTTATTCAGGCTGCTGCCGTCTGCCCACACCACTCCAAGGGAGAGCCCATTGGTGACCGAGATGCCAGGCACCAGCGGATTCAGGCCGAGGAGGTACTTCATCCAGTTGGGCACGCCGTCGCCGGCCGGCGTCGCGTTAGGAGCGGCGGCAGGACTATTGGCCGAGCCGAAGTATTGGATCTGCCAGGCATCCGGCAGCCCGTCGTTGTTGCTGTCGCCAGTCAGGTCGGCGATGGAGGCCTTGATAATGCCGACCGCGAAGGCCACGTTGTGCAGGCCGAGGCTGCCGTCCGAACTGACCATCTGCCAGTTGTAACCAGCCTTCAGGAACTTTGACGGCCAGTTCGTCCTAAACGTAATGCTGCTCTTCACAAGGCCATCGGCCACGTAGTTATTGCTGTTCGCCTGGTAGGTGGAGTTCGGCAACAGGGTGGAGAGTTTGTCGAGCAGGTGTTGGACTTCGGTCTGGACGCCTTCGATGACGCCGTCGCCATTATAGTCCGCCACCGGGAAGTTGAATGAGCTGATTTGGCCGTGGCACTGAACGCAGACGTCAACCTTGTCGTACGAGTTCGTTACCAATGTGGTGCCGTTGGTCGTGACAACGTTGTAAGTCATTTCCCAGGTGTGGCCGCCGGCTTGGAGGTAGGCCGGATCGCCGTAGGGCGCTGGCTGCATATGGCAACCGACGCAAAGGTTGGTGACCACGGAGGCGTGGGGCGCGCTGGGAATCGTCTGGCCGTAGGTGAAGGCGTTGACACCTTCGATCAGGTCACCCTGCGGACCATCATGCACACCCATGCTGGAGCCACCGAACCACGTGTTGCTCCCAATTGGGTAATTCGCGAGCTGGATGGCAGCCGAGCCATTGCGGACGTGATGGCATTGCAGGCACAAGGCACCCTCGCCAGCATTGGTGACTACAGTGCCGTCTGGCATCGTCACCGAGGCCAACATCCGGATCTGATGCGGGTTGTTGGTGGGGGTGGTCAAGCCGTGCGGCTCATGGCAGGTCTGGCAGCCGATCGATGCGTACACAGTGTTCGTCGTGTAAGCGTTCGTACTCCCGTAATTCTCCACCCGGTCAATGAATCCCTCGGCCGTGTGGCAGCCTACGCACATCCAGCGGCTTGGGCCGGAGGGAATGGTCGCAGCAGTAGATTGCGCGCCGGCATGGGCCGAGGTGAGCCATTGCGTGCCATAGATGTGGTGAGTCGGGGCGTCATGGCATTGATTGCAATCACCGGATTTGACGGTCCTGGTGATCAGGTTGGTATCGCCAAGCGCATAAGCGTGCTGGCTACCGGGCCCGTGGCAGTTCTCGCACTGAATGTTGGCGAGGTTGGCAAGAGAAGGATACGTCGCCTGCATGTACGCCCAGTTGGTAGGTGCCAGCACTGTGGGGAAAGTCCACCCAAGTTGGGTGGCGACATCGTCAAACCCGCCATTGACTGCATTGGTATTGGTGTCGTAGCCAACGGTATGGCACTTCAAGCAAGACGTGCCGGTGGTACCCGGCCCGCCGTTGATGCCGGAGGTGAAGATTTGCGCGTGGAGAGTTTTTTGCCAAGGTGTGACCATGTTTTCCGCAATCTGCCCGCCACTGTGACACAGGGCGCAGGTGTTGAGGCCCATGTAGGTGCCGGCCGTGATGGTCTGGGTCACATTGGTGGAACCGCTGCCGGAAGTGACGATGGTGGCGACGACGGTGTATTGTCCCACCACGTCCGGGCGAAAGAGGGTGCGTCCGGCTACTTGATAGACCAAGCGATCTGCTGGATCATAGACGGGCACATTCGTTCCCAGCGGGCTGGGGGTGAACGTCGCCTGGGAAGATACCGGCGTATTGGTGAGAGCCCAGGTGACGCTGACTATGTTGGAGGGGGCAATGGCGATGTTCACCTCCGCCTCCAAATAGGCCGGCGTGCCAACACCGATGGTGTTGATCCCGGCCGAATTCTCAATGGTGGAGGGGAGTTTATAATTGGTGACGTCCCCGGGAGTCAGCGGGCGCAAGACGAGCTGTCCCGTAAGGGCCGTAGCGGCGCTCGCCGTGATAGCGGCGAACATGGTTATCAGCACAACCCCCATCAGGCAGGTTATGGCTTTCTTGGTTTGTTTCATACTTAGCACGTGCTTTCTTCTGCTTAGGTTTTACTGATTTGCTGCGGCGGTGGCTTGAGGCCGCGGGGTTGAGGGCGCCATCCGCTGGATGACGCCTTTTCTGACGCGAGTCTGGCCCGGCAGCGAGCTCACCGTCGGGCTCTCTCGTCGAAAGTATGTTGTGTTCATTCGCTTTATTTGGTGTGCCCGGATCAGCCGGGGCAAGCCCCCACGGCGTTCAGCGCCCATGCAGGCTGGGTCTGAACACCAGGGGCAAAACTCTTTTCCGGGGCCGGCGTGAGCCGGGCCATGACTGCCGCCGTTCGCTCGGCGAGGATAGCCTGACAATGGGCCAACTCCTGTTCGCGCTGACGCACGTTCTCGCGGATGATCGCCTCCAGGTGGTCAACGTTGTATAGGTAAACGTTTTCAAGCTGCTCCACCTCGGCATCAATGTCCCGCGGCACAGCGATGTCGATGAGAAACAGCGGGCGGTCGCCGCGCCCAGCCATGGCCGACGCCACGTCGCCCCGGTGCAGAATGGTCTGAGGGGAACCGGTTGAGCTGACCACGATGTCGGCCTCGGCCATCCCTTGCAAACATTCATCAAATCGAATGGCGCGTCCGCCGAACTCGGTGGCCAGGTTCAGCGCGCGGTCGTAGGATCGGTTGGAGACGAGCACCGAGCGCGCGCCTTTCTTGGCGAGGTGGCGAATGCAAGCCTCGCCCATCTTGCCTGCACCGATGATCATCACCGTCTTGCCGGACAGGTCCCGGTCGAAGATCCGCTCAGCCAGCTCGACAGCGACGCTACCCACGGAAGTCGCCCCCCGGCCAATGCCGGTCTGGGTGCGTATTTCCTTAGCCGCTTGCAGCGCCGTTTGGAACAATCGGTTGGTGATGCGCCCGGTGAGCTTCGCCTCTTGGGCGGCCAAGTAGGCCTGCTTGACTTGGCCCGTGATCTCAGTCTCACCGATCACCATCGAATCCAGGCCGCTGGCAACGGAGAACAAGTGCTCCACGGCTTCGACACCTTCCTTAATGTAAAGGTGCGCTGCAAAATCAACCTCACCCGTCGAGAGGTACTCGAAGAGCCGGTGAACGTTGCCATTGACCTTGGATGCTACGCCATAAACTTCAACCCGGTTGCAAGTGGAGAGGAGAACGACTTCATCCAAGCCTGCCCCCAACTTGAGGCGGCAGCCAAGGCACCGCAATCGGGAAGGATGCACCGCCAGCTTCTCACGCAGTTCAACTGGCGCAGTCTTGTAGCTTAACCCGGCAACAAAGAGTTTCATGCAATGGTAGCGCAGAGCGGGTCGACGGTGGCAACGGCGGTCTCGTTCGGGCACGTCCGGCCATATCTTGCGATTTGATATGCTAATTCAGGTTGCCAGTTGGGCATCACGCGATTAGCCTAGCTTGGCGCCCGTTAGTTGCTCGCCATCCCTTGCCTTTGTATTTGCATATTTTGCCCCCCTAAAGCAAAATATGGAGCAAGCTTGCTAATCTTACGCTATGAATAAGGCAAGGTCACATTATTATAGAGGAATATATACCCTAATCTAACTAAACGCATAAGGTGTAATGTATTAATGACCGGCGACAATAGGCGCTGATTCCACGGCGTAGATGGGCAGAGATCGATTAATGATCCATCGCCGGGCATCTGTTCTCTGCCTCAGCGGATTGCAGAGTCCGCAGGGGGTTCCCGGAGTTGCAACGGGGGAGCGCTATCGCCTCAGAGGGCGGACCGGCATTAGTCCTTGCGGGGATTGGCCTGGCGTCGCCATTCGACCTTCGGCGGTTCCGGCAGACCTTGCGCCCGCAGCGCGGTGCGGAAGTGCATCTTGGCAACTTTGGCGAGGCCCTCGGGACCGTCTTTCGCCACAATTTCTTTGGCCGCTGCATCGACCGCGGCCGAGGCGCCTTTCGGGAGCTTCGTGCCGAACTGCTTTTCCAACGCGCCCAGGCGGGTGACGAATTCGTGCCGGGCCAGGATTGAAGCCGCGGCCACCGCCAGGTCTTCTTCGGCCCGGTGCTTCTGGACCAGCTCGATCTCGCGGCCCAAAGTCATCAGCGCCTTGGCGACGGTCTCCTTATTGGCGGCAAACTGATCACTGATGGCCCGCACAGGTGGCGGATTCATGCGATGGCGCTGTCCCATCAGGTTCTCGATCACACGCGCATGCCCCCAGGCGAGCATGGCGTTGACACTTCTCATCTTGGCGTACAAGCGATTATAGGCCTCGTTGCCAATGGGGACGACCGTCGTCACGCAGCCGGGCGTCTTGCGAATCAATTCCGCCAGTTCTTTGATGCGCTTGTCGCTCGAGATGTTCTTCGAGTCGCGGATGCCGACGTCGGCCCAGGCCTTGACGACCGATTCGTTGACGTAAGCGCCCGCGATGCAAAGCGGTCCGAAGAAATCGCCTTTGCCGCTCTCATCTACGCCAAGGCGCGGCAGGAGCAGGTCAGGATTCAAGACCGCCTCGTAACCAAGCCGCGCTTCCTGCAGGATCTCGGGCTCCAGCGCAAACTCGACGAACTCCTGCGTCCCCTTGCCCTGCAACACCAGCTTGCCGCTCTCGTAGAGCACCACGTTGGTCTTTTCCTTCTCGGCAGCGAACCGCGCGTACGGGACCTCGCGAAAACGGTAATTATGTGTCTGCAACCACATGCGAAGCGCGGCAGCCTGGGGATCCGTCAGCTTGCAGGTATATGACGTTAATGGTTTCACAAGAGTCACCGCATCGTAGAGCGTGGAGCTCAGGACGGCAAGTGGCGGGAATGGGCGAACCGTGATGCGAAATGCGTGATGCCTGGTCCGTAAATGGGGCGCGGCATGACGTAAGCCGGCGTGGGTGCCGATTCGGGTTTCGGAATTCGGGTTTCGGAATTAGGCTCCGGGCGGCCGTATGAAACATCGAGACATCGTGCCCGGACTCCTGGCGTGGTTCGCGCAAAACGCGCGGCCCCTGCCCTGGCGCCGCACCCGCGACCCCTATGCCATCTGGGTCTCGGAAATCATGCTCCAGCAAACCCAGGTCAAGACCGTTCTTCCTTATTGGGAGCGCTGGATGCGGGCGCTGCCGAACCTCGCCGCGCTCGCCAAGGCCAAACCACACACCCTCCGCAAACTCTGGGAAGGACTCGGTTATTATACCCGCGTTCGAAACCTGCATCGCGCCGCGCAGCTCATCATAGGGCAACACGGTGGCCGCTTCCCGCACGACTTCGAGGACGTGCTCGCGCTGCCCGGTGTCGGACGTTACACCGCCGGTGCCATCTGCAGCATCGCCTTCAATCAGCCGCGGCCGATCCTGGACGGCAACGTGATTCGCGTCCTGACGCGCTGGTACGGCATTCCCGGAAATCCGCGTGAGCGGCACGTCAACGCCCGCCTTTGGCTACTCGCGGAGGACCTCGTCCAGCAAGCCGCGGAAACTGGGCCGCACAAGCGCACCTCCCCTCACCTCTCACGCATCACGCATCACGTTTCACGCCCCTGCGCCCAACTCAACGAGTCGCTCATGGAACTCGGCGCCCTCGTCTGCACGCCGCGGCACCCGAGGTGCGGCATCTGCCCGATCGCGAAACATTGCGCCGCCTATCGGCAAGGCCGTGTTCATCAACTGCCCGGCCTCATCCGGCGCATCCGCGCCACGCCCCGCCGCTTCGTTGCCTTCGTCGTCCAGAAACGCAGTCTCCTCCTTGTCCGCCAAAGACCGGCCGGCGTAGTGAACGCCCATCTCTGGGAATTCCCCAACCTGGAACTGGCCCCCGCTGATTCCGACCTGCAGCGGGCGGCCCGCAGCTCCCTGGGAGTGCGTCCGGAGACGCTCGATCTGCTCGCCACGATCAAACACTCCATCACCCGCTACCGCATTACTTTGGAGGCGTACCGGGTCACCAGCCGTCAGGCGGCACGAATCCCGGCAGCCAGAGGACGCTGGCTGAACCGAAGCCGATTGCACCAGTTGGCGTTCACCAGCGCCCACAAGCAAATCCTGGAACGACTCGGAAGCGGCTAACGTGGCTGGACAGCCGCACGGGCAACGCGATCGCGCGAGAAAGCGTGCCGGGCTGGCGCCGGAGGATGGAGGTCTTCCAATCCGACCACGACTGAACCTCAAAAGTTTGTAACGATTAGTGGTGCGCAGCGTCTAATCTCCCGGCGCGGCCGCTCCGACCAAGCTCAACAGTGCAGGCGCGGAGACGCCAATACCTCGGCAGCCACACGCAGATGTCCGCAGGCCGGGATGAGACGATTGCGCCACTGGACCTGCACCTAAGCAGCTCCCAACCAACGCGCTATGTACACCATCACTCCATGCTCACTCCATGCTATTAACAGGCTATCAACCCCCAAGAAGCGCAGGAGTGGGGCGAGCGCTACAGCCTTA
>Ga0187862_10005487_pt1 | contig 11725 bp, 9 predicted proteins | sample June2016WEW_10_1_FD_133003 | JGI IMG/M metagenome (GOLD analysis project Ga0187862, IMG submission 133003) | Peatland microbial communities from SPRUCE experiment site at the Marcell Experimental Forest, Minnesota, USA - June2016WEW_10_150 | ecosystem: Environmental > Terrestrial > Soil >...
AGCTGAGAGCTGCTGTTATGGATGTCCTCGGACGCTACCGCAACCTGATCGTGCTGGTGGGGGTGTTGTTCGCCCAGGTACTGGGTTTGGCCGTGCAGGTCAAGCGCACGACCGACAGCGAACCGACGCGGCTGATCCGCGTCTGGGCGGTGGGCACGGTCACTCCCCTCGAAAAGGCGCTGGTGTGGACGCAAACCTCCAGCAGAAACATCTGGCATAACTACTTCTACCTGCGCGGCGTGCGCGCCGAGAACCGCAGCCTCAAGGCGCAGATTGAACGCATGAGTCTGGAGCAGGTACGGATGAGCCAGGACGCCGATCAGGCGCGGCGTTTGCAGGCTTTGCTGGCCTTCAAGGAACAGTTTATTTCCCGGACCATGGCGGCGCAGGTCATCGGATCGAGCGGGAGCGAGTTGTCGCGCTCGGTCTACATCGACAAGGGTGAAAGCGACGGCATCAAGCCCGACATGGCGGTTATTACCGCGGACGGCATCGTGGGCAAGGTGCTGCGCGTGTACGGCTCCACATCGCTGGTGCTTTTGATCGACGATCAGACCAGTGGGGTGGGTGTGATCCTCGACAAAGCGCGGCTGCAGGGCATACTGCGGGGCACGCCGTCGGGTGAAGTGGTGCTCGAAAAAGTGATGAGCGACGAAACCGTGCCCGCCGGAGAAGTGGTTCTCACCAGTGGCGGGGATGGCATTTTTCCCAAGGGCCTGCTGGTGGGCAGGGTGACAAAGGTGTCGCAGGGCAGTGAGCTCTTTCTCAACATTCGCGTACGTCCCGCCGCCAATCTCAGCCGGTTGGAAGAGGTCCTGGTCGTAACGAAAATCGATGAAAGACAGGCCGAGCCTGACCACGCGGGCACAGCGCGGGCCATCGATATCCTGGCCGAGCGCCTGCCGACGGTTCCGCCCAAGCCGGAAAATGCCGAGAAAGGTGCCGCGCCGGGAACGGCCTCTCCGGGGACGGTCGCGCCGGCGACGGTCGCACCCGGGACGGTCGTACCAACGAACGTCGCACCAACGAACGTCGCACCAACGACCACCGGTTCCAATGCCAAGCCCAAAGCCGCGCCCCTGGCAGCTTCCGTCAGCAGTGGCGCCCCGGCTGCGCGAAAAACGGCGAACCCCGTGCCTTCTTCAGGAACTGGCTCCGGAACTTCCTCTGGAACTCCGGCAAGCGCCACCGAAACCCCGGCTGTGAAAGCTTCCGCCAAGCCCGTGAAGGCAGCGGCCCAAACTCAACCTCAGCCCCAGCCCAAACCGCAACCCGCCGTGCAGGATAGTCCGCACTAACGTGGCCATCACTTACACTTCGGGAGAGCAAGTTGAGGTTTACCGTTTCAGCATTCCTGCGACGATTCTGATTCCTCTGATCGCCGTTTTTTTGCAAGCGTGGCTGCCGCTGCGATTTCCTTTTTTTAACATCTTCGATCTTCCGCTGCTGGTCGTGATCGGTTTCGCGACGGCGCGGCGCAATCCGCTGGCGGGCCTGGTCACGGGAGGTCTGATCGGTATTCTGCAAGACGCGCTGACCCACCAGCCCATCGGGCTCTACGGAATTTCAATGACGGTGGTGGGATTCGGCGCATCTTCGCTCGGCATCAAGCTGGACGTGGAAAATGCCGGCGCCCGCTTCCTGCTTACCATTTTCTTCTACGTAGTACACGAAGTTGTCTACTTCATGATTGCCCGCGGCCTGGTCGGGCTGCGCATGGCGTGGAGCTGGCCACACGAACTTTTGTCAGGCGTAGCCAACGCCGTGCTGGGCGTGCTGGTCTTCATGTTGCTCGACCGCGTCAAGCAGCGAACGTAAACATCGCGATGGCGTAAGCCAGCGCAGCCGCTGCCAGCGTAGAGAAGAGATTCACCGTCTGGTTGCTGATCCAGCCGCGGCGTTGCAGGGTGGCGCCGAGAACGCTGTCGATGAGCATTCCGGCGAATCCGGCGGCGAGCGCAATCCAGAGCTCGGACGGAAGAAGAATCCCGCCTACCGTTGCGACCACAGCCATCACCAGACCGGCCGCCAAGCCTGCGATGCTTCCGGGAATCGTGATGCCGCCGTCGGTCCCTGCCGGGACGCGTTCCCCCGTTGTAATCAGTCGCGCCTCTACGCCGCGGTACTGCCCGATTTCACTGGCCACGGTGTCGGTAGCCGCTTCGGCGAGAGCTGCCGCTGCGGCGACCAGCCAAACCCGATTTCCGGTGGCGCTGAAGGCGACGGATGCGAGCGCAGTTACCGCCAGATTCGCCAGTACCTGCCAGGCATTCCGGCCTTCCCTGCGCTCGGCCAGACCGAGTGCCAGCTTGCGGCGGTACCCAAGGCGGGTGGATACCCAGGTCATCACAAACAAGGTTGCGAGCGCGACGAAAGCCGCCGGGCCGGCGCCGGCAAAAAGCACGAAACAGGCAAGATCCCCCGCCAGGGCTCCGGAGCGATTGACGCCGCGCAGGAGGCAAGCCAGCACCGCGAAGCCCAGCGTCACAGCGGCAGCGATTGCCAACCGCTCCGGGGATGACGCCCAACCGTGGGTTAGAAAAGGAGTTAGCATCGGTGCGGGTCGCTGTCAGCTCTCAGCCGTCAGCCTTCAGTAGAATCTCACGTCCGCGGGAATTGGTGATCGCGAACCGGGAACTAATACTGACATGGAATAGCCACGACGTGACCTCGCACGCCACGCTGTCCGATTGGGCCGCTACCATCAGGCCGTAGCAGGTTTTTGAGCGTAATGGCCCAAAGGCGAACAAATGGCGCAAAGTTGTGTAAACCTGTTTACATCAACAATTCTTGGTCTCGTGGCGGACACTACAAGTAGCGGACACTACAAAACGTGACTAAGATCACTGCTCGTTCCATGATCAACGCGCTAAGGTTTTAAGCATGAACCGGGTTCTGATATCAGTATTGGCTCTAATCACCACATCCTTGCTAATTTTGGGTTGCGGGAGTGGTAGCGGATCGCAGTCCCTTACGGTAGCGCCTGCCTCAGCGAACATTTGGACCAATTATGAAACCGGGCAGTATCACGACGTTGTGTTGACAGCGACCCTGAGCAACGGCGGCATGCCTGGTGACCTTCAATGGACGACGAGCGATGCATGCGTCGCACCCGGCAACTATATCCAGAATACCGCTACGATTGTTTGCAATTTCACATGCGGCGGGTCGGCAACGGCAACTATAAAGGCAACGTCGCAAGGTCTCACAGGAACGGCATCGATTCATTGCACGTGGGAGTAAGAGCCGCGTGGCCACCCAGTTAGAGTACTGACCGCATCCTGTCAGTGAAATGTGGCACATCTTGACGTGCGGTAATGGCCAAGGGCCGCAGCGCAAGGCAAGACTGTCACTTGGCGTAACATCGCGATTACACTCAAAATCGCCCGGATCAGTGTCCGATGTGTGGAACCTGCCAGCCCTGTCCGCAAGGTCGAGTTCAAACTAATACAACCGACAACTGATGACTGGCGACTGATCTGCACGATCCTCGCTTGATAACACTATATTAAGGGTCCAGCGCCAGCCTCCCCCGCCATGTAGTGCTTGGCCTTTGGATTCGCCGGTAATCTGGCGGCTGCAATCCCACCCCGTTTAGGCTAAACTTCTGTACGCTCGGAGAGGTTCGAGCGTCTGAAGACTTTGCGGTGACGCGGTTTGCCGCGTCTGCCGATGACAAGAAGAAACGAGGCGAGCGTCGTCTCCGCTTCGTTTCTGCAATGGGGTGAAAACCAATGGCGGCCTCAGTCTGGTCTGGATATCTTACGTTCGGATTAATCTCGATGCCGGTGCGTCTGTTCTCGGGCGCGCGCAGCAACGGCATCTCGTTCAACCAGCTTCACCGTACCGACCACCATCGGGTCAAGCAGCAGCTCATTTGCCCGGCGGATAACCAAGTCCTCGAGCGTAGCGATATCGTCAAAGGCTATGAGTACCGCAAAGACGAGTACGTCATCATCGATCCCGAAGAGATCAAGAAGATCGAGCCGAAGACGGCCAAAACGATGGAGATCCTCGAATTCGTGAAGTCGAGCGACGTGGATCCGGTGTACTTCGAGTCGTCCTATTACATGGTTCCGGATGAAGCCGGCCGCCGTCCCTACGCGCTGCTGACCAAGGCCCTGGAAGAGAGTGAGTACGTCGCCATCGCCAAACTCACCATGCACAACCGCGAATACACCGTTTTCCTGCGCCCGCATAAAGGCGGAATGATGCTGCACACCATGTACTACGCGGAGGAAGTGCGTGAGGTCGAGTCCTTCGGCGCTCCCGAGGTGGAGATTAAAGACGCCGAAATCAAGGTTGCCCATCAACTCATTGAAGCGCTGGCGGGCGAGTGGGACCCGGAGAAATATCACGACACCTTTCAGGAAAATCTGAAGAAGCTGATCGAGGCGAAGCTGGAAGGCGGCGAAGTGCAGGCCGTCGAGCAACCGAAGAAGCTGGCCCCGGTGGTCGATCTGATGGCGGCGCTGAAGGAAAGCCTGGCCCAGACGAAGAAGCCGGTCGCCTCAGAAAAAGTTGCCGAGATGCCGGAAGCGGGCCAAACGAAGAGACGCCGCGGGCGCGCGTAGATCCCGGAAGAACCCCAGGTTTCAAGGTTTCAAATAATTGCCGTCGCTTACCGGCTCGGCGGGAAGCCTTCCATGAAAATCGCCAAAGTTGGACTGGGCGCATTAATCTTGTTTTTTATCGCGGGAACGGCTGCCTCGCAGGATCGGATGCCGCCGATCCCGGCCGACAAGATGACGGATGTTCAAAAGAAAGTCGCAGCTGAGTTGATCGCTGGTCCTCGGGGATCGCTGGTGGGTCCTTTCATACCACTGCTTCGGAGCCCCGACCTTATGAGCCGACTGCAAAAGGTCGGAGAATACATCCGCTACCAAAACAGCCTGGGCCACAAATTGACGGAATTCACAATCCTGATGACGTCGCGCCGCTGGACCCAGGAGTTCGAATGGTATTCCCATTACGACCTGGCCTTGAAGGCCGGCATGGAGCCGGAGATACTTGCTGCCGTTCGCGACGGGCGCCGCCCAACGGGAATGTCGCCCGATGAAGAAGTGGTCTACGACTTTTGCTCGGAGCTGGCGCAAAACCAGAGTGTGACCGATGCCACTTACGCGCGGGCAGTGAAAAGCTTTGGCGAGATGGGCGTGATCGATCTCACCGGTACCGTTGGCTACTATACCGCCCTGGCGATGGTAATGAACGTGGCCAGGACTCCCTTGCCCCCGGGAAAGACCCCAGCCCTGGCGGGTTTCCCACACTAAATTCGGACGGCGTTTTTGCCGTTCAATATGAAAACCTGTCTTTGCAACTTCCAACTCTGAACTTTGACACCTGTTTTTTTGCCGCCTGATTTCCCCTCTCGACCCGGTTCCCGATACAATATCGGTTTCCGCGTAAGACGACCTTTTTCTATGGAGTTTGAATGAAGCGGTTTCTCTGCATGGGGTTCGTGCTGTTTGTTTGTGTGGTTTGTGGCGGCTGCGGCGACACTTTCCGCCCGGTTATCATCCCGAATCCCCCGCAGTTTCCCAACCCGGCGGCGTCCCACACCGTGGTCTCGATCAACGATAACGGAACCATCGTGTCCGGCACCGCCATGGTGATCGACGTCTCCGGCGACTCGGAGGCGAGCGTCGCCGACGTGGGGCTCGCTCCCGTTCACGCCGTGCAGCAAAGCGCCAGCGTCGTCCTGGTCGTAAACCACTCTGTGACCGGCGCGCAGGCCGATTCGATTACCAAGCTGAACTTTATCGGCACGGTGGTCTTTAGCACTAACACCATCAGCCTGCCGACGAGTTCGGCGCCGAATTTTGTGGCTACCACCGAATCGAGCCAGGCCTACGTCTTGATGCCGAACTACTTAGACCCCACCACCGATGTCGTTGTTCCATCGATCCAAGTGGTCAACACCACCGCCAATAACCTCGTGGCCACCATTCCGGTGGGGAACAACCCGGACGCCATGGCCGAGACGCCAAATACCCAGAAGCTCTACGTGGCCAACCAGGCCGACAACACGATTAGCGGCTTCAACACCAACCCGGCGGAACATTCTCTTTCCCCGCGGACCGTCAACGGTTCGTTCAACGGGCCGCTCTGGTTGATTGCGCGCTCCGACAGCCAGCGCCTGTACGTGCTCAACGGCAATGGAGTCGTAAGCACAGTCGATACCACTTCCACGGTGGGCCCGGATAACATGATCGATGCCAGCGTCAATGCGCCCGGCGCCGCTTACATGCTCTACGACGGGAATCTGAACCGGTTGTACATACCGGGAGGCGCCCAGTTGACAATACTGGATGTCTCGCAGTCCGTCCCCACGGTTCTCGCGGGAGGCCCGATCACGATTCCTGCCGTTGCGCCCAGTTTGCGCGGCGCCTCGGACCCTTGCTCGACGACCAGTCCCCAGCCGTTGACGGTGGCCGCCGTCGCGGCTCTGCCGGATGGCAGTCGCGCTTATGTGGGAGCTTACTACGAAGATGCATCCGATAACTTCTGCCCGCAGGTGACGGTGATCGACGCCGCCAGCAACACCATCAAGACTGATCTTGCGATTCCGGGATCTCCTGCCTATGACGCCTTTTGCTCGCCGGCGCAGTCCCCGCGAGCTCCGCGCTTCCGCATTATGATGTCGGCCGGCGGCGACAGTAGCCGTGCCTACCTGTCCAGTTGCGATGGCGGGAATGTCAACTTCATCGATACCTCCACCGACACTTATATCCTAAATATGCCGGCTCCGATCGGTTCGCGCTTGAACAACCCGCCGCAGAATCCGGTGTTCCTCTTTGCTGGTCCGTAAGCGTAACGTCGTCGTCAACGGAATGCTGTCGCGGTAGTGTCCTAATTTGGTCGTTCCACCACGGAGCCACGGAGACACAGAGAAACCCGACTGCTTGGCAAAAACCTTCCCCTTCTGGCTTTTACAGGTTCAAAGTTTTCTCCGTGACTCTGTGGCTCCGTGGTGAAAAAAGGCAAACTAGGACACTACCCATGTCGCGGAATGCATGTCGGGTATGGCGCGGCGATAAGGTTGGATGAGTTGAGGAGTCGAGCGGCTAACGACTAACGACGAACGACGAACGACCGGTTTCCTATCCCACGACGGCCGCGCGTGCCACCGCCCGGCAGGGCTGATAGCGCAGCGCCACATTCATAAAGACTTTTCCGCTGGACGTATTGAAGCACATTACCAGGGCTTCGGTGTCTTCACTGCTCTTGCTGCCCTGCTCGGAGGTGTGCAAGGTTGGGGGACGAACGTGAAAGTGAAATCCCTGATCGTTGAGCGAGGTGATGGCGTTGCCAATGATCTGGTTGGCCAGTTCACAGACCGCCTCGCGTACCAGATCGTCGTCCTCGGATACTTCGACGCCCGCCAGAAGCGTGGCGAGATGCACCGCCGGCCCCATGTCCGCGTCAAAAATGATCCGCCCTTCGATCTCGCCCGTGAAGTAAACTTCGGCAGCGATGCCTTTCCGCCGGTAAGCCTCTTCCTCCATGCTCAGGTTCTCGATGGAAATGGGCGACTGCAGCCCCTGTGCCAGAACGGCATCGGCCGAGTTAATGAAAGGCTGAATCAGGTCCATCCGCATGACTAGGCTCCAGCTCCGGCGCCGCGCGCCGTCGTTCCATCGTCACGCATGACGTACTTGATCACTTCATAAAGAACTTCCGGCTTCACCGGTTTTTGCACGAAGTGGCGGGCTCCCCGCTGCAAGGCGGCTACGATGTTTTCCTGATAGCCAACCGACGACACCATTACAATGCGGGCGTTCGGATGCTCGCGTACGATCTTCTCCGCCGCCTCGATGCCTTCCATCTGCGGCATGGTGATATCCATCAGAACAATGTCGGGCGTGAGCCGCGCATACTCGCTGATCGCCGAAACTCCGTCGCCAGCCTCGCCGACCACCTGCCCGCCAAAGGTTTCCACCATCCGGACCAGGTTCTTGCGGGCGAACACGGAGTCATCCACGATCAGATAGCGCACCGGTTCTCCGTCTTCGCTCCGCTTTACGGGCGCAAATTTTTCCATGGTACTCCTCCACAACTATCACTTAATCACGAACTACGCACTTTCGGTAGATGACTCTAGTTACTTCCGGCACTGGTCGCCTGCTTGATGTCGGCCGCGTCCCTCCGGCCGGGGTCGGGCCCGCACTGTGCCTGCATGACCTTGGGCAACTCCTGGAGGTCGGCGATCCTCATCACGTGCCCCCGTTCGATGGCCGCCTTGGGCATGCCGAAGACCACGCACGTTTCCTGGCTCTGCGCCACGGTGAATCCCCCCGCCGCGCGGATTTCTCCCAGTCCGGCCGCCCCGTCTTCTCCCATGCCGGTCATCAATATGGCCATGGCTTGCGGGCCAAACTCCTCGGCTACGCTGCGGAACAGCACATCCGCCGAAGGACGATGCCCGTTCACCGGGCCCTCATCCCCCAGCACCACCACGTTGCCCAGCGGCAATTTCTTCACTTTCATGTGCCGGTTCCCCGGACAAATCAGCGCCCGTCCGGCTACCAGCAAGTCGCCCGATTGCGCTTCCTTTACCCGGATCGGGCAGCACTCGTCCAGCCGTTTGGCAAACAGTCCCGTGAACCCGTCCGGCATATGCTGCACCACCAGGATGCTGCCCGAAAAATCCGCCGGCAGATACGAGAACAGGTATTGCAAGGCATTCGGACCGCCCGTCGAAACGCCGATGGCAACGATGTGCGTCGGCGCCACCGGCCGCAGCTTCGGCGCCTTCGCGCCCTGGGCTTCTCCCGGCAGGAACTGGGCCTGCACCCCCGCGCTCTGCGTCGCGGCGTGGATTTTCTTGATCAACTCGGCGGCGATTTCGGGCATGCGCGCGGAAACATCCTGCGGCTTGGCCACGAAATCGAACGCGCCCTCCCCTAGCGCCTGGAGCGTGATCGACGCCCCGGCTGTGCTATGCGAACTGACCACGATCACCGGCAGCCGCCAGCGCCGCATGATTTCCTTCAGCGTATCGATCCCGTTCATTCCGGGCATTTCCAAGTCGAGCGTCACCACTTGCGGCGACAGTTCCGCGATTTTCTTCAGCCCGAAATAGCCGTCCATGGCCGTGCCCACCACCTCGATCTCGTGGTCCGCCTCGAGGATCTTGGGAATCAACTTGCGCATCAGCGCCGAGTCATCCACCACCAGCACCCGCACCGGCTTTTTCATGACTGGCCTCCGGCTGCGGCGCGGGCCCGCGTTTCACCCATCCGGATTCCACCAGCGCTCGTCTCTGCGGGCGCCAGACTCGACAGCAGACCCGCCATCCGCGTGCCGGTGGCATTGCTCCGCCCGCGCGTGAAGCGCTCCATCAGGGCGATCATGTTCAAGATGAGAACCACCCGCCCATCGCCCAGAATCGAAGCCCCACTCACCAGGTCGGTTGTGATCGACTGGTCGTCGAGCGCCTTGATGACCAACTCGTCTTCGCCCTCGAGCGCGTCAACGACCAAACCGAACTTGTGGTCCCCGTTGTGGATGACCAGCACGAAGACCTTGCGCCGCGCCGTTTCCTGCCCGCTCGCGGGCCTCGAGCCCAGGCGCAGCAGCGGCAACACGTCGTTGCGCAGTTGCAGCGCCTCGTAGTGCTCCACCTGATGAATATCTTCTTCCACCGTGCGCGCGATTTCCGCGACCGCATTCAGCGGCAGGGCGTAGAGGCGCTGGTCCACCCGGAACAGCAGCGCCCGAATGATGGCCAGGGTCAGCGGAAGCCGCATACGGAAGGTTGTGCCCCGTGCTCGCGCGGTTTCGATCTGCACCGTTCCCTTCAGGCGCGCCAGCACGCTTTGCACCACATCCAATCCCACGCCGCGGCCCGAAAGTTCCGTGATCTCTTCCGCCGTGGAGAATCCCGGCCGCAGGATCAGCTCCAGCGTCTCCGCCTCGCTCAGGCGGGCTGCCTGATCGGCGTTTAGCAAGCCCTGGGCGAGAGCGCGCTGCTTTACTTTTTCCGCATCGATGCCGCGCCCGTCGTCGGAGACCTCGATGACGACTTGGTTCCCCTGGTGATACGCGCCCAGCCGCAATGTCCCCTGCGCGCGCTTGCCGGCGCGAACCCGCTCTTCGGCGCTCTCGATGCCGTGGCCGATCGCATTTCGCACCAAGTGGGTCATGGGCTCGGCAATCGCATCCAGAATGCTTTTGTCGAGATCGGTCTGCCCGCCTTTGATCGTGAGCTCGACTTCTTTCCCGCAATGAAGCCCAACGTCCCGCACAATGCGCGGGAAGCGGCGGAACAATTGATCGACCGGCACCATCCGAATCTTCATGACCGCGTGCTGCAGGTCATTCAAGACACGCCCCTGAAACACCATGGCGTCGGCGAACTTTCCCCGCAACTCATCTTTCGGGAAGCGACCGCCAAATTCGAGGAGCGCCTGCTGCAACATCGATTTCGCCAGAATCAGTTCACCGACCAGATTAAGCACGCTGTCGATTTTTTCCGCATCCACCCGCAGCAGGTTGTCGGGGCCGCCCGGAACGGCGGTCGCCGGCGCGGGCGCAAGCTCGGCAGCGGCGGGAGCGTCGTTAGCCTTGTTCACCAGAGATTTGTTCACCGGAGCTTTGTTGACAGGGCAACGGGCAGTGTCGCCGGCAGCGGTCGCGGCGGGCGCCGGCAACGCGTTCTCGTTCGCACCTTCAGCAGCAAAGCCTTCAGAAGCGGCGGCGGAAGCCTGCAGGAGCGGCGGCAACGGCGCTGGGACGCGCAACGCCTTGACCTTTGCATTCAGCGCAATGGTGGGGATGCTGCACATGGCCCGTATCTGCTCCACCGGCTTGTCCGACACCAGCGCCGCTTCGATTTGTTTTATGGGCTCGAGACTGCCTTCCGCCGGATAGAGGCCCAGCACTTCGCCCAGTCCTGCCAGGGCCAACTGGATCATCTGACGTCCGGCAATGGGCATAGCGCACTGCGGGTCGATCTCGACTACCACGTGATGAACGCGCTTGCCCGCCGCCACCGCGCGGGCGATTGCCAGTTGTTCGTATTCCGACCAGCGGATGGTCTTCGCGGCGGCTTTCTTTTTCTTCTGTGTGGCTTTGCCGGTCCCGCCCGGCGCCGGGTGTGCCAGACGGGCAATGTCCGCGCGCAAGGACTGGATGCTCGGAAGCTTCGTCCCCTTCTGGTACGCTTCGAGCAAGGCCGCAAACACATCGGCCGCGCGCAACGCGATCTCGGGAACCGAAGCCGCCGCCATGCCCCCGAGCGTCAGCACGTCCTCGAACTCATGGCACAGTTCGCTGAGTTCCCGGAAGCCGCAGGCGGCCGAGTCCCCCTTCAGCGTGTGCACCGTCCGCCGCAGGCTGCGCGCCGTCTCCGCATCGCCGGGCGCTTTCTCCAGCCGCATCGCTTCATCGTTCAGCTTCTGCACGAGTTCCGCCGCGGTTTCGAAGAACAACTGGCGGAGTTCGCTCATTCTGTCCTCGGGGGGAACGGTCACATCCTTACCTCTACGCGCTGGTACGCCGTACCGCTGTTGCGATGCACCATCTGAAATTTTTCCGTCAGCCCGAGCAGGCTTTCGGCATGGCCGACAAACATGTATCCCTGGGGATTCAAACAACGGTAAAACTTCTCGACCAGCCGTTTCTGTTCGGGTTCGTCGAAATACATCATCACGTTGCGGCAAAAAATGATGTCGTTGCGCTGCGGCAGGTATTCGGTCTTCAGATTGTGAAAGTCGAAGTG
>Ga0187862_10005495_pt1 | contig 11711 bp, 13 predicted proteins | sample June2016WEW_10_1_FD_133003 | JGI IMG/M metagenome (GOLD analysis project Ga0187862, IMG submission 133003) | Peatland microbial communities from SPRUCE experiment site at the Marcell Experimental Forest, Minnesota, USA - June2016WEW_10_150 | ecosystem: Environmental > Terrestrial > Soil >...
CGGCCACACCTGGTTCGACCTGTTGCGCTCGCCCATCGAGAAAGCAGTCGACAACCTGGTGGGTCAGAACTACGGCGGAAACCCACGGCCGGTGGTCATGATCGACGAGTTCGGCTTCGACTATGGCGGCCGGATGGATGAGAAATCTGCCCAGATTCTTCGCCAGACGAAGCGCCAGAAACCGGAGTTGGCCCTCGCGGTCTGGGAGATGCGCGGCCCCATCCCCAAGGTTCTGGCGGAGGCGTACCGCGACGTGGCAGACCTCGTCATGATGGAGAGCTACGTGGGCGACAAGAGGCAGTACTGGTGGATCGCCAGCCAAGTCTGGTCGGCGCGGAGGTACGGCATCCTGGCGAAAACGATCGTCGTTCTCGGGGTCGGGAAAGGCGGCAATCCCGGCGAGAACTGGGCTCAAACGAAGGAGGAGCTCGAACAGCAGATCCGCTTCGTCCGCCTGATCGCCCCCGAATTACCCGGGGTGGGGTTCTTCGGCGGCACCGCCGAACTGCTGGCCCGTGCGGACGCCTTGTGCGCAGGGTTCTCCGACCTTCCCACCGACGGCGCAGGATTGCCCCCTGACACCCTTTCTCTCGCCGCGACCTTCTCCAGCCGGCATGAGAAACCGACTTTGGTCGTATCCCCCGACTTGGTGGAGCCCAACTACAACGAGGATGGCTCGGGGCGGCTGGTCGAGCCGAAGACGATGCGGCCCTACCTGATAAACCTGGGCGACCGGGACGCCCAAAACGTCAAGGTCCGCTTGCGCAATCCGCCCGACAAGGGCGGCGACGTGTTTGCGGAGGGTGTCGTTCCGCTCATCCCGAAGCGGAGTGAAGCGATTGGCGTCCTCCCCGTGACCGCCGACTGGCACGTCTGGGTGGGGGAGTGGGAAATGGAGGTCGTGGCCCCAGGCTGCGAGGTGCTCGTCTTCAGGCTCGGGCGCTGATCTGGTATCGCCGTCGACGAGTACCGGGGCCGGAGCGCACTCCTGGTCTTCAGTGACCCTCAATGCGGACCTTGCGATGAACTCGCCCCCCATTTGGTCCGCCTGCATCGAGAATACGCCAATGACGGCTTGGGCGTGATCCTCGTCGGACGGGGCAATGCGGAGGAGAACCACCGCAAGGCAGCGCAGCACGGTTTTGAGTTTCCGGTGCTGCTTCAGGATAGGAAGTGGGAGGTTTCAAGAGAGTACGGGATTCTGGCGACGCCGGTAGCTTTTCTGATTGGGGAAGACGGTGTGATCGCCAGGGACGCGGCAGTCGGGAGAGACGCACTATCGGCTCTCGTCCGTGACGGCCGGGGTGGTCAAGAGGAGGAGTGAAATGAACGCGCTATTGGACGACATATCGAGAATTACTGCCAGCTCGATTTCGAGACGAGAAGCATTCAAGCTGGTCGGCGGAGCCGTGGGTGGCGCCCTATTAGCTTCCTTGGGCTTAGGGAGGGCTTCCCGTGGCCTGGGGGTGCCTGCCGGGGGCGCACAGGCCCCAGAATTCATCAAGTGTCCGTCCGGTGAATTCCGCTGCGGCGCGACATGCTGCAAAAACGGCTTGACGTGCTGCAATGGGAAGTGCTGTGCCTCAGGCCAGACGTGCTGCGGCACGACATGCTGCGACAGGCGCCAGTGCTGCCGTGAGATCTGCTGTACCTCAGGCGAGAGGTGCATTGATGGAAGGTGCTGTCCCTCAGCTCAGGCCTGCTTTGGGAGGTGCTGTCCCTCAGGCCAGACGTGCTGCAATGCGTTCCTCTGCTGCCCCTCAGGCCAGTGCTGCAATCATGGGCAGCGCTGCTGCCCGCCGAGCGAAGCGTGCTGCAATAACAGGTGCGTCAAGCGGGCCCCGTCCGGAAGCAGTCCTTGTGTTGGTTAATCCGCGTCGCATGGCGAGGCTTGTCCTGGTTGCAGAAAGCAGAACCCGGATAGGCTGCGGGGTCACATGATTCGGCCGCAGTTGGGGGACGCGCGAACCGAAATCTCGCTGCGCGCGCACTCTCATGTACGGCGGGAACCTTAACCGGAGTAGGAACCTCTCGCCCGTGGAACCATCGGCAGTTTTGGGCGCACGCCTTTCCAGGCTGTTTCCTTCAAGGGTGACAAGAATGGCATCGGGCATGGCTAGGGTTCTGTCAAAAGTTTTGTGAAAGAGCCATGAGAAATAAGCGTGCCACAGGCGGAAGGACTCTGGGGAAGGAGAGGGAAATGCAAGTGGTTATCTTTGCCACTTCCACGCCTTGGCTTGGCGGCGTCGGGCAGTACATCAGCTACGTCCTGCCCCACCTGTTATCGCGACTCCGCGCCAAGGGCTGCCGATCGGTGGTTCTGCTATCTCATGACTCACTCCTGAAGTGTGAGCCGCACGGAGGTCGAGGAGTCTACCTCCCTTCAGCGAGGGGCAACAGAGTCGCGAGGGTGGCGCTTGACGATTTCTATTGTTGGTTCTTGAGCTGGGGGGCAGATGTGTTCGTTTCACTGCAGAATGTGTTGCCGCTCGTGCCTCTTCCCGCCCGGCGGACTCTTGCTGTAGTTCACGATCTCCGACAATTGTTGGGCCGTGCCTTCTTGCGACAGTGGGGACCGAATGTTCCCGGATCGAGCGAGCGCTACTGGCGGGCGTGTCATGTCAGAACCGTTAGGATGGCGGACCGTATCGTCGCAGACTCCGATTATGTGTCCGGGGAGCTGCGCACGGCAGGCAAGGTGTCCTCAGACAGAATCGCGAGGGTCTACGCAGGTGTAGACCGCACCCGTTTTCGCCCCATAACGAATTCGGAGCTCGTGGAGGGGGTTCGAAGGCGTTACCACCTGCCCGATCAGTTCTATATTTTCGTCGGCGGGCTTGCCAGGGGATGGAAGAATCTGGAGTTGATTGTTAGGAGTTACATCCTCTCCCGCGGGGAGCCTGGTCTGTGCCTTCCTGTGGTTATCACCTCTGGTCGCCCTGCTGGTACGCGCGGCTACAGGGCGCTTGAACTGATTGAGGAGAATCAGATGGGACACTTGTTTCGATTTGTAGGCCACATAGCGGACGACGACCTTCCCGCGGCCTACAGCATGGCAAGGGGTTTACTTTATCCATCGCTGTACGAAGGCTTCGGTATGCCGCCACTGGAGGCCATGGCCTGCGGCACCCCTGTCGTAGCTTCAAACACGACAGCGCTGCCCGAGATAATCGCCGACGCTGGAATCTTGATCGATCCTACGTCACCAGAGTCCCTTCTGGCGGCGCTTGGAAGGTTGAATGACCCAACGGTTCGGGGACAAATGATCCAGAAAGGATTCAACCGCGCACGCCAGTTCCCGTGGGAGCAGACGGCAGAGGAGCTGGCCAACGAGATCGTCACGCTTGGGGCGTGATGTTGCGTCAGCATACGCGCCAACTCGGCCCAATTTCGTACAACGTGCTCGCTATGCGTGACGGCTCTTTGTTTGGACGCTTGTTCCAGCAGCAGGATGGTCCCGGGAAAGACACGGGCCATCTGGAAAGAGTCAGGCTGTGAAGGTCGTCATCTTAGCCGCTGCCATCGGAATGACCAGTGGCGGCGCAGGCCAGTATGAACGGCAAGTACTTCCGCACCTACTTCCGATTTTAAAGGCCGCAGGGTGTGAGGTCACCTTGCTGCTCTGTAGGGACGCGCATCTTCGGTTGCCCTCGAATCTCGCCACGGTCGTACATTCACCGCAGGCCGTGAACAGAAAAATATCCAGGCTTCTGCTGGAGGAGTTGTGGCCCTCTTTCATCACTTGGGGAACAGATATCTTCTTCTCCATGGACTCGCGGTTCCCGCTAAGCCCTCTTTGGGCAAGAAAGAAGCTGGCGGTTGTGCATGACATCCAGATCCTGCGGCATCTCGCTGCTCCCCACCAATATCCCATCGACGCGCCGTGGGCCAACCTGAAGTACTTTTCTGCGGGCATGAGCAAGGCACTGAGAACAGCGGATACCATCATAACGGTCTCACAGTTCACGGCGAACGAACTGGTGAGCTTCGCTGGGGTCAGGCCTGCCCGAATTAGTGTTATCCCTAACGGCATCGACCACGAACGCTTTCATCCCCCAGGGGACAGCTCGCGGATTGAAGAGGTGCGAAGCCGCTACAATCTTCCCGCCGCTTTCTATCTTTTTCTCGGCCAGCCCAGCAGGCAAAAGAATTTGCGTTTGATTGTCGAAAGCTATGCCTCGGGAAACACGGGGAGTGAGTTTCGGTTGCCGGTGGTGGTCACATGGGACCTGCGCAGACGTACCCTCTTTGAAGATACGCTGGCGCGCATCGAGCAAACCGGACTGTCGGGCCTGTTCCAATTCGCCGGTTACGTCCGAGACGAGGACCTGCCATTAGTGTACGCCGCAGCCCGAGCGCTTCTTTATCCCTCGCGGTACGAAGGGTTTGGCTTGCCACCTCTCGAGGCCATGGCTTGTGGCGCCCCCGTCATTTCTTCTAACCGCACGTCGCTGCCGGAGGTGGTGGGAGACGCAACTTTGTTGATCGATCCGGAACAGCCCGGGTCGCTCAGCGAAGCTCTGTGCAAAGTGAATCAGGAATCAACTCGTCGGGAGCTGGTCAAGAAGGGTCTAGTGCGGGCCCAAGCGTTCTCGTGGCAGAGCACGGCGAAGCAAGTGGCTCATCAGATCCTTGGCGCGAGGGAATCAATCAGTGGGGTACAGGCGTGAGATTTCTGACGGAGCCGACAGAAAGGTATCCTTGAAATCTTGCGCGAATTCCTCGAGCGCAAGTGCGGAAGAATCTCTAGTGTCCTGAGTCAGAAGTTCGTTGATGAAGTCAGCCCCGACTTGTCGGGGCGAAAGAGGGTAGCCCAGGGCGTCAGCCGTGAGTAGGAGAACCCTCCCTCTCCCCCGTCCCCTCTCCCGCCCGCCCGGGAGAGGGGTGACCCGCTCTGCGGGACGGGGTGAGGGCTCCTTCCCCCAGGGCTGGCGCCCAGGGCTACCCTCTTACGCCCCTGCCGGGGCTGTGGAACGACCACCCGAAAGGGGAAGACTTTGTTGGCTAACTTCTGACTCAGGATACTAGGAAAGCATGGACGATGAGCTCTTATTAGGTCCCTCTGGGTCACCGGACCCTCATTCCTCCTCCTCGCCGTTGGGGCAACATCTTCCAAATCTTCGATCACAACCATGCGCATTCTGATGGTTTCCCCGTATCTTCCCTGGCCCTTGCGGGGTGGTGGCGCGATACGAATCTACCACCTGCTGAAAGAGATGGCCGGCCACGGACACGAGATAGTGTTGCTGGCGGGCAGCCCGGACCCTGGCGCCTCCGTTGACCCGGCCGTCAGTTCGCTTTGCGAGGAAGTGCGTCTCTATTTGGCGCGGCAAACTGGGGGTCCTTCGGCCTATATCCGGTCGGTTTTCTCGCTCGCCCCATACCCGGTCGCGAAATTCGCCACGCCGCAGTACGGTGAGGTGTGGAGCGGCTTGGTCCATAGCCAAAACTTTGACCTGATCTGGGTCAACTTCACCATTATGGGCGGCGTGCTGGCCACGGATCCGGTGAAGGACACTGTGGTTGTGCTCGAAGAGCACGAGTCCCAGGAACTGGTCTGGCGAGACTTCACCCAGCACGGCAGCGCGGGCAAGCGGGTTTTTGCCTACCTCAATTGGTTGAAGCTCCGGCGTTTTGAGAACCGAGTGTTGAAGCATGTGCAAGCGGTGGTTTCGGTTTCAGATATGGAGGCGGACCTCATGAGGCGTCGGGTTCCTCCCGGCGTTACAGTCTGGACGGCGCCGAATGGCGCCGACACCGAATACTACCATCCCATCCCTATGGCGCAAAGGCAAGCGAACACCATCCTGCTTTCCGGCAACATGGGCGTGAAGCGAAACATCGATGCGGTGCTCTGGTTTGTCAACGGGGTTTTGCCGAAGGTGCGCGAGTCCCTGCCCGGGGTCCGGCTCTTGATTGTCGGCGCCAGCCCCACCCCCGAGATACTGGCTCTCAAGCGGCGTCCGGGCATTCAGGTCACTGGAACCGTAGCCGACATGCGGGACTATCACGCCAAGGTCCGTGTGGCCGCCGCGCCGTACCGTTTTGGCGCGGGCACCAAGCTGAAGGTGCTGGAAGCCATGGCTTGCGGCACTCCCGTGGTCTCGACGTCTGTTGGTTGCCGCGGTCTTGACGTCGTTGACAGCCGTCACCTGCTGATAGCCGACACTGAGGTGGAGTTCGCGGACCAGGTGGTCCGCCTGCTGCGGAACCCCGGCTTGTCACAGTTGTTCGCGGCCGCAGCACGGCAGCTCGTGGAAGAGAAGTACAGTTGGCGCAGTATTGTGGGAAAACTCGAAGGTAAGCTCGAGGGTCTCGTGGCCCGCATGGCCAACAGTCCTTCGCGTGAACGAGTGGCGCAGGATTGAGATCTGGAAGGTCTAGAATTGGACATTGTTCAAAGCGTTTCCTGCAACCCGATGGTAATTCGGGCCGCCCGGGCCTTAGGTCTACGCCGCAGCCTTCGGAAGTTGGACTTCTGGTTTTCCAGGCCGCGCGACGGCGTCATGCTCGTAAGGCTGGGATCCTTTGATTGCCGCTTCTACGCCCGCACGCCCGAGCAGCTCCGGATGCTGCGAAAGGGGCAAGCCGGGCACTGGAGGCTCGGAGTCATCGAGTTGCTGGACCGCCGCCTGCGTCCGGGCGACGTCGTTTACGATGTCGGAAGTAACATTGGTGTCTGCTCGGTTTTTGCCGCCAAGAAGGTTTCCGTGCGAGGCCAAGTGCTTACCTTTGAACCGGCGCCGCAAGCGCATGAGGACTTGCAGCACAATATAGAGCTAAACGGATTGTCGAACCTCTGTGCCTTCGAGCTGGCGCTGGCGGATTTCAGTGGCCACGCTGATCTATTCACTGGCGAAGACTTGCTCTTTTCCAGTCTTGCTACAGCCCGGAAGGGGCAAACCAGAACGCAGACCGTGCGGGTTGTCGAAGGAGACCGTTTTCGCGAAGAGATGAGCTTGGCGCAGCCGAACTTGGTCATGATCGACGTGGAGGGTTGCGAGTTCGCCGTGATCCGTGGCCTGCGAGGCACGCTTTCCAACCCGGCATGCACCGCCGTGATCTGTGAGGTTCATCCCACACTTCTGCCCTCGGGGGCCGAGCCCGGCGACGTACTTGAATTGCTTAGGTCTTGTGGTTTTACCAAGATGGACGTCCGTCGCTGGAGCGGCATTCGCGAGTTTTTGGCCTTTGCGTCAAAGCCGTAATCTTTCGCCGCAGGCGCGCTGCGCGGAGGACGCGAGTCCGTCGAGCGACAGCCGGCCGCAGGGCGAGTGTTGGGACACGAGCTCCATGAATCCGCTTAAGCGATTGACCTACCGCCCTGAGGTCATCAAGATTGCCCGCTGGCTGGGCCTGCGGCGTCTGCTGCGCAAGGGCTACTATTGGTGGGCCCGGCCGCGCAATGGGGTCCTCAGACTTCGGATCGCGGGCATCCCGCTGCAATTTCGGGTGCACACTTCGGAGGAGCTTCGCGTGCTCGAGTCTGAGGGGGGCGCCGGAGGGGAAGAGCGCGTCCTCGATCTGCTGGTTTCGTTCCTTAGGCCTGGCGACGTGGTCTACGACGTCGGCAGCAATGTAGGACTTTACGCAGTCCTGCTGGCGAAGAGGGTGGGCGCCCGGGGTCTGGTCATCGCTTTCGAACCCCAGGAGCAGAACTATATTCACTTGCAGGAGAACCTGGAGCTTAATTGCCTCGAGAACGTACGCAGTTATCGCAAAGCTCTCAGCGATCGCGGCGGCAGGGCGAAGCTTTACGCCAGCGAGGTGATCGGGAGCTCCAGCCTGGTAGAGCAACAACCTCGGGGCGCCGTCGCTGAGATGGTTGATGTGTCCACCGGGGACGATCTTGTAGCTGCGGAGCACTTGCCTGGCCCGCGGGTGGTCAAGATTGACGTCGAGGGGCACGAATATGCTGTCATCCGTGGGCTCCGGGAAACGCTCTCCCAACCTGGCTGCGAGCTGGTAAGCTGTGAGGTTCACCCTTCTCTCCTTCCTGCCGGCCTAACACCGAGCGCAGTGTCGTCATTGCTGAAGCAGCTCGGCTTCGTACGGTTTGACAGCTACCCCCGCTGGGATGAAACCTTTCATCTCGCAGCATACAAGGGGAGGCCGGCTCCCGTGTGATCGAACATGAAAGTGCACCACCGCGTGCTGATCTCCGCCTACTCCTGTTTGGGCAATGCCGGGCATCCTTTCCCTGGGGGTGGGGACCTCATGGCCTGGAATCTCATCAAGCGGCTGGCTGGGTTCTGTGACCTCTGGGTGCTTACCTGCGAGAAGAACCGCGAGGCAATCGAAAAGGCCCTTGCGAGGGAAGCAATTCCGGGAGTGGAGTTCCACTTTGCAGGGCTCCCCGCCTGGATGACTCCTTTGCTACGTTCTCCGGGAGGCCTCCACCTCTACGCCTACCTCTGGCAGTGGAGCGCCTATTTTGCAGCCTGCCGATTGCATCGCCACGTCCGGTTTGACCTCGCCCACCACCTAACCTATACGAACGATTGGATGGCCAGCATCATCGGAGCCTTGCTGCCCGTCCCCTACGTGCGCGGCCCCGGCGGGGGTGCTCACCGGATTCCCAAACCGTTCCTTAAGGGTTTTCGCCTGGGGAGTCGCCTCGTGGAGTTCCGGCGTTCATTCGGACAGTGGGTCTTCCGGCATGATCCTTTTTTTGTGTTGAGCCAGCACCGTGCTCGGGTGATCCTGGCTTGCAACCGCGAGGCCGTCGAGGGGGTGCCGGTCCGGTGGCGCCATAAAGTACAACTGCTTTCTGTAAACGGCATTTCAGCTCGTGAACTTACTTCCCCGCAGCAGCAGGCGCGAAGTGAGAAGTTTGCCGTCCTGTCCGCAGGCCGTTTGGTTCCGCTCAAGGGATTTGACCTTGCTTTGCGCGCCTTCGCGATTTTTGCGGAGAGGCGCCCGGAGGCGGAGTTTACGATCGTAGGGGAGGGCCCGGAGCTGAACCGCCTCGAAAGTCTGATCCACGAATTAGGTATCGAGAAGCAGGCGCGCATTGAAAGCTGGATGCCGCGCGAACGTCTGCTGGCCAGCATGCGCTCCTGTGACGTTTTTCTCTTCGCCAGCCTGCGTGACGGGGGCGGCTTGGTCGTGGTAGAGGCGATGGCATCTGGCAAACCCGTCGTCTGCTTCGACTTGGGGGGCCCGGGGCTGCACGTCAATGAGGAGTGCGGATTCAAAGTTCCAACCCGCGATCCCGACCAGGCCGTGCGCGACATGGCCGTTGCGCTCGAAAAACTCGCCAGTGATCGCAACTTGTGTGCGCAAATGGGTCGGGCCGCCCTCGAGCGCGCCCGCCAGGTTTACGACTGGGACCGCGTCGCCGAGCGTATCATCGAGGCCTATGAACAGGCCCTGGGGTCTCTGCTTCAGATTGAGCAATTCGCCTCAAAACCCCGCCGCAGCACAGCGAAACTTTCGCCAACCGCTCGCCCCCTCCTCTCTGAGTCTGCGCCTCCGCACTGCAATGCCTGCCATGCGGAAGCACGAAGCTCGAGGACTGATGCTGACCTCGATGCTCTGCCTCTTGGTTTGGTCGGGCTACAACAGCACAATTTTCTACTCCATGGACCCGCTCTTCCCGAAGAACTTTGTCAATTTCGTCCACGGCGTGCGGGCTTTCTTTCCCATCCTCGCCGGCGTGATCGCTGTGGGCCAACTCGCCCAGCGCCGATCCCTCCCCAAATGGCTGGCGTTCAGCCCCCTTACCCTGCTGTTGCTTTACGCAGGGATCGGGTTGGCCTCTTCCATCTTTGTTTCTCCCGAGCCTATCGGCTCCGCTTATTGGGCGATCCAGTACATCTCTGTGATCGTTGTTGTGATCGCGGTTGCCTCTTGCTCCGAGCCAGAGGCGCACCTCGCGCGCTTTATTTCCGTCAACTGGGGTTGCTGCGCGGCGATTTGTTTGGGCTTGCTTGCCGGGATTCCCCTGTTGGGCGGGGGCACGACCACTCACACTGTCGGCAGCCCTTTGGGCGTGATGGCCTATGGCAGGGTCAAAGATGTGATGGGGGTGGCAGCACCGAGGAACACGGGGTTTGGGAGGTTTGCGGGAATCCTTGTTCTCGTAGGCCTGGCGAAACTCTTGCATGACCGAAAGGACAAGAAAACGGTGTTCATCTGGACACCCCTCACGCTGGCCGCAGGAGCGGCTTTACTGCTATCCCAGGCTCGAACGTCTTGGGTATCGGTCGTTGTCGCTGCCGCGGTGCTCCTGGTGCGTGCCCCCACGCGGTGGAGGGTTCCGATGATAATGCTCGCGCTCCTCGCCCTCCCGCTGGTGTGGCTCACCGGTTTTGGTCACGCCTTTATTCTCTACCTCACCCGCGGGAGGGGGTTTGACCCGACGCTTACAGGGCGCACAGCGACGTGGGCGAACGGTTGGCAGGCCTTACAGCAATCGCCGTGGGTCGGGCTCGGTTTTTGGGCAGATCGCTACTTTCTTAATGGCCAGAACATGCAGAACACCTTCCTTGACGCTCTGATCCAGAGCGGTTTTCTGGGCGCAATCCCGTTTGTGATCGCCATCGTTTGGGTGTGGATCGGCATCCTGCGTTTCTACTCCACCAAGCCCGCTGGAGAAACCAGTTCACTGCCAGGCGAACTCCTGGGCGTCATGACTTTCTTCACCGTATACTCCATAACAGAGATTACCTGTAGCTTTTACTCGGTCGGCTGGATGGCGATGGCCCCCCTCTTTGCCCACGTTCAACTTCGCGCCTACCAGGACGCCAGGAAGCGCCAATCCACGCGCTTATCGTTAGCCCCCGTCCGCGGCCCGGCTGTGTGCGTCGCGCGGCGCATCGGTCCCACTCCCGGAGGAGATTTGGCGTCGCGTTAGCAGTGGAGAGGGGCCAGGCCTCGGCCCCCACAAACACTAACTCATTCACCCCGAACTGTTCCTTCACCACCCGGATCTGCTCCGGCATGCCGCCCTGCGGGATGAGAACGTATCCGACGATGCGGAGGCCCAGCTCGCCTCGCAGGTCGGCGAGCGTGATGGCGAATTCGCGCTTAAACCGCTCCGAGTCGAAGAGGCGGGCGCGATCTCCGGTGCTCTTCCCCACCTACCACCCACCTCCTTTCTTTTCAACGACATTCCCGCTTCCAGCGCGTAACTATCTTTGTTTTCTATGGCATTCCGGCTTCGCCCGCAAGTTTTCCACAGCGGTCCTTTGTTTTCATAGACATTCCCGCGTCGGTCGTTCATTTTTGAAGAATTCTTTCTTGCTTCCGTCCAGGCCACTCCGGTGGCCTTTGGAGTGCGGCAGCTTGCTGCCGCTTTTCTTCGCCGGAAGCTTGCTTCCGGCAGCACCCCGAGCAAGCTCGACCCGCAAAAGCGGCAGCAAGCTGCCGCACTCCAAAGCGCTTCGCGCCTGCCAACGGTCTTGTCAATTCCAGTTCCCTATTCCCTGTTCCCTATTCCCTATTCCCTGTTCTTTTCCCCCGTCCCCAGCCCTTCCCGCCCTGACTCCTGACTCCTGACTCCTGACTCCTGACTCCTATCGCGTACTATTCTAGCCTATCTCGTTCCGCTTGTCAAGAGACAGGAAGTCTGGTTACCGGTATGAGTTGCGCGACATGGGCGTCGCAAGTCGCAGTAGGCAGTCGGCAGTAAGCAGAAGGCAGAAAGCGGATGCTTTTCCTTTTGTCTCCTCACTTCTGTCTCCGGTTCTTTCGTTCTGTGTCCTGAA
>Ga0187862_10005500_pt1 | contig 11702 bp, 13 predicted proteins | sample June2016WEW_10_1_FD_133003 | JGI IMG/M metagenome (GOLD analysis project Ga0187862, IMG submission 133003) | Peatland microbial communities from SPRUCE experiment site at the Marcell Experimental Forest, Minnesota, USA - June2016WEW_10_150 | ecosystem: Environmental > Terrestrial > Soil >...
CTCGAGTACATGGAGTTGGTCCAAAGTTACATCAACGCCGGCCGCGCCAGCCTCACGGATCAGTACCATCACCGCATCATTGGATTCAATTATCGCTTGGGCGAATTTCAGGCTGCTGTTCTTGGGCCGCAACTGGATCGGCTCCCGAAACAGGCTGCAATTCGAGAACAAAATATGAAGCATTTCGAAACGCGTTTGCAAAATACGCCCGGAATTGGTCTGCTAAAGCCCGACCCACGAATTACGCGGCTGGCCCCGTACGGTTATGTCTTCAAGTATTTTGCAGATCAAGTGAAAGATATTGCACGACCGTCGTTTGTCGCGGCCCTTCAGTTGGAGGGAATTCCGTGCGATGGCCTCTTCTACGAACCGGTTTATAAAAGTTCGCTATTTCCCGTTGACTCTGCCGACTTTCCGGCGCTCAGTTGGGGTCGCGAAAAAGCGCTCGATCTGCGCAATGCCTACTCCTGTCCGGAAGCAGATCGGGCCGCTTATCACGAGGCCGTCTGGCTTCCGCATCAGCATTTCCTGGGCAGCAGCGCAGATGTGGACGCGATCGTGGATGCGATTTCCAAAGTTCTAGCAAATATCGAAGAGCTTCGAGGATTGGATCACAAAGCGATTCGCAATCAAAAGCTAGGACGAGCAGACCGCGAGAGTTAGGCCTCGTCGGGCTTCGTTTTCGACTGATGCTTGCAGGAGAGGCACAAAGATCATAAGCAAAACGACTCGAGGAAAAAGATCGCTAAGAAAAAGATTGCAAAGCGGAAGATTGGATTTGCCGTAGTGGGCCTTGGCACTATCGCGCAAGGCTCGATTCTGCCCGCGTTTTCCAATTGCCGGCGGGCCAAGCTTGTAGCACTCGTTGGCCGGAACCTGGAAAAGAGGTCGCAGTTGGCGAGGGAGTTTGAGGTCAGTTCCCATTACGCTGACGATGCCTTCGCCGCGTGCTTGGCCAACCCTGAGGTGAGCGCAGTATACATCGCTACTCCACAAGGTGAGCACGCGCACTTGACAATCCAGGCCGCAGAGGCAGGCAAACACGTACTGTGTGAGAAGCCGCTCGCAACCACCCCGGAGCAGTCCGCAACCATGGTCGAGGTTTGTCGGAGCAGCGGCGTATTGCTCATGACCGCTTATCGCAAATATTACGAGCCCAGCACCCTCTATCTTAAGCAACTCATTCAGAGTGGCAAGCTCGGTCGCATCGATGTCATACACACAGCATTCAGTGAACTGCATTCGCCCGGCACATCGCTACCCTGGCTCCTGGACTTGACAATGGCCGGGGGCGGCCCACTGATGGATTTGGGTGTCTACTGCGTGAATACTACCCGCTGGCTGGTGGAGGAAGATCCTGTCGAGGTGAGTGCCCAATCCTGGGTCAACGATGCCGCGAGGTTTTGCGATGTGGAAGAAGGCATTTCGTTCCACTTGCGATTTCCAAGTGGGTTACGAGTTGAAGGCAGCTCGTCCTATGGCTCAGCAATGTCCTCATTTATCTTCGTCCAGGGAACTGCGGGTTGGGCTTCGTTGTCTCCGGCTTTTCAATTCGAGGAAGATCGACAATTGACTGGAAAAATTGGGAGGCATCCCATCGAACGAACCTTCAATACTGTAGATGAGTTTGCACCGGAGATCGACGCCTTTGCCGAAGCCGTCCAAAATGAGGGAGCCATCGAGCCCGATGGTGTTCAGGGCCACAGAGATATAATCATTGTGGATGCATCTATAAATCGGCACGTAATAACACGTCCGTTGCAATAAAGTACTGAGCTTTAATGCGGGATCAAGGGATCGGGTTGAATGTAGTCGGAAAGTGATTTTATAAGCATTAACTATTTATGGCTTCCTCGGAGAACGGCGACCGCAGAAAATCTTCCAAGTCCGCCAGCATCTATGACGTCGCGCGAGAGTCGAGCGTTTCGGTCTTCACTGTTTCCGCTGTAATCAACGGCAAGGGACACGTAGGGAATAAGCTTCGAGAGCGCGTTGAAGCAGCCATCCGCAAGCTCAATTATCGCCCTAATCTCATTGCCCGGAGCCTGGCAAAGCAGCGAACCCACACCATCGGAATGATTGTTCCGGATATCGCTAACCCCTTCTTCCCCATGGTCGTTCGCGGGGCCGAGGATGCTGCGCAAAAACACGGGTATAACTTGCTGCTATGCAACAGTGACGACAGTCTGGCCAAGGAAGAAGCCTCCGTCGAATTATTACTCTCAAAGCGCGTGGATGGAATTCTGTTAACAAAAGCTGCAGAAGATTTCCGGCCCTCCTTGCGGCAGATGATCAAGGAAGTACAGACCCCATTCGTCTTGGTCATGCGGACATATCCAAAGCTGACCAAGGACGCCGTAATCACGGACGACTACCAGGGCGCCTGTGATGCGGTGTCTCACCTGGCTCGTTGTGGAAGACGGCGTATCGGATTGATCGGCGGCCCGCTGAAGGTGAGCAATGCGCTGGCGCGTTGGGAGGGTTTCCGCGACGCACTCAAGGCAGAGGGTCTTCCGTACATAGGCGAGTTGGTGATCGAAGGAGACTATCGAATCGAATCCGGATTTCGCGCTGGACATGCTCTGCTTTCCCATCGCCCGGATGGTATCTATGTAGCCAACCACCTTATGACAATCGGGTTGCTGAAGGCGGCAGAGGAAATGGGCTTGCAATGTCCCGAGGATTTTGGCTTAGTGAGCTTTGATGACTATCCCTGGCTAGATGTTTTCCGTCCACGATTGACGACGGTCGAGTTACCCAAGCACCAATTGGGAAGTGAAGCAGCGGAACTACTCATCCGCCGCATTGCAGGGGACCGCTGCGCGGCGGGAGTCAAGAAATTGCCACCGGAACTTCGCATTCGCGAGTCCTGTGGCTTTGCCCTCAGCGTGTCGCGAGGCCGATTGCGGGAAACGAATGCCATTCCAACAGTTGAGAAGGGCAGCAGGGTACGCTCTTAACCCCATCGGCATCGCGACTACGATTCACTGAAATCAATCAGTTGCGGCCGAAGCGTGAATCCGCGCGTTTTGTACGCCCCGTAAACAACGCCCATTACCAGCCAGGCGATTCCCGCATATTTTGTCCAGGTTTGCAGGCTGATCAGCAAAACGAAGCAGAAGGCGATGCCGAAACCGGGAACAAAGGCATCCCGGAAAAAGTTTCGTTTCCCTATGGCTTCTGCCGAGAACCAAAAATGCTTCAGCGCCGCCAGATTAACTCCCATGAAGGCGAGCAGGGCGCCAAACGTGACGATCTCCGCAGCGTGCTCCCACGGTATTGTAATTACGCAAATGTAAGCCAGAAGCCCAACGATCCATACGTTGTAAACCGGATTGCTCTTTTTCGGGCTGAGATAGCCGAAGATCTTCTTCGGTAAAACGTCGTCCCGTCCCATGCTGTAGAGAAGTCGCGACGCGCCTACATGCCCTGCCAACCCGCAGGCAATGCTGGAAATCAGCAGCATCACTCCGTAAGCGGCAAATAGAAAAGGTCCGCTAGCCAGCCGGGCAACATCCATGAACGCGGTCTCCGGATTCTGCAAAGTGGTGTAGTCCGGCCACACTCGCTGGGCCATGTAGACCTGCAAGCCGCTAAAAAGCCCCGTGAACACCACCACCAACACCGAAGCCAGCAAGACGTTTCGCCGCGGGTTCTTAACTTCCTCCGCCAGAATCGAAACCCCATCGAATCCGATGAAAACCAGCGCCGCTAGCGATGTTCCGGCTGCCAGAGCTCGCACGTTGAATGTGGCCGGATTATAAATCGGGTGCAGCGAAACCAGACCCGCAAAACGATGGTGCAGCACCACGTAGCGAAATGCTTCCACCAGGAAAACGGTAGTGACCAGCAACATAAAGCCCAGCAAAACCTCATTTGTCCGCGCCGTAAACCGGATGCCCTGAACCGTCATCACCGTGATCAATCCCACCGTCAGCGCCGCCAGGACAGCAAAGGGAATGCGCGGCGTCATTCGTTGAATTGCCAGCACCGCATACAACGCGTTCTGAACCGGCTGGAACAAGTATTCTAAGAACATCGCCCATCCCACAACAAATCCTACGTGGGAGTTCAACTCTCGGCTGATATAGGTGTAAACCGAACCTGAAGAGGGATACACACTCGCCATGCGCCCGAAACTAACGGCGGTTACTGACATCGCCACCATAGCCAGGAGAAGAGTCGCTACCGTATGCCCGTGAGAGAGAACTTGCCCTTCACCAAACAGCGGGACGGCCGCAATTGGCGATGTCAGGATGATTCCGTAATAAACGAGGTCCCAGAGGCTGAGGACGCGCTTCAGGTGAGGCTGTTCGCCGGTAGTGGCTTGAGCCGCGCCGTTTGATGTTGCCACCACACCCCCTCTTGTCCCCGGAAGACTGAACTGACTTCGCTGTTACAGCCGAAAAGATCTCTGTCTAGAAAAATAATCGCTCTTTTCCCCGAGCTTCCTCGTAATTCCGGCGCGCGGCCTTGACCGCGTCCCGCTCAGAAACTTCCGCAATGGGCACGTCCCACCAGGATTCGTAACCCGGCACTCGTTGGTCGTACGAAGTCTCAATGACGACCACTGCGGTCCGATTCTGTTTTCTGCCGGAAGCTAATGCCAGATTAAGCTCGTTCACCGTAGTCGCTCGATCCGTCCAAGCTCCAAGGCTGGCAGCGTTAGCGACGAAATCCACTGGCAAGACTTCGCCATCGTATCTCTCGCCGCGGCGATAGCGATAGTAGGTGCCCATTCCATCGTTTCCGCAAGCGCGGCTAAGCCCTCCAATGCTGGAAAAACCGTGGTTATCCAGAAGTACAATGTTGAGTTTGTAACCTTCCTGCAAGCTGGTCACAATCTCCTGCGCCATCATCAGATAGGAGCCATCCCCAATCAGAACGTAGACTTCACGCGACGGGTCAGCCATTTTCGCGCCCAGACCTCCCGCAATCTCGTACCCCATGCAGGAATTGCCGTACTCCATGTGATAGCTACCCGGCTGACGCGTACGCCAAAGTTTATGCAGATCTCCGGGTAAACTTCCGGCGGCACAGACCACAATGTCGGAAGGCTGGATGAAGTTGTTTACCGCTCCAATGACTTCTCCCTGGCTGATTGGCGGATCCTTTGCCAAGCCATAAATCCGGTCAACTTCCATCTCCCACTGCAAGCGCAGCTGTTGAATGCAGTTTTGGTATTTCTCCCCTACGTGATAGTCGCCAATCGCCGGCCATAGTTCATCAATCGTAGCCCGCGCGTCACCCGTCAGCGGCAAAGCCGCGTGCTTGTAAGCATCGCATTCGGCAACATTAATATTAATGAAGCGAACAGACGGATTCTGAAATGCGGTTTTCGAGGCGCTGGTGAAGTCGCTATAGCGTGTTCCGATTCCAATGACCAGGTCTGCTTCCCGCGCAACGATGTTCGCGCCTGGCGTTCCTGTAACGCCGACGGCGCCAAGCTGCTGCGGATGGTCAAAGGGCAAAGAGCCCTTGCCGGCCTGGGTCTCGCAGACGGGTATTCCCGCCGCGCCGGCAAATTTCGAAAGCGCTTCGGATGCCTCGGAATAGAGAACACCGCCACCGGCGACAATCAAGGGCTGCTTTGAGGCTCGGATCCATACGGCAGCTTCGTTCAAAAGATCCTTATCGCAGCGTGTGCGCCGAATCACCCAAACTCTGTTTCTGAAGAACTCCTTGGGAAAGTCGAAAGCTTCCGCTTGAACGTCCTGGGGAAAGGAAATCGTAACCGCACCGGTCTCGGCCGGAGAGGTCAATACGCGCATTGCCTCGGGAAGGGAAGTCAGCAATTGTTCGGGACGCTGAATTCGATCCCAATAACGCGAAACCGGCTTAAAGCAATCGTTCGCGGAAATATCCTGCGTGGTTGCGGATTCTATTTGCTGCAAGACGGGAGCGACATTGCGACGCGCAAAAATGTCTCCCGGCAGCAAAAGGACCGGCAACCGGTTGACGGTCGCCGTGGCTGCGCCCGTAACCATATTGGTCGCACCCGGCCCTATGGATGTCGTACAAACGAGCGTCCGTGTCCGGAAACTTGCCTTCGCGAATGCCGTCGCCGCGTGAACCATTGCCTGTTCGTTGCGGAACAGATAGTAGCGTAACCCCGGGTCTTGCTCGAGCGCTTGTCCAATACCTGCCACGTTGCCATGTCCGAAAATTCCAAGGCATCCTCCAAAGAAGAGACGTTTTTTTCCATCTCTCCCGGAGAATTGATTCCGAAGGAACGTGACGGTCGCCTGGGCCGCGGTCATTCGTACCGTCATAGGGGGAAGCCTTTCCGGCGTGCATAGCTTCCGAGCCGTTTATGCCGCGATCGATCCGAATGGAAGCGACAGGAAGCGCGGTAAATGGCGAGAAGACTGGGGGAAGCTCGCAAGTCCAGGTTGCTGGGCTCAGTGCATGGCGTAACAACGACTCGAGGAAGTGAATTCCGCTCAAGCCAGGTTGTCAGAGGCGAACATTCTAAGCGATTATAAATCTCGATCGATCGAGGAACTCTGATACTCCCGCCATTCAGTTGCGTCGCTGCTTTCAGGGTCCCCGATCCAAACCCATTCTCGCCGCAGAACACTCGCATGACTTATCCCTCCCGAAGAGCGGAATTTACTACTTCACGAGCGGCAGGCGAGGGTCGGTTTCCTTCCATGTCGACCGTATCCACATATGGTTCGGATCCTCCGTGACGGCTAGAGTGCGAGAAGATCCCGCAAGAAAATTTAGGTAATAAACGTCGTATCCCGGACCCGCCACAACAGGATGATATCCACTGCGAACCAAAACCGTGTCCCCGTCTCTTGGCCTCAGCGTCAGTTCGCTGGCATGGTCGGCAGAATACAGATGCTGGAACGCGAATCCCTCAGGCTGCTGGATTCGGTAATAGTAAATCTCGTCCAAGTCGACTTCGCCGGGCGGATTGTCTACATCGTGCTTGTGGGGGGGGTAGCTGGACCAATTTCCGCCAGGCGTATAAACCTCGATGGCAATTAGCTTATCTGCGGGGAAATCAGGAGCTATTACGTCGACAATTTGACGTGACGCATTCCCTCCGCCCCGCAGGCTGCTGACTACATCATCCGGAGTGATTAGCCGGGGTGCGAGTACGGCTTGGGAGGGAGCCCGGCATTCCGCAATTTCACAAACCGTCTCTGCGGTGAATGCCACCGTTTCTCCTGCAGGCAAATACAACGCGTACGGAAATCCATCGAAGACGTTCTTGCGTTTTCCGATGCGCTTCGAACCCTGACCCCAATCGGCCGTGCAGGTTCCGCCGAGAATGACAAACACGGCTTCTTCACCGGCGGTACTAGTCTGAAATACGTCAGTTGGATTTAGCCGGCGAACAAAAAAACTCATCCACTCCCACCCGGCTTGTTGGCGAGGCAAATGCATGAGCTCGCCACCATGCTGCGGCGGTAAATGTGAAGAAGCAAAGAGAAGGTCACCTTTACTCACTGGTCCCCCCGTTTTTGTCAGACACGCGCTTAGAATGGCTGAAAAACCGCCAGTCTAACCGCTTTGAGACTATGACAAATGCGTCTGGCATTGTCAATATGCGTTGGGCGACGCCGACTTCAGGCAAGAAGCTCTCTGCCGTTTTGGGTGCTGTAACTTGCGTGCCCCCTACGCATCCACGAGCAAGAAGGTTCGTCTCACGATCGGGGCAATGCTTGTGTGGGTGTTCTTCGAAAACCTGGGAAAGGGTCCCTACACTCCAGCCGGCTACGCAAACCTGATCAACTGTCACATAAAGGCGAGCCACTCGCCGGCCGCGTGGAAGGCAGTTATGGGTTGGCGGCGAGCCCTGCCGGGGTGGCTGTTCCTATGCAGGCGATGACCGAGATCGGTCTTGGGATCCTGCTGGTCATCGGTCTGCTGACCCGCCCAGCTGCCTTTTTGTAGCGTTTCGGTACAGTAAACCACCGCGACAAGATCGCCGACCACACATCCGCGATCCTCAATTCGCACTATGGATGGGCGGTAGCCAATTCTGCCAGAGCTCGCAAATCAGCTGGAAGAGGCGCGGTCCGCGATCACGTGGCTCGCATCGAAGCTCCCATTCATTGACGGAGCTCCAAAGCGCAGCCTAACATTGGGCGGTTAAGGAGCGCCCTGTGATTGGTCAGGTTCTCGGTCATTGCCGTGTCGTAGCGAAGATTGGGGAAGGAGGAATGGGGGTTGTCTATCGCGCTTACGATGAGGTACTGCACCGCGACGTGGCCCTGAAAGTCGTCAAGAAGGATGCTCGCCTCGATACTTCGTCGAGCCAGCGTCTGCTCCACGAGGCGCGCGCTTCTTCCTCTCTCGCTCATCCCAACATCTGCACCATTCACGAAGTTGGGGAAAATGCGGGCGAGCTCTACATCGTGATGGAACTGGTCGAGGGCAAGTCTCTGGCCGCCATGTGCGCAACTGTGGGACTGGCTCCAGAATCGGTCTTGCGATATGGCGCTCAGATTGCAAGCGCACTCGCCCGGGCGCATGACCGCGGCATCGTTCATCGAGACCTGAAGACGGCGAATATCGTCATTACGGCTGACGGTCTGGTCAAAGTCCTCGATTTCGGTTTAGCCAAACAAGTAGGAAGCAGCATATTTGAGGGATCTACCCGGTCCTTTGCAAGCATAGAGAATAGTTCCAGCGTGAGCGGTACTGTGCCGTACATGGCACCCGAAATCCTGCGCGGCGAGGCCGCCGACCAGCGCAGTGATCTATGGGCGCTTGGAGTTGTCCTCTATGAGGCGGCTTCCGGGCGCCTCCCCTTTGAAGGACGCACCGGCTTTGAGATCAGCTCGGCCATTCTGCGTGAAATCCCAAACCCACTTGGCCCTCCCGTGCCCCCCGGCCTATGGGCCATTATTCAACGCTGCCTGGCCAAGGAGCCAATACAGCGTTATCAACGCGCGGGTGAGGTGCAAGCAGCTCTGGAAGCGGTTCAGTCTGCCGCTATCGTTTCCCAGAGTCCCGGACCAGATCAAAATGCACCCAGGAATACCGTCTTGCACAGTGTGCAACATGTTCACGTGAGGAAGGGAGATTTTCTTTTGTTGCTGGGAACGACAAAAGGAGCATTCATCCTTCGCTCGAATGTCAAGCGCAGCCGTTGGGAGGTCGGCGGTCCTTATTTCCACGGGCACAGTGTCTATGCGATGGCCTACGACAACCGCGGAGGCCAACACCGCATATGGGCTTCGACGGCGAGTTATTGGGGCACCATGCTGCGATCGAGCGACGATTTCGGGAAGAGCTGGACCAATCCGCAGCAGGCTCCCATTCGATTCCCCTCTGATACCGGTGTTTCCTTGAAAAACATCTGGCAGATTACGCTCGGCCGGTCCGAGGATCCCGACGTTCTCTATTGCGGTGTAGAGCCGGCGGCACTGTTTGAAACCCGTGACGGCGGCGGAACCTGGTCGCTGGTCCGTGGGCTGTTCGATCATCCACACCGTCCCCTCTGGATGCCGGGAAACGGTGGACTGGCTTTGCACACCATTCTGCTTGACCCCGCTGACAACCGGCGGATGTATGTGGCAATCTCATCCGGCGGCGTTTACCGGACAAACGATGGCGGACGGACTTGGACGGCGCAAAACCAGGGCATCCGTGCTATGACTATGCCTGAGAGGTATCCGGAGTTCGGGCAATGCGTGCATAAAATTGTTATGCATCCCGCTTGTCCGGAGCGCCTCTTTCTGCAGAGTCATTGGGGACTGTACCGCTCTGACAACTGTGCTGAAAACTGGCTCGACATTGCCAATGGAGTGCCATCGGACTTTGGTTTCGCTATGCTCTCGCACCCCAGAAATCCGGAGTGCGTGTATATCGTTCCGGTTGAATCTGACGAGTTTCGCTGCACGTGCGATGGCCGTCTGCGTGTTTATCGAACCCGCAACAGTGGCGAATCGTGGGAGCCTCTTGTGCGCGGCTTGCCACAGAAGCGCGCTTACGAAACTGTTCTGCGTGATGCCATCGCCGCGGACGCATTCGACCCAGTCGGAATTTACTTTGGTACACGGAGCGGGCAGCTCTTTGGCTCGAGCGATGAAGGAAGGACATGGCAAAAGATACTCGAAGGGTTACCGTCGGTGGTTTGCGTACGGAACGCCATCGTCGAGGACGCCTCTTCCGGTTTGCGGCCAACATTGACTAAGACTGTGCCGGCGCCTTCACATCAAACGAAATCCCGGTCGAAAAGCAAGACGGGTCAATCGAAGAGGTGATCCCATGCCGGTCACTTTCCATATTCCGGGGGCGTTGCGCGAATTTGCCGCTGGACAGAGAAGAGTCGAGATCGAACAGTCGCCCCAAACTTTGGCCGAGGCGTTGTCGATACTCTGGACACTTTATCCAGGTGTTCGAGACCGCATCGCAACGGAGCAAGGACAAGTACGGGAACACGTCAATATTTTCATCGGGGATGAGAACGTCCGATATACGGGTGGACTCGCCAGTCCCGTCTCCGCCGGATCTGAGATTTCGATCGTCCCCGCTGTCAGCGGCGGCTGAAAGAACCCCCATGATTTGCAACCAGCGGGAGCTGGCTTTGTCTGCGCGGATGAACGCGCAGGAAGGTGAGACTCTGTACCCAGTAATTACGTTTCTTAGATCGATGAATTTACTTGGCGTTGCTCGCCAATTTGCGGCAGCATTCGGGTCGCTCCGGCGAACTGGATCGCGTCCCACCCGCCGCCGAGGGCCTGTATCAACAATACTGTGTTCGCCATGCGACGGCCCAGAATGTCGACCGCTGTTACTTCATCCGCCTGCGGGGCACTCGGCGCGGTGATCACCTCGAGGTAACTGGTGACCACCCCTTTAGCGAGTGACCGAAAGATCGAGCGAAACGCTCTGTAGTGCGATGCATGGGGTGCGTGCACGGAGCTCAACCCGGTCTACCGCCGGCTGGTGAAGATGGCGCTCGAGGAGTTGCAATTGATCGAGCAGCGGATCGGCCAACTGGACCAGGAGATGGCAAGTCTGCTCCGGCAGCATCTGGATGCAGTCCAGCGGCGGGCCGAGGTCCCCGGTCTCGGGGTGGATTCGGCGCAACAGATCATTGCCGAAGTGGGTGCCCAGGCGGCGACCTTCGCTTCCGCCAAGAATCTCTCCTCGTGGGTGGGGGCATGCCCGGAGAGGAAGAGAGCGCGGGAGTGAATTACAGCCCAGGCTCACCAAAAAGGGTAACCGGCACATGCGCCGCCTTCTCCATCAGGCTGCCAATGCTGCAGCTAAGCATAAAGGAAGCATCTTCGAGATCGTCTACTGTCGTCTCGTTCCGGGCCTCGGCCACAGCAAAACCATCCGGACAATTGCGCATCGCATCGGTCAGCTGATCTGGATGATTCTGAATAAAGGCGTTGGCGATGAGAAACGGGGCCCGGCGGTTTCGGAAAACTCCAGACGAGCCCGCACTTCCCGAATGATCCGGACACCCCAGAAGCTTGGCGACCGAGTCGAACTTCTAGGGGGATCCGGCATGAGCAGCGCGATTTTCGAGCCTGATTTCAACGAGGGTATCTGTAATCTGGGAACTCCCTCGTTGGAATCTGATTTCGTCTTCAACCGACGGACCCAACTACGTTAGTTCGACAACGGGGTCAGAAGCTGGCAGGCGCCGTATGAGGCAACCAGTGTGATTGTGCCGGCAGCCTGGGTCCGAACCACACCGTCATCCACGGCGCAATACGCCTTGGTAC
>Ga0187862_10005501_pt1 | contig 11702 bp, 8 predicted proteins | sample June2016WEW_10_1_FD_133003 | JGI IMG/M metagenome (GOLD analysis project Ga0187862, IMG submission 133003) | Peatland microbial communities from SPRUCE experiment site at the Marcell Experimental Forest, Minnesota, USA - June2016WEW_10_150 | ecosystem: Environmental > Terrestrial > Soil >...
CGCCCACTGGCACAAAATCGTCCAGTCCGGCAACGTGGCTATTGAGAATGACGTCGAGATCCAGGCCAACACCTGCATCGACCGCGCCAGCATTGGCGAGACCCGAATCGGCCGCGGAGTCAAAATCGACAACCTGGTCCAAGTCGGCCACAGCTGCACCATCGGAAACGACACGCTGCTCTGCTCCCAGGTAGGCCTGGCCGGCACAACCGATGTGGGCAACAACGTCATACTCGCCGGCCAAGTAGGCGTCTCCGGCCACGTCAAAATCGGAGACGGTGCCATCGCCATAGCGCAAAGCGGCATCCCCCACGACGTTCCCCCCGGAGCCATGGTCAGCGGCGCTCCCGCCATCGATCACCGGTTGTGGTTGAAGTGCTGCGCCGCCTACGCGAAGTTGCCGGAGATTGCCAAAGCCGTAAGGAAATTGTCGGAGCGTGACTAACTCTCCTCACACAATTGGTCATCATCACCATTGGTCATCGCCTTATAAGTTTGTCCGCACATCGACCTGCACCGAACCGCGCTCCGCGCGCGCCGTCCCGCCGATCCGGATGAAAACTCTTTCACATTGACGCGAACCGCGATTGAGGGGACAATAGCAGCCGCTTTTGATGTCAAAAGAAATTCCGGATAAAGATTTCCCGAATCTCAGACTTCGAAACTCCACTGCAGTAAGAACCACAAATCAGCGATAGGGAGAACAATGCGTGCGACTTTATAAGACTGGATTTCTGATGTTGCTATTAGTGCTGGCAATGCTTCCGAACGCCATGGCTCAGACCGCAGCCTTGGAGACCGCGGCGCATGCCGCATTGCCCTATCCTGACGCAACCACGCCCAAGGCAATCGACCGCGGCGAGTTCAAGGCGCAGCAGGGCACAACCCCGATGTCGGTCACCGTTGCCCTCCGGTTGCCCAAGCTGAACGAGGCGGAGAATCTGCTGATTTCGCTCCACACCCCCGGGGACCCGCAGTTTCACCAGTTTCTGACCAGCGACCAGTTTGTGGCGCGCTTCGCCCCCACGAGCGCCGACGTCGCACAAGTCATTGCCGGCCTGGCCAAGTACGGCCTGACCGCCGAACGTACCACCGCGACCACGCTCAAAGCGACCGGCCTGCCCGCCGACATAGAGCGCGCCTTCTCGGTCAGCTTGCATAGCTATGAAGTTCCCGCGCACGGAAACGTAGCTGGCTACACCTTTCATGCCCCGCTCACTCACCCCACCATCCCCGCCGAAATTTCCGCATCGGTCGCAGCTGTAGCTGGGCTCGATAGCCGCCCCACCTATCGCCCCCTCCATCGTTCCGCTGCCCCGTTGCTGCACCAGGCAAGCCCAAGCACCACCATCTTGCCCGCAACATCGGGTGATCTACCTGGACATTTGACCGTCACCGACTTTGCCAATCACTACGACGTGAACCCTTTGTACAACCAGGGCATATCGGGGAGCGGCCGCACCATTGGCATCATGACGTTGGCGAACTTTACACCAAGCGATGCCTTTGCCTACTGGAGCGCGCTCGGCCTCACGGTCAGGAGCAGCCGCATCTCGATCGTCAACGTCGATGGCGGACCCGGCGCGCCCAGCGATGATTCCGGCTCGCTTGAGACCACCCTCGATGTCGAACAGTCCGGCGGAATCGCTCCGGGAGCAAATATCATCGTCTACATGGCGCCCAATACCGGCCAGGGCTTCATCGACCTCTTTGCTGCCGCGATCGAGGCCAATTGCGCGGACTCCCTCTCGGTCAGCTGGGGTGACTGGGAGTGGTTCTACAATCTCCAAAACGACCCGGTGACCGATCCGATTACCGGGAACACCGTAGCCTTCACCCAGGCGGCCCACGAACTTTTCCTTCGCGCGGCGATTCAGGGACAGACGCTCTTCGCGGCGGCGGGAGACGGCGGCGCCTACGATGCGAATAACGATCTAGGTTGCTTCGGCCCCTTCTCCTTCACCCAGCCCTACAGCTGCAGCCTGGTGAAGAGCGTGGATTATCCCGCCAGTGACTCGGCCATCACCGCTGCCGGTGGCACGACCCTGCCCGTCACCCTGGACTTTTGCCTGAATGCCGCATGCACGCCGCCCTACTACCCAGTCAAAGTCTCGCACGAGAGGGTGTGGGGATGGGACTACCTCGACGGCCTGTGCAAATACTTTGGGTTAACTCCCATCACCTGCGGAACCTTCCCAGGCGGAGGCGGCGGAGGCGTGAGCATCACCTTTGACCAACCCTCCTACCAGAATTTCCTCCCGGGCACGCAACTCAGCCGACCCGGCCAGTTCTTCGGCCTGGGCTCGGGTTTCACTGGCGGCGCTCCCTTGATCTACGAACTGCCGGGCAACTTTCCTGGCCGCAACCTTCCCGATGTCTCCTTCAACGCCGATCCGTACACCGGCTATGTCGTCTACTACACCTCGTCCGTCTCCGGGTTTGGCGTTGAACCGGGATGGGGAGGCACCAGCTTTGTCGCCCCGCAACTGAACGGTGTCACCGCTCTGCTCGGCGAAGATTTGCACGGACACCGCATCGGATTGCTGAACTTCCCGCTCTACTTTCTCGCCATCACCGGTCAGGCCTACAGCGGCTCGAATCCGCCGTTGAACGTGATCGAGTATGGCGACAACTGGTTCTACCAGGCCCGCGACGGCTACAGTCCCGCCGCTGGACTGGGCACGCTGAACGTAGCCAATTTCGCGGATGCCTTTCAACATCTGTTGTTCTAGGTTTGCTCCAGCATCGCATTCCACACGGGCGGATCCTCCGCCCGTTTTTTTGCGTGTAGGTTGCTCGGAGTGTATTGACCCGTATTTGCCACTACCCCCTCCCTAGTGGAATGATGAGGTTAGGGGGAGTCTTCCCGCCAAAATCTAGCGGCCGGCAGGGCCAATACTATGGCTGCCATGCCGGCTGCAGCCAGTAGGTGTTCCATCCCAACCCGGTTGCAGTAGCAGTGAGCGGCGCCAATCCGGACCCATCCGCATTTACTGTCCAAATGCACCACCCCGTGCCCGACGCTTCGCTGCCGTCTAAAGCTCCGGACGACAAAAAAGCTATCTTCGAGCCATCGGGTGACCATGTCGGAACATAAACGCTCACGTTGTTGCTGGTAAGAGTGCCAGAGTATTGAGTGAGCGCCTGTCTGCCGGAACCGTCGGCGTTCATTATCCAGATATTCAACGAATAAACATCCGGGCTGCCAGGGTTCCCGTCTAATGCCTCAGTGGAATTAAATACCAGCTTGGTGCCGTCCGGGGACCAGTTCACGATGCGTCCAATCATGTGGTTGTAAAAGTAGCTGGAGCCGTAGTACGAATTCTGATTCGAACCATCGGCATTCATGATCCAGATGGTGAAACCGCCGCTCTGTAGGTTGGTCACGGCGAATGCCAGCTTCGTGCCATCCGGCGACCAGACGGGCGCTTCGGTGACTAATGCAGCGTCTACCGTGTAGTTGGTAAGCTGAGTCAGAGCCGACCCATCCGCATGGATCGTCCAAACGTTGTTTTGCGAGCTAAATGCCAGCGTCGTGTCATCGGGCGACCAAACTGCCGCTATGCCATCGACTAGCGCGGTTGGATTCGATCCGTCGGCATTCACGATGAAAATTCCGAGTCCCGTGCCCCATGCCGCAGAGACGGCTACCTTCGTGCCATCGTGCGACCAATCGGCAACATTGCCCACCGCGTTATAGATTGCGGGATTGTCGGTATAGAACGGCTGCCTGCCGGAGCCATCGGCATTCATAATCCAAAGATACCAATAGCTGGCAAAGGTATTGCTTCCGTCGAAGGCCCCGTCGGAAGCAAACACCATCTTGGTGCCGTCGGGAGACCATAGCGGCTGCAGCGCCTGCGGAGTAACGTCCGCGTCTCCATGATAGGCCGTAAGTTCGGTAGCACTCGTTCCGTCCGCATGGATCGTCCAGATGTTGTTGGCCAAATTCGACGGATCCGCTGCATCTGCGTTGCCCGGAAACGCGAGGACTGCGGCTGCGGGCGGCGGTAACTGTGTCTGCGAACCTTGTGTACCCCCGCCACAAGCGGTCAGGAAGAGCAGCGCGAATGCGCCCATCAAAAGAGTCGCGAAAGAAAGCTCGGCCCGCCGTTTGGAAGAAGAGCTGTGCTTGGGCATCGTGGTATTGGTCCTCTTAGCTCCGGAAGTAGGACTGCAAAACTAACGACAGCCAAAACGTCCATCTGGCAGTCCGGGACCGGAGAATCCTACGAAAATATCACACCGCTACGATGACGTAACCCGGCGATTATACGCATTGAGAGTTGGGGTTGAAATTGCCTGGGCTCCTACCCGGCCCTGTTTACGACCCGAAACCTAAGAGCCCCGCCCTTCGCTTTTCGCGGCCGAACGGGCACTTGCCAACGACTAACGACCGCCGACCACCGACTATTCCCGCAATTCCGGCGGAAGGCCGCTATTGATTGCGGCTCGCACTTTGGCCATCAGGCACTCGCGTTCTCCGAAATCGGCGGGCTCGATGGGATCGTGAAATTGGATGGTCACTGTCCCCGGACGAATCGCAAACCGCGCTTTTGGCATGCATTCTTCGGTGCCTGAAATCGTGATGGGCACAACTGGAACTTTGCATTCCTCGGCGAGATAGAACGGACCTTTTTTGAAGGGCAGCAGCTTGCCATCGAAAGAGCGGTGCCCTTCCACATAGATCGTCATGTTCAGTCCTTGATCGATGGCTCGGAGCGCGTCGCGCACGGCGGCGATGCCGGCATCGCGATTGCCACGGTCTACGGGGACGAGCGATCCGATCCGCATGATCTGGCCGAGAATGGGAACCTTGAACAGTCCCTTCTTCACCATCACGGAAGTTCGGCGCGGGATCAGCGGAAGCGTAACCGGCGGATCGAGATTCGAAATGTGATTCGACATGAAGATGTAAGTTCGCGCCGGATCAATTTTTTCCAGTCCCAGGGTTCGCACCTTGATGCCCGCGATGCGCGCGCCGGTAAATGCCGCCCACATGCTGGAGCGATATAAGAAAGTGATGTCTTTGGTCAGATAGGTCCAGGGAAATCCCAGAAGCGCGGCGACGGGCAGCGCTGCGGCCCAGAACAGCAGCATGAGAATGGTGCGAAACACTTATGCCTTCCCGAGCTCGTTCACTCCGAGCGCTTTCACTCCGAGGTGGCGCAATCGTTGCGGAAGCTTCTCATAGATGCCGCCAAATCCGCCATTGGAAAGAATCGCCACCACATCACACTGGCGCAGTTCGGGAGCGATCGCATTCACGATGGCATCGGCGTCGGCGAAGATGCGCGCCTGCTTTCCACGCTTCTGGACATCGTCGATCACGCGATTCAGGTCGAGACGTTCTGGCTCGGGAATGGCCTCGGACTTGAAGATGGCGGCGACGACCACTTCGTCGGCGAGAGCCAGGCTGCGGGCGAGCGCATCCTGCAGCACGTTGCGGCGCATGGTGTTCGAGCGCGGCTCGAGCACGACCCACAGGCGCGATTGCGGATAGCGCGCCCGCAACGCGCGAATCGTCTGCTCGATGGCCGTGGGATGGTGGGCGAAGTCGTCGATGATGGTTATTCCGTTGACTTCGGCCTTTACTTCCAGACGCCGCTTTACGCTGCGAAAACTCGCGAGCGCTTTGGCAATCACATCTTTCGAAATTCCAAAATTCGCCGCCAGCGCCGCCGCGGCGGTCGCATTCCAGACGTTGTATTCTCCACCGAGCCGGAATTCGAAGTCAGCCCAGGCTCTTCCATCGCGCACTACCGACCAGGCAGTTCGCTCCGCGCCCAGCTTCATATTCTCAACTCTCCATCCCGCGCGATCGCCTTTCGGACCCACAGGCCCGTAACGTTCGACCGGGCAGAACGCCTTTGCCAGACAGCGATCGATGCTGTCACCCGAATCGAAGCCGATGATCCGCCCGCGTCTGGGAACGAGATTCACCAGGCGCTTGAAGGCCGTCTCCAGCGCGTCCAGGTCTTTGTAGATATCGGCGTGGTCGAATTCAACCGAGGTGAGAATCACGGAATCGGGAAAGTAGTGCAGAAACTTTGGACCCTTATCGAAGAATGCCGTGTCATACTCGTCGCCTTCCAGGATAAAGTGCTTGCCGTCGCCCAGGCCAAAGCTGCGGCCGAAGTTCTCGGCAATACCTCCGATGAGGAATGAAGGGTGCAGGCCGGCGGTCTCGAAGATCCACGCCAGCATTGACGTGGTGGTAGTTTTGCCGTGGGTTCCGGCAACCACCAGAACTTCTTTCCCCACCAGGAACTCATCGTGCAGAATTTGCGGCAGCGAGCAGAATGGAATGCGCTCGTCGAGAACGCGCTCCAGTTCGACGTTGCCACGCGAAAGCGCGTTGCCCACGACCACCAGGTCGGGTCGAGGATTGGAGTGAGAGCCAAGATTCGCTTCGGCAAACGGCTGCGCTACCGGGATGCCCAACGATTCGAGGAAGGTGGACATCGGCGGATATGATGCTGCATCCGAACCGGTGACGCGAAAGCCGCGCTCTTGCAACATGCCGGCCAGCGATGCCATCGCCGTGCCGCAGATGCCGATCAGATGAATGTGGCGGGGTTTGGTCATTTAGCCGTCGCTGCTTCCAGAATCCGCAGTTCCACCGCGTCGTCCACGGTCAGTCGCGCCCGGACCCCGATCGGCAGGGTGATGTTGGCACGCGAGACGTGGCCGGAACGCAAGCCGAACGCCACCGGAATCCGCAAGTCTTCGACAATCCGCAAAACCACTTCTTCGAGCGTGTAATCCTGATCGGGACTCTGGCGGCAATCCATCATTTCGCCGAAGACAATGCCGCGCACGTCTTTCAGTTTGCCTGCCAGTTTCAATTGCATCAGCATGCGGTCGATCTGGTAGGGCTTGGCCGCGACGTCTTCGATGAAGAGGATCGTGCCCGCGGTGCGAATCTCGTGCTCGGTGCCGAGCGACGCCACCAGCATCGAAAGGCAGCCGCCATAGAGGATTCCCTCGCTTTGTCCCGGCACGAGCGGTTTCGCGCCTGAACCCTCGGCAATCTCCCACTGCTCGGCTCCGCCCAACGCGTTCTGCCACGAATCCAGATCTACACCATCGGCAACAGCGAAATCCTTAGCCACCATCGGGCCATGGAAGGTCACGAAGTTCGCGGAGTCTGCCGTGCAGCAGAGCAGCGTCGTAATATCGCTATAACCGACCAGAATTTTGGGATGCGGAATGATCTTAGCCGGATCCAGCGCCAGCGGCAGGTAGTTCGATCCATAACCCCCTCGCGCACAGACAATCGCGCGGATATCGTCGCGCAGGAACATGTCTTCCAGTTCTCGCGCGCGGCGCTCGACCGACCCGGCAAAGTACAGGTCGCGTTCCAGGATCGACTCGAAGTAAAACGGCTCATAGCCTGCACGGCGAAGACCGTCGCAGCCCGCCTCCAGCATCTCGCGCTTGACGTTCGACGCGGGCGCAACAATTCCCACCTTGTCGCCCGGACGGAGCGCACGTGGCTTCCTTCGCGAATTCTGAGAAGCGGATGGCATGTGGGTCGATCTTAAACGAAGAACTCTCCGCGGCAGATGAGCGTCGCCGGGCCCCGCAGATAAACTTGATTCTCCCAGCGCACCGTCTGCGATCCTCCGGGCGCAACCACGGTCACCGGCGAAGCTACCCGTCCGCTGGCGATCGCCGCCACCGCTGACGCGCACGATCCCGTGCCCGAAGACTCGGTCTCCCCTGCGCCCCGTTCAAACATTCGGATTTCGATTTCATTCGCGCAGCGGCCATTTGCGCCGCCCACCACCACATACACGACATTCGTGCCCTGTGGAAACTGGGGCTGCGTCTGGATCACTGCGCCTTGCCGTTGCCATCCATCCTGAAAGTTTTCGACGAAAATCACGAAGTGCGGATTCCCCATCGAAACCTGCGTCCCAACGACCCGCACCCCCATCGTCTCAATCGACAATTGCTCGCCGATCTCGGGTGGGCCCATATCGGCTTCGAACTCAAACGCGGAACCTTGCTGCGTCACGAGCCGGCAAGTCTTCAGTCCGGCGCCGGTGCGAACCACAACTTCCGTTTTGGGTTCTGTTGTATCCCGGCGCGAACAAATCCCGGCCGCCACACAGCGCGTGCCGTTGCCGGAAATCTCCGCCTCCGAGCCATCGGAGTTGATCAGGCGCGCCTTCACGTCTACGCCGGATTGCGCATCCGGAAAGAGCCATTCCACTCCATCGGCGCCCACTCCGCGATGGCGATCGCACAAGCGGCGGGTGAGCAAAGCCAGGTCTCCGGTGGCGTGCGCACCTTCCACGAGGAGAAAGTCGTTGCCGCAGGCCGACGCTTTGGTAAAAGGGATTTTCCTGTTCTGCGGCGGGTCATTCTGCGGGGAACTCATTCGTGCTCCGTAATCCCGAGTGAAATCACGCTGCCAAACACATTCGATTCGTGCAACCGGGTGGAAAACAGGCTCTGTTGTTCACGCTCGCAATCCACCGCGAACACCATGCGGAAATCGGGGTCCGCGGACGCGATGTGCACGCTCTGCATGGTGAGTTGCTCGGTATCCAAGATGCGGTTCACCTCCCGCAACATCGCGTCCACGTTGTGACCCGTCACTTCGTAGGTGGTAATAAACGACTTCAGTAAGAACGTGTGCTCCATTCGTCCCAATAGCACAAGCGCAACCAGAATGATGCCCGTGGCGAAGCATGCCGTCAGATACAGGCCGCCGCCCGCCGACATTCCCACCCCTGCCACTACAAAGAGCGTGGCTGCGGTAGTCAGGCCCGACACCGACGCCCTTGCATGCAGAATGGAGCCCGCGCCGATGAAGCCGATGCCCGGAATGATCTGCGCTGCGATGCGCGCGCTGTCCGCGGGCGTACCCGCAAGCTGGCGCGATAAAACCGTGAACAGGGCCGCGCCAAAGCAGATAAACATATTTGTGCGAAGCCCCGCCGGCCGGTGGCGCAGTTGCCGTTCCAGGCCGATGATGCCGCCGAGGATCGCCGCCAGCACCAGCCGCGCCAGCGTTGAACTCAGCACCACGCCCAGTTCATTCCGCAGCAGATTGATGACTTGATGGATGAAGTTCATAACAGCGCCCCGGCTTCGACCACCCCAGCCCGCGAAAAGCGCGTGGTCTGGGAGCCACGGAGCGGATTCTATCACCGCATGGGAACGCTTTCTGTGCGGCTTGCCGGGAAGGGTTAACGCGATTGATTCGGGACACTCCGAGTTGTGTAGATACGCGCATGCGGCTGGCCGGTAGCGTGAATTTCTTCCATCACCGTGAGATTGGTTCGATTCGCGCCTTGGTCTACCAGATCGCCATCGAAGGCAATCACAAAGTCGACATAGCGCGGCGGATCGGCCAGCGCGCGCTCCCACAGGCCTTCGGGATCCGACGGCCGCTTCCAGGGGCGGTGATTTTCGTTATTCACCACCTGTCGCAGCGGAATGCCCGCCTGCTCCATGACGCCGACATGTTCCCCAAGGTCCATCAGAAACCGCGAATTCCGCGGCAGTCGCGCGACCTCGCGCTGCACTGCGGAATTCAAAGGGCTCCGGATTCTCCATTGCCTTTGTGCCTCCTGCAAGCATAGCGGCCCCGCCTTCCACACCGACGCGTAACTGGCCAGCACCAGCGCAATCAGCAGCGCCAGTTTCCCTACCTGGCGCCAGCCCGTGCCGAGAAGAAAGACAGAAGCCGCCAGCACTCCGGCCGAAACCGCGAACATGGGCAGCAACTGGAGTCCATAGCGCTGATTGAAAGTAGCAAACGGCCACCAAGTGTACACGTGAATCGGCACCGAGCCGTAGGCTATCGAAAGCGCGTAAAAGGCCAGCGGAACCCAGAGCAACAGCAGGGGCGCCAATTGCGGCCGTAGCTTCCACGCTCCGATTGCCAGCGCTATAAAGGCCGCCGCCAGCCAGAACCGGCCCCAGTTTCCATTTGCCAGATTCAACTGCGCTGACTTCAAGAAATAAATGGCCGCGACCCCGGCATGGTGGAGCGCTGGATTCGGCGCACCCACGCGCTGCTCGATTGCCTTCGCCGAGTATGGACCGTTCGCGAAATCCAGCACGTTCCCATACACTGCCCCGTTGTATGCCAGCCAGAGGATCGGAACCGCCGCAATGCTCAACAGAAACTTCGCTGCATTGCGCCGCAAGGCGCGATTCTGCCACCGTCGCAGCGCGATGACAATAACAACGACCGCCGCTCCCATCGCACCCGCCAGGAACCATCCGTCGTAACGCGTGAGTTCCGCGCCGGCCAGACAACAGGCGCAGCCCGTCAGCGGAGTGCGCGTCTGTCGTCCATCTGCATCATCAGTCTTTCGCAGGCTCCGAATAAATTCCGCGAAGTACACGACGGCCCAAATAAACAGAGCAAGGTAGAGCGACTCCGTCATCTCCGTGGCCTGCATGTACAGCAGGTTTGGATTGGCTCCATAAACGAAGGCCGCGGCCACCGCGCCCACGCCAGCTGCCGGCTTCGTACTGACATTAGCCTTCAGCACACCGCGCACGAGGCGAAATATTCCCACGACCGCAAGCACGTAGGCGATCATCGAAGGGATCGAACCGCCTGCCCCGCTCTGCCACATCGACTTGGACCAGATGAACGGGATCATCAGCAGGTGAGGCAGCGGCAGCCAGACCGTCCCCAATTGCAGCAAACCGGGGTTTTGCGAATCGAACACGCGCCGCGCAATGTTGATGTGCGCGACCGCATCGCCATAGAGCAGAAGGTCGCTCCGCTGAAGATAGTAGAAAAAGGAGAACATGGACACAAGGGCAGCTATCCCGGCCACGCGGGCCGCGCTGCGATCGGGAACGGGGGCTGTCTTTACGGTCACTGTGCGCTCGTGGTGAAATCCCAATCTCCGGCCTCAGCGCCTGAAGGCGCTCTTATCACGCAGCACTTACGGCATGGCTGAAGGCATGCCCTGATACGAACCTTAGTTGATCCTGGGGCGGACGAATGCGTCCGCCCCTGCGCAACCGCAATGCACCTAGTCCAGGTGGGTCAGTTCGCGGAAGATCTGAAAGCGAGCGTCAATTTCTCCGCGCGTGAGATTCTGCAGACGCTCGGTTCCGAAGCGTTCGACGGCAAACGATCCCATCACGCCGCCGTAGAACAAAGCGCGTTTCAGCACCTCGCGATTGACCTCGCCCTGCGACGCGATGTAACCCATAAATCCGCCGGCAAAGGAATCGCCGGCTCCGGTTGGGTCCTTTACTTCATCAATGGGCAACGCGGGCGCGCGAAAAGGATGCGCTCCAAGGCCGAAGGCTCCCTCGCGGAAGAAGATGGTCGCTCCGTACTCGCCGTGCTTCACCACCAGCGCGTTCGGGCCCATGGCCAGAACTTTCCTCGCTGCGCGCGGAAGATTCTTTTCCCCCGCCAGCATTTTGGTCTCAGTGTCGTTGATGAGGAGCACATTCACCAGCTTCAACGTCTCCGCCAATTCCCTGGGCGTGCCCTTAATCCAAAAATTCATGGTGTCGCCGCCGGTCAGGCGCACGCTATCCATCTCCAGGCGCACCGCCGCTTGCAGTGTGGGATGGATATTGGCGAGAAACAGAAACTGCGTGTCCGAATATTCTTTTGGAATGCGCGGCTGAAACTTCTCGAACACATTCAGTTCCGTGAAGTCGGTCTTGGCCTCGTTCAGGTTGTCGAGATACTGTCCGCCCCA
>Ga0187862_10005502_pt1 | contig 11700 bp, 11 predicted proteins | sample June2016WEW_10_1_FD_133003 | JGI IMG/M metagenome (GOLD analysis project Ga0187862, IMG submission 133003) | Peatland microbial communities from SPRUCE experiment site at the Marcell Experimental Forest, Minnesota, USA - June2016WEW_10_150 | ecosystem: Environmental > Terrestrial > Soil >...
GGCGGGACTCTTTTCCTGGACGAAATCGGAGAATTGCCGGTTGGCCTGCAAACAAAACTGCTCCGTGTGCTGGAAGAAAAATCCTTCTATCCTCTGGGTTCATCAAAACCGATTTGGGTGGATGTAAGAGTTATATCCGCTTCCAACAGAAACATTGAACAGGCATGCAAGGAGGGCAATTTCAGACTGGATCTGCTCTACCGGCTGAAATCGGTCCATATCCACCTGCCTCCTTTGCAGGAGAGATCAGGCGATATACCATTGCTTTCTTCTCATTTCCTTCGCAAATCATGTCATAATTATAAAAAAGAAATTCTCGGTTTCAGCCCTGAAGCCATGGATTTGTTAAACAGCAGGCATTATCCGGGAAACATCCGTGAATTGGCTCAAATTATTGAGAATGCCGTTCTTCTGGCCGATTCCAATCTTATTTTTCCTCGTCATTTGGGTATGGTGTCAACGAATCCATCTCCTTTCGCTCGCCAATTAAGCACGTTGAAGGAAAACGATGAAGCGCATTTGATTTATGTTTTAACCAATGCTAATGGTGATCGCGGCAAGTCTGCACAAATTCTTGGAATAACCGTCAGACAACTTCAACGCAAAATTGCCGCCATGAAAAAAAATCCTCAGTGGGAATTAATTCTGCGCGACATTTAAGTCATACGAGGTGACATAAATGTCTCCATTAATAATCTCTTATAATTAAAGCATTTTTTCATCTTCAAATATACATGAACATTCCGGGAGTTGTTTCCCCGGCGACTTTTACTTCTTTTTTTTACCGATTTTCTTTTCTAATCATTCATGAATATCAGAGGGACGATTGTGAAATATTTTATTGGCCAGAGTTTCTTCTCCCGGAAGCGGTAGTTCATAATCATTTAACAACACTGCATTTCCGCCTGTAATGGAATGACAGATAAAAACTAATTCAGGTTTTATTTACAGGCAGTCGCGGAAATAAAATACAAAATAATAATTCATGGCATGGCTGTTGCTCTTATAATTATTGAAAGGAAAGGTGACGATGAAAGCTTTTACCGCAAAGCTCGTAGATTTAACTCAAAATAATGCGGAAACAATTGCCCGGCAGTGGGCAAAGGATGTGAAAACTAACGAGAAGACTTATACCTATCATGAAGAAACTGAGGCAAAGATTCTTCTCCAGGCTAAATATTTTTACAATAATTTTCAATTAATGTTTTTCAATGAGTCGCCATATGAACAGGCAAAAGAAATTTTCGATAAATATGCGGAGGAAAGATACAAAGAAGGAATCCCTCTTCACGAAGCATTGTATGCTTTGATTCTTATGAGACGGCATATGTGGTTATACGCGGAATTTCAGTCACTGTTTAATATCGAGATAGATCACCGCCAGGCAGTGGAAAGTCTCAGCCGGACAATTCTTATGTTCGATTATATTATGTATGTTGTTACCAGGAAATTCTGGAAGTTGATGAAGCTGGAATGGCAGGCAAAAGAAAATACGCAGTGATTAATAGGACAAATTAAAACAAAGGGGAGATGAACGTGGAAAGCGAACAAGTCAATCAAGGGAAAGTTTTATCCGTCCGAAGTAGCGTCGTTGATGTCCACTTTCCCAAGGCGCCTTCGATTCGTAATGTTCTTAAGGCGGGCGATGAGGGACAGGTAATAATCGAGGTTTTTACCCAACTGGACAACAATACTGTCAGGGGGGTTGCCCTGACGCCCACTCAGGGTCTGGCCAGAGGTTCAACGGTCATTGATACAGGCAAGCCGTTTGAGGTTCCCGTGGGCAGAGAACTTATGGGAAGGGTTTTTAATGTTTTTGGACAAACGATTGATAAGAAAGCGCAGATTGAAGCGTCAGAATTGCGTTCCATACATCGGGAACCGATTCCTCTGCGCGATCAATCTACAGTATCGGAGATTTTTGAAACGGGAATCAAGGCCATTGATGTTCTGGCGCCGCTGGAAAGAGGCGGGAAAGCAGGCCTGTTCGGTGGCGCGGGTGTCGGCAAAACAGTTTTGATTACGGAAATGATTCACAACACGGTAAGCGCGCATGAAGGCATGAGCATCTTTTGCGGTATTGGCGAGCGTTGCCGAGAAGGTGAGGAACTTTACCGTGAAATGGAAGAAAGCGGAGTTCTGGGCAATACCGTAATGGTTTTCGGTCAGATGAACGAACCGCCGGGAGCGCGTTTTCGGGTCGGACACTCGGCGCTTACAATGGCGGAGTATTTTCGCGATGACGCCAAGCAGGATGTGCTCCTGATGATCGACAACATTTTCCGTTTCATTCAGGCCGGCATGGAAGTATCCGGTCTATTAGGACAACTCCCTTCGCGTCTTGGTTATCAACCGACACTGGCCACGGAGCTGGCCGAGCTCGAAGAGCGAATATGCAACACCAAAACCGGCGCGATCACATCAATCCAGGCGGTGTATGTTCCGGCGGATGATTTTACCGATCCTTCAGCCGTGCACACCTTCGGCCATCTTTCCGCTACTATCGCTCTGTCGCGCAAGCGGGCGAGTGAAGGATTGTATCCGGCCATTGATTTGCTCCAGTCCGGTTCCAAAATGCTGATGCCGAACATAGCCGGCGAACGTCATTACAAAGTTGCGCAGGAAATACGCAAAACGCTGGCAATTTATGAAGATCTAAAAGACATTATCGCCATGCTGGGCATTTCCGAGCTTTCCCGCGAGGATCAGCGCACGGTGTTTCGCGCCCGGCGTCTGGAGAGATTTTTTACTCAACCATTCTTTGTGACAGAACAGTTTACAGGAACTGCGGGAAAGATGGTGTCGCGTGAAGAAACGCTGACTGGTTGTGAACGCATACTCAACGATGAGTTTGCCGAGTATCCGGAACGAGCGCTTTATATGATAGGTTCAATTGATGAGGCAAAGATTTCCGATGTTGCTTAAAATTTTGTTACCAGCGGAAGTATTGATGACGCAGGAAGTAAAAAAGATAGTCGCCGAGGCGGAAAACGGGTCCTTCTGCCTGATGCCGAACCATATCGATTTTGTCGCCACGCTTGCGCCTGGTATATTCACATATATGCCTGTCGAGGGCGGTCAGGAATTAATGGCAATGGATGTTGGTACGCTGGTGAAAAAAGGATCGAATGTACTGGTTTCCACACGCAACGCCGTGCGTGCATCCGATCTGGGGAAGCTAAAACAGGTCGTTGTAGAACAATATGATGCTTTAGATGAACGGGAAAAAATGGTTCGGTCTGCTTCGGCCAGACTGGAGGCTTCAATGATAAGACGTTTTGTGGAGTTGAAATAGTAAAAACAGTTTCAAATTCAATGTTCTGTGTTTTAGGTTAAAGACAGTGGATGGTAAACATAGAGCATAAAAAATTAAAAGGACTTAGGATTAAACATGGTTGAAATTAGACGAACATCCAATGGGCGACGTAAGCAGCAGATTGCTGATCGTTTTGCCGATCAGGTGGCCAGAAAAGAAGCGTTGCGATTGAAGGGACTTAGACATAAGGACGAGACTGTCTGGTTCGGTCTGGGGATGTTTGGGATTATCGGATGGGCAGTGGCTATCCCCACGTTGATTGGAATCGCTTTTGGTTTATGGATTGACCGCACATGGCCATCCCAGTACTCCTGGGCGCTGATGTTTCTTGTTGCTGGTGTTATAGTGGGTTGCATCAACGCGACCTACTGGGTCAGGAAAATACGCAGCAAGATTATTGAAGAGGAGTGAAATGAATTTAAATACGATATTTATCCTCGTCCTGATGTTTATGGCGGGACTGGCGCTGGGTGCTCTCTACTTTATCAGCCTATGGGAGACAGTGCGTAGACTTGAACGAACGGGAGGTGGTGCGCGTCTGCTGGCTATCAGCTTTTTGATGCGGCTGGCAGTCATCCTAACGGCATTTTTCTTTCTGATGGATGGCCATTGGGAGAGGCTGACAGCGGCCATGATAGGATTTGTGGCAATGCGTAAGATGATCACACATCACTTCGGGCCGCAAAAGATCATGCAAGTTGGTTCATTAACAGAAAATTCGGCAGATAGATATTGATAGACATTTAGAGGAATACATATGGAAGTCGTAGCGTTGAATCAAATCAGTCCTGATCAGGTGATTATCTGGAGTTGGGGATTTATCACTATCAACGTGACCATCCTTTATACCTGGCTGGTGATGGCCATTCTGGTCGTCGGTTCCTGGCTGATTACCCGCAATATCTCTACGGGAATGAATACACCGCGTTGGCAGCATTTTATGGAAATAATTGTTTCCATTATTCGGGGTGAAATAAGTGAAATGACGAAAAGAAGTCCGGATCATTATGTTCCTCTGGTCGGGACACTTTTCCTGTTTATCTGTACATCCAATGTGCTGGTGATTATTCCAGGATTTGTTGCGCCGACGTCTTCCATTACAACTACAGCGGCGCTGGCTTCCTGCGTATTTATTGCCGTCCCGTTTTACGGAATATCACGCATTGGCATCGGGCATTATGTTAAGGAATATTTTCAACCCACGTTTATTTTTTTCCCGTTTCATGTCATGGGCGAATTGTCCCGGACGCTTGCCCTGACCGTTCGTCTTTTCGGCAACATTATGAGTCATGAAAAAGTCATCGGAATATTGCTGGCGATCACGCCCTTTTTGTTCCCGGTAGTCATGCAGGTGCTGGGCCTTTTGATCGGCGTAATTCAGGCTTACATTTTTGCGATTCTTTCCATGGTTTATATAGCCTCCGCGCTTAGCGCCGAGGATGATGTTCATCCGGAATTAAAGAAAGAAGAAGGCTCTGCAGCCTGACAAACTTGAATTAAAGGAGGAGTTTTTATGGATAAGGTTAGTCTCGTCGCGATGGCCGCGATGATCGCCGCGGGTTTGGTAATGGGGATTGGTGCAATTGGTCCTGGAGTTGGCATGGGGCAGGCAATCGCCCAAGCGCTGGCAGCAATCGCCCAGCAGCCGGATGAGAGGAATTCTCTCACCAGAACTCTTTTTGTCGGTTTGGCTATGATCGAATCGGTTGCCATCTACTGTTTTGTTATTGCCATGATTCTGATTTTTGCCAATCCGTTCTGGGGTCACGTTATTAAGTGAGGGGGATGAACCATGCATATAGACTGGTTTGTTTTTTTAGCGCAAATCTTTAATTTTCTTCTGCTCATATACTTGTTGAAGCGCTTTCTTTACGGGCGGATTATCAAGGCAATGGATGACAGGGAAGCAAAAATCGCCGCGCGCTTTGCAGAAGCCGAAGAACTGAAAGTCAAGGCCAACGAGCAGGCCGAACTTTACGAAAAGCGTAATCAGTCGCTCAACGAAGCCAAAGAACAGATGCTGAATGAGGCGACGATGGCCGCTGACGCCAAGCGCAAGGAACTGATGACAAAAGTCCGTACGGAAGTCGATCAGCTCAAGACGCGATGGCAGGATATGTTGATTCGAGAACAGGATGCATTTTTCTATGATCTGCGGCAACGGGCGGCCAAACAATTATATGCCACAGCTCGCAAGGCCTTGAGCGATCTGGCGGATGTGGAACTGGAGGAACGGATCGTAGATGAATTTCTCCGCCGCATCAAAGCGCTTGATGAAGAAAAAAGCATTCAGCTCCGCAAAGCGATCAGAGGCGGCGGCAACAAGGTGACCATTCAGAGCGCTTTTAGCATTGACACTTCGAGAAAAACACAAATTGAGGAAACCTTGAAAAAGCAGATCACGAATGGTTTTACGATCAACTATTTGCAGCAGCCGGATATTGTGTCGGGCATTGAATTGCGGGTTAATGGCAATAAGATCGCCTGGAGTCTCAATGAATATCTGGAGACCCTTGTGCAAAGTATGACGGAAACACTCCAGAAAGAGGCGCACGCGGCATGAGGATAATAATGTCAGGAGGCGAGGAATGAATCAAGAGGCTAGCCAATTGGAAAATCAGGAATTAAAAACCTTCCTGGATGATACGTTTGACACCATGGAAAAAGTCCTGGACGAGCAAAACCCTGAACTGCGGCAATATGAGATCGGTACCGTGCAATTTGTCGGACGCGATATTGCCAGAGTGAGCGGCCTGCCGCATATACGCGCGGAGGAACTGGTTCGCTTTGCGGGAAATTATATGGGACTTGTTTTCAATATCGATCCGACGGAAATCGGAGTCATCCTTCTGGATCCCAGTGAAAACCTGCAAGTGGGATCGGAAGTGCAGCGCACCAAACGCGTGTTGGATGTTCCCGTGGGGGACGGGCTTTTAGGGCGGGTTGTCGATCCACTCGGACGTCCGCTGGACGGCTTGGGCGAAGTCAATACAGTCATGCGTCTGCCGGTGGAAAGACCGGCGCCGGCGGTTATGGACCGTGCGCCGGTTGTAGTGCCTTTGCAGACAGGAATTAAAGTAATTGACGCGCTTATTCCTGTCGGGCGCGGCCAGCGCGAATTGATTCTGGGCGACAGGATGACCGGCAAAACGGCCATTGCCATCGATACGATCATCAACCAGAAGGAAACAGGCATCATTTCTATTTATTGCGCCACCGGCAAGAAAAGCGCTGATGTGGCCAAAGTGATCGCCGATTTACGTGATCACGGCGTGATGGGATCATGTATAGTCGTAGTGGCCACAGGAGAAGACACGCCGGGTTTGCAGTTTATTGCTCCTTACGCGGCTACAAGCATGGGCGAGTACTTTGTTGAGAAGGGACGTGATGTGCTGATTGTCTATGATGATCTGACATCGCATGCCCGTGCTTACCGTGAAGTGTCGCTTCTGTTACGTAGACCGCCGGGGCGCGAAGCTTTTCCCGGAGACATATTCTATATTCATTCCCGGCTTCTGGAGCGTTCCACGCATATGCGGCCGGAATTGGGCGGCGGGTCTTTGACATCGCTGCCGATTACCGAAACGGAAGCGCAGGATATGTCGTCTTACATTCCGACCAATCTGATTTCCATTACGGACGGGCAGATTTATCTTTCGCCGGTGCTTTTCAGCAAAGGTATTTTGCCGGCGGTGGATGTCGGTAAATCCGTCTCGCGCGTGGGCGGTAAAACACAATTGCCCGCGTATCGTTCCGTGGCGGGTGATCTTCGCCTGTCCTACTCGCAGTTTGAAGAACTGGAATCGTTCTCTCGCTTCGGCACGAGACTTGATGAAAGCACAAAGCGGATACTGGAGAGAGGGTGGCGTGTGCGTGAAATTCTCAAGCAGGGCCAATACAAACCACTGCGCGCCTCAGAACAGATTTCCAGTTTGCTTTCCGTAACCGGAGGCGCTCTGGATCATGTCCCGATAGATAAGATACGCGAAGTAGAGGGGCGTCTGCTGGAAACCGTTAACGAGCAACTGCCGGAATTATGCGCCCGCATTGAAGAGGGTAAGAAACTGGAAATGACTGATCGCGACAGCATCATCAATAAAATAAAACCAACAGTTGCGCCGTTCGAAAAAATTGAGGAAGACAATGCAAACAACTGAGTCCCTGAAAAGAAGAATGAAAAGCGCGAGTGACCTTTTATCAGTCGTCAAGACGATGAAAGCTCTGGCGGCTGTAAGCATCCGTCAATATCAGAAGGCGGTTGATTCGCTACGCGATTACAACCGGACGGTGGAGATGGGCTTGCAAATTGTGCTCAAACAGAGAATGGGCGCGACAACACAAAGGAAAACCTCCGCTGTTAAGCGCCTTGGTGTGATCGTTTTCGGGTCTGATCAGGGTCTGTGCGGACAGTTGAACGAACAGATTTCAGTTTTTGCGCTGGATTACATCAAGGCATCCGGCGTAAAAAAAGAAAACCGTAAAGTGCTTGCTGTTGGCGCGCGCGTGGCGGACTATGTGGAAGACGCGGGACAGCCTATAGATGAATTGATGGCCACGCCCAGTTCCACCGCGGGTATAACACCACTGGTTCAGGAAATCATTATGGTTATTGAAGAGTGGTATTCTCGCGGCAACGTTGATCGCTTTGTGCTGTTTTATAATGAATATCTGACAGGAGCGACTTATCATCCCCACATGCTTCAGCTCCTGCCGGTCAGTACGGATTGGCTCAAGGAAATCGCCCGGAAAAAATGGGATTCCAAATCCCTGCCGATTTTCCGGATGGACGCGAAGAAGATTTTTTCATCGCTTATCAGGGAATATCTTTTCGTGTCGCTTTACCGCGCGTTTGCCGAATCCCTCGCCAGCGAGAACGCCAGCCGTCTGGCATCCATGCAGAACGCCGAAAAAAATATTGAAGAGCAATTACAGGATCTTCACGTGCAGTTCCATCGCACGCGTCAGATGACGATAACAGAAGAGCTGCTGGATATTGTGGCAGGTTTTGAGGCATTAAGTTAAAAAGAACGTCTATTGTCGACAAGAAAGAAGGTGAAGATCATGGCAGTAGAAATGAACATTTGCGGTTTATGCGCCTGGCGCAGGGAATGTCAGAAAAGGTTTAGATTAACAAAAGACTCTTTCATTGGAAGTAATTGTCCCGATTACACAAGGGATTTATCCATCAAAGCAAAAGTTGCTGATGAAGAAGAAGATGAAAAAGTAATAATGGACCGGATGGTCCAGCAACAAATAGCTAAATGGCGTAAATTGCTGGATCAAGCTTTCAGACAGGGACTCAAGATAGAAAATTTCAAGGGAGGACCGATAATCACACTTTCGAGAGAACCCGGAGCCGGAGGAAGTGAAATTGCAAGAAAGCTGTCTAAAGCGCTAGGCATGGATCTGATAGGGGGCCAGATCATTCAACACGTTGCAGACAGCGCCAAGATGAGCAGGAAAGTCATAGAATCTCTTGATGAAAAAGAAGTTAAGTTTCGGGACACCCTTCTTTTATCCATGTTTGGGGAAAATCGTCCCTGGCCGGGAGAATTTTTGCAGCACCTGACCAAAGTGATAGGGTCTATTGGAATTTTTGGCAATGTAATTCTTGTGGGCAGGGGAGCTAATTTTGTTTTGCCGAGAGAAAAGACATTCAAGGTTAGAATAATTGCTCCGATCGAACTAAGAATCAAACATTTTATGGATGACAGAGGATATACGAAGGCTGAAGCTGAACAATATGTGATCAAAACAGAAAGTAACCGGAAAGCGTTTGTGCGGAAATATTATGGCGCCGATGTCACTGATCCTAAACACTATGATATAGTAATAAACACAGAAAAAATATCTTTGGCAGGAGCGATTGAATCAATTATCTCAGCCAGTCACCAAAGAAGGAATCGAAAGCTGGAAGACTCAAAAGTGGTGAGTTAGTAAAACCGGAACGAGAGAAGCAGGGTGCTCTCAAGGTTTGGGGTCAAATATTGAATAAGGAAATAAAAGTTTGATGGCTTGAAATTTATTTTGCCGGAGAGTGATGCTGTGAGAGTGCCTTAAGAGTAGACCATGAAAATATCATGGGCAATACCGCAACAACACAAAAAGAGAAAAGGCTTGCAATATTGAATGTCGCAGGCCTTTAATATTTTTTGTAACAGATGCCGGAATCGCACCGGTACGGTCACGATCAATGAAAATATCGATCCTGACGTGTCCCGCGATATTCTAGAGGCCCTCGAGAGGGCTGTTCCCTTAAGAGCTAATTATAGGCATACGGAAGGAAATTCCCCGAGGGCGCATATTAAATCTTCTTTGGTGGGCACGTCTGAATCGGTCATCATTGAAAACGGCCGTCTGATTTTAGGAACCTGGCAATCAATCTTTTTTTGCGAATTTGAGGGCTTCCACACATGCAAAGTGATCATAAAATTAATCAATACGAAACAGATAAAAATATTAAGTTTTAAGTAATTGACCTCTAATGTTATTTTTTATTTAAAGCACGCCTTCGTTTTCCTGCGGCGTAAACTCAGGCACAATTTCTTTGAGTTTTCTTTTAATGCCTTTTGCGTCGTGACGCTCTGCTATCTTCGCCAGTTCGTCAATCTCATGATATAGAAATTGACAGGCTTCCTGCGGACTTTTTGCGCTGTTGAAGTAATTGTTGGAGCGTAGGACCATGACTTTTTTATGTATGGTAGGCAGAATATCTTCTCCAATTGTAATCAGTTCTTCATATAATTTTTCACCATCACGCAAACCGGTAAAAACAATTTTGATGTCTACATCAGGTTCTTTTCCCGAAAGACGGATCAGGTCGCGAGCCATGTCGGCGATTTTTACGGGAGTTCCCATCCTTAATATAAAGATTTCACCGCCATTTCCCATCGTGCCGGCCTGCAGGATCATCTGCGAGGCTTCAGGTATGGTCATAAAAAAACGGTTTATTTCCGGATGAGTAACCGTTACAGGTCCGCCATGTTCAATCTGCCGGCGAAAAAGAGGAATAACGGAACCGGACGAACCTACGACATTGCCGAATCTCACGGCCATTAACTTTGTTCCTTTTTTCTGTTCGCACTGCATGATCAACTCCGCCACGCGCTTGCTGGCTCCCATAACGTTGGTCGGGCGAACAGCCTTATCAGTGGAAACAAGAACAAATCTATCAGCATGATGCCTGATAGCTGTCTCCATCGCCACACGGCTGCCGATGATATTATTGGTAACGGCCTGCCATGGGTTTTTTTCCAGCATGGGCACATGTTTATAGGCCGCCGCGTGAAACACAACCTCTGGTTTGTATTTTTCAAAAATATCATTCATGAGAGTTTCATCCTGCACCTGCCCCAAAATAGCTTCACAGTTGCGGCAGTAATTCTCGTTTTGCATTTCCATCTGAATGCTGAACAAATTGGATTCACTGGCATCCAGCAGGATGAGCTTGCGGGGCTGATATTTGATTACCTGCCTGCATAATTCCGACCCGATTGACCCTCCGCATCCGGTTATCAAAACAGTTTTTCCATCAAGAAAATTATAAATGTTTTTAACATCCAGATGTACCGGCGATCTGCCCAGTAAATCTTCATAACTGATATCTCTGAGCGCTTTTACGCTGACACGTCCATTGATAATTTCGCCTATCCCCGGTAATGTTTTGTATGGAATATTACCGCTTCGGCATATTTCGACAACACGTCTTATTTGCTCACCACTGGCCGAAGGATTGGCAATTAGTATTTCCTGCACATCTACTTTTTTTATAATAGCAGGCAGCTTTTCAATATTGCCCAGAACTGGTGTGCGGTGAATTAAGCTTTTTTGTTTTTCCGGATCATCATCAATGAAACCTATAACCCTGTAATTTAATTGCTGGTTATCAAAAATTTCCCGCAATATTTTTTCGCCGGCAGAACCGGCTCCGATGATTAATACTTTTTTAGCAGGTAACTTGGGGAAAAAATTGGCGATGCTTTCTGCGCCTGAGTAGAAGGCAAAGAATGTACGAATCAGAATAAGTTTCCCGCAGATAAGCAAGAAAGAGAAAAAACCATCGATAACAAAAACGGCGCGGGAATATCCCGCAAATCTTTCTGCAAAAAGAATGATGACCATAACCAGAAGTAACGATAACGCGCAGGCTTGGGCCAACAGCCAGAAATCTTTAATACTGGTAAAACGCCACATGCCGCGGTAAATGCCGAAAGCAAGAAAGACAACAATTTTTAGCGGGACCATCCATAAAATTAGAAATAAAATTTGCCGTATATTATTGGAATCAAGAACAAATTCAAAGCGAAATAAATATGCTAAAACTATTGCCATCACGAAGATGATCGCATCGCTCAAAATCATTATGTAAAAATTACGATTTTTTA
>Ga0187862_10005504_pt1 | contig 11698 bp, 8 predicted proteins | sample June2016WEW_10_1_FD_133003 | JGI IMG/M metagenome (GOLD analysis project Ga0187862, IMG submission 133003) | Peatland microbial communities from SPRUCE experiment site at the Marcell Experimental Forest, Minnesota, USA - June2016WEW_10_150 | ecosystem: Environmental > Terrestrial > Soil >...
CACATTTATCTAACAGTTCACAGTCTCGATCCAGTAGAGAATGCAAAGATCTATGGCGTGAAGTCGTATCCCGATTTGGGCCTGATCGTCTATCGCATTCACAAAGCCGGTCTCAAGGTACGTGCTAACGTTGTGCTGAATACGAACGCCATCGGCACATATGAGAAGTTCGTGCTTGCTACTGCGGAACTTGGTCGCATTGGATTTGATTCATGTGCGGCGTGGTGTCTGCGTAATGAGGCGGATGAAGTTGATGCACGGACTGCTCCATCGAATGAAGAGTTGGACAAGATGGAAGAGTGGCAGCGTATGCCAGTTGGAAGTTCCCCATCACAGTCTACAGAGAAGAGAAGCGTGGTTATGGAAGGCGACAAGCTCACACTCTTCCCGGACGGCACACTAAGTAATCACTGGTGCAAATGAATGACTGAAGCATTGGGAGCATATCGACAACTCGAAACTCGACTGCGTAATGTGCGGTCGGACAACAACGGTCAAGAGTCGCCTGAAGAAGATGAAATTCTGGACTCAATGGATGTGCTTTGGTACGACCTCACGCCTGAAGAGCGAGAGATGCTTCAAAACGAGGGGCCTTCATGCTGGTAATGTTTGAAGTGGCGGGCGGTATCTTGATCGCAGCAGTTGTGATATTGGCAGCAGCGGTCGCACGTGAAAAATGGTTGAATCGGCCATCACAACGTGGCCGAATGATGATATGAAGAAGTACGTCTTCACTCCAGAGCAAGTCACGGACTTTGAACGCTGCATGGATGACCCGGCACACTTCATGAGGCATCTTGCATCGACCATCGACTATGATGAAGCTGCAATGCTGGCGATACACAACAACCGATTCACATTGACACACACCAATGCGATCACCGGACCTTTGTATGTGCTGTATCGTGCGAACTTCGGCCTGGACCATCAGTCGGCCATACTCGCACCCACTTACAAAGAAGCTCTTGCCATCCTGGAAAATTTAATGGGTGTGTGTAAGATACTACCCGAGCATCTTCGGCCCAACATCGTGGAAAAGAGCAAGTCACGTGTTGAGTTTGAGAATGGCAGCAAGATCGTGGCGGCTTCATGTGCTTCGGATTCGACACAAGGCATGGCTCTCAGCATGATCTACCTCGATAATTTTGCTCGTGTGCCGTGGGAAGTGGCTGAGTTGTTCTTTTGGGAGAAATTCCCGTGCATTAGCTGTGGCTCGTACACCAGAGCAATCATCAATCACGGGCAGACCTATTACGACAAGATGTGGAGACTCGGGAGAGCGGAAGACGTGGTAGCAGGTTCCATCGGCGGCCCGCGGCGTTTTTTTCAGAACGAACTCGAGCAGCCCGCGGGCAGCCTCCTCGATCTGCGGATCGCGGGTCAACTCCCCGGCCCGCCAGTATGCCGTCCCACCCATGGCGGGATCGGTCGCCCCACCGCCGATGGCCGCCAGCCGCCCGTCGGCAGCTCTCTCGACAATCGCGCTCTTGGCCATCAGGATCAGGCGCTCCCGGTCCCCCATGTCCAGAAATGCCTGGGCCAGGATTCCCTGCTCCCAGGAATGGCGCTGCATGGCCAGCGCGGCTTGCGAGACTTTTTCGAGAAGCCCGTCTTTAGCCGTGGCGGCCAAGCTCGGCCGGACCGCTCCCAGCGCGGCGCCGCTATACAGGAAACTTCGCCGGTTCATGGTGCAGTTCCTCCCTCAATCCTCAATGCAAAACCGTACCGGCGATCGCGTCGCCGGCCACATCCAGAAGCTGGACACTCGAGATGGTCTGCATGGTCTCGAAATCGGCATAGGTCCAGACCACCCGCTTGTCCCGCGTTACCTCGATCAGGTGAGGCGCCTTGCCGAACTGGCCGTGCCCCAGCCAGTTGCTCATCACCGTGTTGCCGTTGGGCAGCCGGTGCAGCCCAGCCATGAACTTCAGGCTGATGCCGGGCAACTCCTCGCCCCGCACCTCCCACACCGTTCGCCCATCCGGCGTGACTTCGAACACCCGCGCCGGAGCGCCGTCCCGGTCGGCGCTCGCAATCAGCGTGTTGCCATCCGGCAGGCGTACCACGCTGTGCGGCCCGCCGGGCGCCGCCACCTGCCACACAACCTTGCCGTCCGGACCGTACTCGCGAACCACCTGCGCCCCGTAATGAGCCACCAGGTAGTTGCCATCGGCGAGCCGCCGCGCATTGCGCATATACGCCGAGCCACCGTCAGTACCCTCCGGCAACAGCCGGACCTGGTGAACGATCCGCCCCGCCGGATTCACCTCCAGCAGCCGGCCGGCATTCGATTCGCCGATGAATGTGTTGCCATTGGGAAGCCGCTGGCAGGCGTAGATCTCGCTGCTGGATTCATAAGAGAACACCACCGTCCGGTCGCGCCTCACTTCTTTGACTCCGTGTCCTGTATTGAACAGCAGGTTGCCGTTGGGGAGCACCCAGATGTCGTTTGCGTGCGGAGCATCGTAGGTCCATTCCACTTTTCCCTCGCCGTCCACCACAAAGACCTTGCCCTGGGTGTAGTCGGTACACGCGAATCGATGCCCCGGCGCGGCCGCCGCAACGCCCAACACCGCCAGCGCGAACCAGAGCTTCATGAGTTGGAGTTTAACAGGGTACGGCATCAGTGGGCCGGATCAGTTGCTGTCGAGGCAATCGCGCATTCTTAGCCGGCCTGTTCCGAATCAGCAACTTACGCGCCTTATTCCGCATTTATCTTGACAAGCATGGGCAACTAACCTAGGCTTAAGTTAGTGACTGGACACTTCCGCCCAATCTACAGGTGATCTGAAACTAAGTCAGCTCGCCTGGCTTCCCTTCTTAGCCTAACCATTTCCGGGAAGGGTGCGCATGTTTTCCAGCTTCATTTCCACTCATTCGATGGCTGCCGTACCTCTGTGTGCATTGATGGCTGGTCTTGCCGCATTGGTCAGCCTGTGGACGGAATGGGACATCCATCCGCTACGGGCCGAGCTCCAAAATCCCGGCCGCGAGTCGGCTGAAGACTTCTACTACTGAAGGGAGGATCATATGACGGTTCTGACATCTCAAGTCGTGGAGTCGTGGCCTCATCGATTCCTCTCGTGGATTTATCCAGCCCGCGAATGGGCGGTCGAGCAGCCGGTGGATGAACTGGAGGCGAGCGTCAATCGTGCGCGCAGGGCCGCGCCTGCCGTTCGGAAGCCGGTGGTTCTTCAGCCAGGAGAAGCCAAATAGTGCCTTTCGAGAATCATGGAAACCGCCCGTTCAACGCGATCTCGGTCGACAAGAATGCGCCCGCGGCATCGGGCGTTTACGGACTCTCGAATGCGCGCGAATGGATCTATGTGGGGGAGAGCGCCAACATACACGCCGAGCTGCGTAAACAGCTCCAATCCCCTAACCAGGCCTTGCGGGAGCACACCGCGTCCGGCTTCACTTACGAGCTCAGCGCCTCTGAACAACGGATCGAGCGCCAAAACCAGCTCGTCCGCGAGCTTCGACCCATAGGGAACCGGATGCATGCGCAAGCCGCGCGATCCAGGTCCTGACCGGGCGGATCACGCTGGCGTCGGCACCGTCAATCTTACCAGCGCGCCGCCGCCTTCTCTCTGGATGAATTCCACCTGGCCGTTGACCAGCTCGGCGCGTTCGCGCATCGAAACCAGGCCCATCCCTTGCCCATCGCGCGTGCCGAAACCGACGCCTTCATCCTCCACTTCCAGCACCACCGACCCGGGCAGGAAGGAGAGCCGCACCGCCGCGGTTTTCGATTTCGAATGGCGTGCGACATTATTGAGCGCCTCTTGGAGCACGCGATACAGATGGATCGCGATGCCGCGGTCCAGCTCGCGGCCGGCGCCGCTTTTCTCGTAATGGATCGCGATGCCGGTCTGCTTCTCGTAGCGCGGCAGGTAGGCGTCCACGGCGCCTTCAAAGCCGGCGTCGTCGAGCACCACCGGGTGCAGCGCCTGCGACAGGGTGCGCACTTTTTCGAGCGTGGATTGCACGGTTTCGTGGATCTCGCGCAGATCGGTGCGGTCCGTGCCGGCCTCCTGCGGCGTGCGGCGCTGGGCGCGCTGCAACATGGCGCCGACGGCGGTAAGAATCTGGCCGAATTCGTCGTGCAGCTCGCGCGAGATCGAACGAAAAGTGTTTTCCTGCATCGATATCAACTGCCGCGCCAGCTCGCTGCGACGCTCGGAAAGCGTGGCCACGTGCTGGAACATCCGCCGGTTGTAAATCACCAGGTAGATGCTGGTGAGCACCACCACGATCAGCACGGCCGCCAGGAAAATGTAGACGTTGCGCTTGGTCTGCGTGTAGATGGCCTGCGTGCGCGCGGCGGCGTCCTGCTCGTTCTCGTTGTTGGACACCAGCAGCCGCGCCACCGCCGTGCTCAGCGCCTCCTGCCGCGCTTCGAGCGAGATGCGGATCAGGTCGCGCGCTTTGGCGGGATCGTTCTCCGCCAGCGCGAAAACGCGATCCAGCGCATCCCAGAACTGCGTCACGTTGCTCGACAGATAGGCGCGCTGGTCGGCGTTGCGGTCGAGCGGCGTAGAGCGGCTCTCCTGCTCGAGCGCGTCGTCCAGGTCGGTACGGATGCGGTGAAACGGCGCCCGCCAGGCGGTCAGCGGATACGGCTCGCTTCCTTCCAGCATGTCCCGCATGGTCACCGCCAGCGTGTTCAGGTTGTTCTGAATGCGCAGCAGCAACAGCGAATCGGTGCGGTTGCGGTCGATGATGGAAGCCTGCAACTGCTCCAGACTGCGCAGTTGCACAATCGTGTACGCCGAGTACACCATCACCGCCGATAGCGTGACGGCCAGCCCGGCCAACAAGCGGATTGTCGGAGATCGGCCTTGCTCCACTAGTATGTTCCCATTATGGCCGCATCGCGCCTACTATGATATTTTGACGGCACCGGTGGTGTCGTCGAGGAGGGCGTCTGCTATTACGAACGGGTCTCACAATGCCATTACGCCGCGAGGTTTTCCCGGTAATCATAGCAATCTGTGGGTTGGCGTGGCTGGCCCACCCTCAGACGAATCACGCGCAAATCGATCGGGCGCACGAGGCGCAGCTCTGGGAGCAGCGCAACCTGGGCAAAGCGTTCTATGAGAACCCGACCACGCAACTGCAGGCGGTGACCGAATTCCATACCGCGCTCGAGATGGCGCCGGGCTCCATGCGCGAACGGGTGAATTACGGGCTGGCGCTGCTGCGCGTCGGCGAACTGGAGCGCGGGATCGCCGAACTGGAAAAGGCCCAGAAGCAGGACCCCAAGCTGCCGCACACCTGGTTCAACCTGGGCGTCGCGTATAAGAGGGAGAGCGAGTTCGACAAATCTCTCGTCGAATTTCAGGGCATGGCGCGGCTGGTTCCCACCGAGCCGGTGACCCACTACCAGATCGGCACACTGCTCAAAATGAAAGGCGAGACCGCCGACGCCATCAAACAATTCGAGACCGCGCGCGACCTGAACCCGCTGCTGGCCGCGCCGCATTTTCAGCTCTACGGCCTGTACCGGCAGGTGAACCGTCCGGCCGATGCGGCCACCGAACTGCGTATCTTCCAGGAGGCCAAACAGCGCCAGGAGGGCGCCGCCATTCCGGAGGATATGGACTGGTGCACCTACGCGGAGATTTACGATCCCATCGATGAACCGCCACCCGCTCCGCTGGCTGCGCCCGTATATCGCGATGAGAAGATCGCCTCTGGATTCACCGGCGACGAGGCGGGCCTGGCGGTGCTCGATCTGGATGGCGGTCCGCGGCCCAGCCTGATCGCCTGGGGCGACGGGCGCGCGCAACTCTTCCGCAACGGCAAAACGCCGGTGCCCGATTCGGGGTTGGAAACGCTGCGCGACGTGGTTTCGATCATCCCCGGCGATTTCGATAACGACGGTTTGCCGGATCTCTGCGTCATCACCCACGCCGGCGCGGCCCTCTATCGCAACGTCAACGGCCATTTCCAGAAGCACGCCGACCTCGCCAAAGGCGTTTACCACACCGCCGTCTGGCTCGATTACGATCACGATTACGACGAAGACCTGTTCCTCATCGGCCCGCAATCGAAATTGATGCGCAACAACGGCGAGGCCGGCTTCAGCGATGAAACCACGCGCTTCCCGTTTGTGAGCGGCCCCGCCCGCGACGCGGTCCGCTTCGATCTGGAACCGGACACGCCGTACTTCGACTTAGTGGTGACTTATGACGACCGGCGCGCCGTTCTATACCGCGACCGCCTGGTGGGCCACTATGAAGCCGTGCCGCTCGATGCGCTGCCCGCGGGCGCCGGCAGCTTGGTGGCGCGCGATGTGAACCGCGATGGCCGCACCGACCTTCTCGCCGCCGGCTTACTCCTGCTCAACCGCCCGGGTAAACTCGAGGTGCAGCCCGCGCCGCCCGACGAAGCCATGCCGCCGCGCGAAGTGCTCGCCGATTTCGATGGCAACGGACGCCTGGACCGCGCGCGCATCGATCCGGATGGGTCGCTCATGATCCGCCATGACGTCACGCCCAACTACGGCAACTGGATCGAAGTGGCTCTCACCGGCGAGAAGAACCCCAAGGCCGCGGTCAACGCCAAGGTGGAAGTGAAGGCCGGCACCAGTTACGAAAAGGTCACTTACTCGGGCGTGCCCGCCGTCTTCCGCCTCGGTGATCGCACCAAGGTGGATACGGTGCGCATCACCTGGCCCAATGGCCTGGTGCAGAACGAAACCAGCCAGCCGGTGAACAAGGTGGATTCGATCAAGGAAGCGCCGCGCCTGGCCGGCTCCTGCCCGATGATCTTCACCTGGAATGGCAACCGCTTCCAGTTCATCACCGACGTGCTGGGCGTGGCCCCGCTCGGCGCCAGTTCGGGCGATGGCGAATTCTTTCCGGTGGATCACCAGGAATATGTTTCGATCCCGGCCGAGGCGCTTCAGCCGCGCGATGGCGCTTACGAAGTCCGCGTCACCGAGGAACTGCGCGAGGTTTCGTATCTCGACCAGATCAAGCTGATGGCGCTCGATCATCCGGCGGGCACCGATATCGTCACCAACGAAAAATTCAAGTCGCCGCCATTTCCCGAGTTCCGCCTGTTCGGCGTCACACGCAAAATCTATCCGGTGGCGGCGCACGATTCGAACGGCGCCGATGTGCGCGCCGCCGTGCTCCGGCGCGACCAGGTCTATCCGGATTCCTTCCGCCGCGACCTGGCCGGCGTAGCCGAACTGCATCATCTGGATCTCGATTTCGGCGACGCCGCCCGCTCCAACCACGCCGCGCTGATTCTCTACGGCTGGGTGGACTGGGCCGATGGCAGCACCTTCCTTTCCGCCTCGCAGGCGCACCGCGACCTGGTGTTCCCGTACCTTCAGGTGAAGGACGCCGCCGGCAACTGGAAGACCGTGATCGAGGACATGGGCATGCCCTCCGGCAAACCGAAGCCGATGGCGGTCGACCTGGCCGGCAAGTTTCTGTCCGCCTCGCGCGAGGTCCGCATCGTCACCAACCTGTGCGTCTATTGGGACGAGATTTACCTGGTGGAAGACAACGCGGCACCCGATGTCCACCTGACGCGCATGCCTCTCGCCGACGCCGATCTCCATTTCCGCGGCTTCTCGAAACCGTTGATTCATCCCCAGCGCACACAACCGGAGCAGTTCGATTACTCGACCGTCAGTTTCACTTCGATGTGGAACCCCACGCCGGGCTTGTACACCCGCTACGGCCCGGTCGAGACGCTGTTGGCCGAACCCGACGACCGCATGGTGGTGATGGGTTCGGGCGACGAGATCCGCATGCGCTTCAGCGCCGCCGGCCTGCCACCCGTGCCTGCCGGATGGAAGCGCGATTTCCTGCTGCTGGTGGACGGTTGGGCCAAGGACGCCGACGCCAACACGGCGTTTTCGCAATCCGTGTTGCCGCTGCCCTTCCACGCCATGAGCCGCTATCCGTACCCGGCGGGCGAGCACTATCCGACCGACGCGGAGCACGCCCAATACCAACGCGAATACCTGACGCGCCCCGCCCTGCGGCTGATCCGCCCCCTGGCGCCGGTCGAGGAGTCCGCGGAGTCGCGCCCGTGAAAGCGTGGCGCACGCACTCTTGCGTGCCGCGTCGGCACTCCTGCCGACGCCCGCCGCCTGGGCGCACAAAGGCGTCGAGAAGAGTCTCGACGCGGCACGCAAGAGTGCGTGCGCCACGCCTTAAGAATTCGCCATGAACAGAACGAACCTCATCCGCGCTGCCATCGCCGGATTGGCTCTGCTAATCGTCAATAGCGGCTACCTGGTTGCCTTCCCGCGCGCCAGCGTCTTCTACATGGCCAACGTGGTGCTGCACCTTGCGCTGGGTTTGGCCCTGATGGCCATCGCCCTCCGTTTCGTGAGAAGCCATCCGCAGCCGGCCGGAGCGTTTCTGCTGGCGGGCCTGCCGGCGCTGTTTCTGGTGTTCTACGGCAACACGCGCGATCATCATTTTGTTTTATGGCTGCACATTGCGCTGTCGCTGGTGGCATTGCCGCTGATCGTGAACATACTCACTCGCGGCCGCGGCCTGCTGCGCGGTTCCTTTGCCGCGGCGGTGTTGCTGGTGCTCGTCTCGTGGATCTGGACCCGCACTTATCCCGACCCGAGCGCCCACATCGTGAATCCTTCCTCTCCTCCACTTTCGATGAATGAGGAGGGCGCCGGCGCCAGTTCGCCCTTCGCTCCGGCATCCGCGCAGACCAACACCGGCCACATCATCCCATCCAACTTCTTCATGGATTCGAAAGACTGCGGCCGCTGTCACAAAGATATCTACGAGCAGTGGACAAGCTCCACGCACCACTTCGCCTCGTTCAACAATCAGTTCTATCGGAAAGCCATCGAGTACTTCCAGGATGTCGCCGGCACGCGCCCGAGTAAGTGGTGCGCCGGCTGTCACGATCACGCGGTCTTCTTCAACGGCCGCTTCGACCGTCCCATCAAGGAGCAGATCGATACGCCCGAGGCGCAGGCCGGCCTCGGCTGCATGTCGTGCCACGCCATCGTCCACGTCGGCAGCACCATGGGCAACAACGATTTCACCATGGAGTATCCGCCGCTGCACGAAATCGCCTCCAGCCACAACCGGTACATGCAGGCGGTGGACACTTTCCTCACGTACCTCAACCCGCAGCCGCATCGCCAGACTTTCCTCAAGCCGTTCATGAAGGATGCCGAATTCTGCGCGGCGTGCCACAAAGTGCATCTGGACGTGCCGGTGAACACGTACCGCTGGTTCCGCGGCTTCGACGATTACGACAACTGGCAGGCCAGCGGCGTTTCCGGCCAGGGCGCGCGCTCGTTCTACTATCCCGACAAATCCAAGGCCTGCGCCGATTGCCACATGCCGCTGGTCGCCTCGCGCGATCCCGGCAACGTGGATGGCAACGTGCATTCCCACCGCTTCGCCGCCGCCAATACCGCCGTCGCTTACGCCAACCAGGACACAACCCAGTTGGAAGCTACCAAGAAGTTTCTCCAATCGGGATTCGTCACGGTGGATATATTCGCGGTGTCGCCGGTCGAAGACACGCAAGGGCCGGCCGCCATGCTGCGCCGCGCCGATAACACGGTGGCTGCCAACACCACGTTCGGCGTGGGCGAGGAATCCGAACAGTCCGCTCCGGCGTTGATTCGCGAAGTCGGCAAGATCGCGGCACCGATTGACGCTTCGGGCGCGGTGCTCGAAGCCGGCAAAACCGCGCGCGTGGACGTGGTGGTGCGCACGCGCAAGATCGGCCACTTCTTCCCCGCCGGCACCGTCGACGCCTTCGACGTATGGCTGGGGCTGCAAGCCCGCGACGCCGACGGCCGCATCATTTTCTGGAGCGGCAACGTGGCGGATAACGGCAAGGGGCCGGTCGATCCGGGCGCGCATTTCTACCGGTCGTATCAGCTCGACGCCAATTCGAACCCCATCGACAAGCGCAACGCCTGGCAGGCGCGGAGTGTGCTCTACGTGCACCTGATTCCGCCCGGTGCCGCCGACACCGTTCATTATCGCGTGGCCGTGCCGAAGGGCGCGCGCGGTCCCATCAGTTTCACGGCGCGCCTGAATTATCGAAAATTTTCCTGGTATTACACGCAGTTTTCGTACGCCGGCCAACCCAAGCCGGGCCAGGATCCGGCGCTGCTGGGTCTCGATCACAACGGCCTCGAATATCAGTTTCTGCAAACGGCGATCCCGGCCAATGTTTCGGGCGCCATTCGCGACCGCATCCCGGATTTGCCCATCGTCACCCTGGCCGAATCGCACGCGACTGTGCCGCTGGGCCAGCCCACTTGGACGCCGGTGGCGCGCAAGCAGGACCGCGAGCGATGGAACGATTGGGGCATCGGTTTGCTCCTCCAGGGCGACTTGAGAGGCGCCGAATACGCATTTCAAAAGGTGACCGAAGCCGAGCCCGGCTATGCCGATGGCTGGCTGAACGTGGCGCGGGCGTTGGTTCAGGAAGGCGAGACCGAAGCCGCCAAACCGTATATCGACAAAGCCATGTCGATCAACCGGGAACTTGGCCGCATCTGGTTTTTCAAAGCCGCCGCCCAGCGCGCCGATGGCGATTACGAGGGCGCGCTCCAATCGCTCGAAGTGGTGCGGTCGAAGTATCCGCGCGACCGCGTGGTGCTGAACCAGATCGCGCGCATCCAGTTCCTCAAACGCCAGTATGCTGCCGCCGTCGAAATTCTGCGGCAGGTATGCGCCGTGGATCCGGAAGACGTGCAGATGCACTACACGCTGATGCTGTGCTACCGCGGCCTGGGCGACGCTGCCGGCGCGGCGCGCGAAGAGACGCTGTTCCGCCGCTTCAAGGCGGACGAATCGTCGCAGGCCATCACCGAAAAGGCCCGCATGAGAAGCCCCGAAGACAATAACGAGCGCCAGCCGATCCACGATCACGAAAGCGCCGTCAAACCGGAGTTGGGGACTCTCGCGAAATGACCAGTCCGGCCGGTGCCATGTGGGGCAGCTTGATAAGCTGCGTGCCGATTGACAATCGGCACGCGCGGCGATTGGCAATCGCCGCGCAGGATGCCATCCTGCCCCACAGGAGCAGTCTCGTACAGACATTGGGTGCCGAGGTCCAGCCATGAAGCGCAACATCCTCATCGTCCCCGCTGCGGCGGGCCTCATCGCGCTGGCTACGGCGCGCGTCATGACCTGGGCCGCGGCGCCGGATCGGCCGGCCATTGTGTTCACCGACGTCACCGCGCAGGCCGGCATCCACTTCACGCACAACGCCGGCCGCTCCGGCAAAAAGTACCTGCCGGAAACGCTGGGCGCGGGCGCCGCTTTCTTCGACGCCGATGGCGACGGCTGGCCGGATATCCTGTTCGTCAACGGCAAGGACTTCACGCCGCACGGCCGCCGCACCACCGCCGCGCTTTATCGCAACAACCGCAACGGCACTTTCACCGACGTCACCGCGGGCAGCGGTCTCGACATCGAAATCTACGGCATGGGCGTGGCCATCGGCGATTACGACAACGACGGCCGCGACGACGTCTATATCACCGCGCTCGATGGCGACCATCTCTTCCACAACGAGGGCAATTTCAAATTTCGCGACGTCACCAAAGCGGCCGGCATTCAAAACGCCAACTTCGGCGCCAGCGCCGCCTGGCTGGACTACGACCGCGATGGCAAGCTCGACTTATTCGTCGCCAACTATGTGCAGTGGACCGAGAAGGGCGATCTGC
>Ga0187862_10005509_pt1 | contig 11695 bp, 9 predicted proteins | sample June2016WEW_10_1_FD_133003 | JGI IMG/M metagenome (GOLD analysis project Ga0187862, IMG submission 133003) | Peatland microbial communities from SPRUCE experiment site at the Marcell Experimental Forest, Minnesota, USA - June2016WEW_10_150 | ecosystem: Environmental > Terrestrial > Soil >...
CCACCATGGTGAAGGCCTTGATGTGCACCTTGGGAAACCGCTCATTCAGGCCGCGCACCAGATCGAGAAAGTATTCGAGCGGCAGGTCGGGGTGCAACCCGCCGACGATGTGGAACTCGGTCACCGCCTCGGAGTAGCCCGAGGCCGCGGTCTGCCATGCCTCCTCAAGCGCCATGGTATAGCCCGCCGGGTCGCCCTTCTTGCGCCCGAAGGCGCACAGCTTGCAGGCCGCCACGCACACGTTGGTGGGGTTGATGTGGCGATTGACGTTGAAGTAGGTCACGTCCCCATGCATCCGCTCCCGCACATGGTTGGCCAGCCAGCCTACCGCCAGCACGTCCGCTGAGGCGTAGAGCGCGAGGCCATCGTTCGCGTCGAGCCGCTCGCCGGCCATCACCTTGGCGGCAATCGGCTCAAGGCGCGGGTCATAGCTGCGAAAGGCGTGGCTCCGAAAGGGGGAAGGTTGGCGGGAATCCGCCGTCTCAGCCTGCATAGCCCCATGATACAGAAATGCACTCTTCCTCGCCGAGACCCCTGATCTCCGATCTCTGTCTCGATTACTTCTGTCCGGTTTCCGCTGCGGCCGCTTGCGGTTCGACGAGAACCCCGTCGTAGAGCGAAGCCGCCACCAGCCGGCCACCAGCCGCGCGGATCAGGGCGATGCCGTAACCGGTCCGGCTCCACGTCCAGCTCAGCGTCTTGGGATCGATGGAGTAGACCTGGTCGCTGGCGCGCGAGCTCGCCAGCACCTTACCCATCGCCGCGTCGTAGTAAAGGTCGTCCACATCGCGGAACGGAAGCCGCTCGATCCACAGCCAGGTCTTGCCCTTGTCGCGAGTAAAGTAGACCCCCTCGCGCGCGCCCAGCCACAGCGTCCCATCCGCTGAAAAAGCCACACGATGGATGCGCGTGAGCATGGTGGGAATCCCCATCGGCATCCAGGTCGAACCGGCGTCGGTGGAGAGAACCACTCCGTCGGGGCCGGCCGCGGCCATCAGCGCTCCGTTCGCGGTCACCGACAGGTATTCGTTTGAGCCCATCACCGCGCCGCCCTGCCAACTGGCGCCCTGATCCCCGCTGGTCAGCAGTCCAAAGCCGGTGGAGGCCACCCAGACGTCTCCCGAGAGGTCCATCGCATTCACGCGGCTCGCCAGCTCGAAGGCAGGATCCTTCACCTGCTTTTCCACATTGACGCGTTTTCCATAATGGGTTTCGGCGGCTGTCTTCGTCCTCGTATTCGCAATCGTGTTTCTCGGCCGCCAGACGGGTTTGCCGCTGGCCGATCCGGGGGGTTCTGACGACTGGTCCTTGTCGTTGGGGTGGTTATCCGCGTCCAGCGCAAAGATGCCGTGGCTGGTTCCGGCCAGCACGGTTCCATCCGCCGCCTGTGCCAGAGCAAAGACGTCGCGCCCGTCAAGTCCGCCGCCGGGCTCCTCGCCGACCTGCTCCCAGGCCTCGCCGCCATTCGAGGAAACAAACACACCGCCATAGCTCTTGTCATTCACCACGCCCGCGTAGAGCCGGGCCGGATTGCCGCGATCCACAAGCAGCGCCGCCACCTTGCGGCCTGAAAAGCCCTGGTTCGCGGCTGCAAAGCTCGCCCCCGCGTCCATGCTCGCCAGCACACCCCCGCGATCAGTGGCCAGCAGCACGCGATTCGAATCTTCGGGATCGACAAAGACGCTGTTCACAACGACGTCTGGTCCGGTCATGCGCCGGAAGATCCTGCCGCCGTCCACGGTCTTGTACAGACCCTCGGTGGTTCCGGCATACACAACCTCGCGATTCTCAGGGTCCTGCGTCAACACCCGCGTCCTGCGCGCCGTCGCCGGGATGCCCTCGATCTTGTGGAAGAGTTCGCCGCCGCTCTCGCTCTTGTAAATTCCGCTGCACGCGCTCAGGAAAACGGTCTTGGGGCTGGCTGGATCAACGACCATCGAAAACACGTCGGAGTCGTCGATCAGCCCCTTCTTGATGCTGTGCCAACTTTTGCCGCCGTCGGTCGTCTTCCAGGGCAGATGCCAGGTGCCCGCGTAGACGATATTCGGGTTTGCGGGGTCCACCGCCAGCGACTCCACTTCGTGAATCTCCCGGCTGCCCGGCGGGCTGATCGCCCTCCAGGACGAACCCCCATCGCTGCTGCGGAAGACTCCCTCGAGGGTTCCCACGAACAGAAGGCTGGGGTTCGAGGGCGCCTGCGCCAAGGACAAGATCGACTGGCCGCGCAGAGCTTCCACCGCCTTCCACTGCTTGCCCCCGTCGTGGCTCACCCACAGCCCCCCGTCGCGCTGTTCGGCCTTCCACCCGCCGGCGTAGAGGACGGCAGGGTTGGCTGCATCCACGAGAATGCTGTCCAGAACCACGTCTTCCGACGGCTCCAGCCGTGCAAGACGATGCCAGGAGGCGCCCTCATCCAGGGATTCGTAGATCCAGCTATTGGTGGTGCCCAGGTAAAGATGACTGGGCTGGCCGGGAACCGCGACCAGGGCGCGCGCGTCGCCGCCCGGAGGGCCAACCGAGGTCCAAAGCGCCTGAGACGCCAGTTGCGGCACGGCTGAAAAGACCGGGATCAACAGGATGATCGGTGCGAAAAAGCAGGAACGAGAAGGCAAATGCAAGCGAAGCCGCAAACGGTTCATGCAGACAAGAAACTCCCGGTGTTCATAAGACGAGTATACAAAGACGCGGAGCGCCCTAACCCGCCGGTTTCACCGGGAGCGATTCAGAGGCGAAAGTACACGCCGATCATGGGCTCGGCTGTGTGAGTAAAAACCCCCGTGGAGGTGAACAAGGTGGTCAGATCGGGCGCCTTGTAGAGGTAGCCCCGGTATTGCAGGCGCAGCCCGATGTGCGGAATCAGTCTCCAGTCCACGCCGGCGCCATAGACAAAAACCGGCTTGGTTGTTGTGGTGGTGCTGGTTTGCCCGCCGCTGGGCGCATCGAAGAGGATGCCTCCTCCGGCCAGCGCGAAGGGCCTGAAGCTTGAGATCTTGACAGACGCTACCCAATCGCCGGTTACCTCGTGCGCATTGGCCGAGACGATTGCCGGCACAGGGCCGCACGGCCCCCCTATTGGGCAGGCTAACGGGACGACCGCGGCGGTATATACCTGATTGGCGCGATTAAAGGCGTAAGTGCCTTCATAGCCGACCCATGGCTTGGAGATGTGACGCACTTCCAGCAGGCCGCCGGCGGCGTTGGAAGGACTCTGAATAGTGTCGTTGCCGGTAGTGGTTCCATTGAACGCACCATAAAGGCTTGCCGCCACATCCGTCTGCGCATAGGCCGCCGTGCTGCACAGCGCGGCCAGGCCAGTCAGTGCAATGGCCATCTTTATCCATCGAGTTCGCATGAATCTCTCCTTGCTGAAGTCATATCGATTGTGTCCCGAAGGGCGGATTCTCTGTTGAAATAGACGCAAGAGAAAAGTTTCGGTGACATGCCGGAGAAGTTTTTCTTGTAAGTCACTGGTAAGAATGGCCTTGCATCCGCAAACGCTGCAACAGCCGTTCCCTCATCATCCCGCCGAAATCGGCAAACGAAGATCCATGAACGCGCACGCCGTTCCCGCGCCTATCGCACAAAACGAAAGAGGCCAACCGGTTCACCGGTCAGCCTCAAAGGATTGCGGAAAAGCTCTCTCAGCCTTGTGTTGGCAGCCTGCGCAAGCCGGAAGGCCTGCACAGGCTGCTTGACGAGCTACTGGGCCGCCACATGCTTCTTCCTGTGCTCCGGCTTGGCGCCGGGAATGGGGATGGGCTTGCGCGTTACAATCTTCACCCCGCTCTCAACCACGGGAGAGGTTCCTGGCACGTCGTTGTCGAAGGTCGCTCCCGCGGGCACCAGGTAGTTCTCCACCGACTGGCTATCCCCCGTGCCGGTGCGAACGATGATTCGAGAGGCGTCAATGCCGCTCTGCTCTTCGTTCACCAGATAGTCCTTGGTGTTCGCCGCGCGCTCCGCGGCCAGGTTCTCGAACTTGGCGTGCTGGTTCTTCGGCGGCGTTTTCTCCTTGGCGTTGGCTTCGCCCACAACCACAACCTTTGCGGTCGGATCGTTCTTGAGAGCGTCGGTTACCTGATCCAGGCAGGCCTTGGCTTCGTTGTCCACGCGAGCCGGACGCTTCTTGTCCTTGTCGAAGGCGATGGGGCACAATGCGCTGGCGTGCTGAATCGGCGGGATGTAAGGCTTGGTGATCGTCACCTTGGTGCCGGCGCTCGCGGTCTGGCCAAGGTCGTCGGTAACCATGCAGTTGATGTCCACGTTGCCGGTCGGCGCACCCGTGGAATCGTAGCTCGCCGTGGTGCCGCTGCCGCTGATGGCGCCTGTGCCCGGCACAACCGAGTAGCTATAAGTCAACGGCCGGTTCTGTGGGCTTACGCCCGTCGAAGTGACGGTGCTCTTGTCGCCGGGATTGATGATGGCGGGAACGGCCACGCAACTGAGGGTCGGCGGCTCGAAGGCCTTCACCGTGAAACTGGCTGAGCAGCCTGCGCTCTGTCCGGGCTTCAGGCCTTCCTTGCCGCGCTTGCCTTCCTTCACTTCAGCTTGGACCGTGTTGGTGCCTGCCTTCAGCGAAGCCGTGGCCACAGACGCCGTCTCTCCGTGGCCAGTCACTCCGGTTCCCGACCAGGAATAAACCGCATTCAGCTTCGGATCGAGATTCGCGGGAGTAGCATGCACAGTAACCGGGTCGCCTGGAAAGACCGTAGTCGGAGTGGCGTAGCAGGTCAGGGCTACCGGAGGCGGCGCAGCGCAGCCGCCGTCCGCCCCCCACATAAGCCCCGCGCTCAATTTGAGCCCGTTGATCTTCTCATCGTCGCCCCAGATCCACGTATTCTGGTTGAAGTGCGAGATTCCAGAATCGGCGTGAAGATACTCGTAATCGGCCTGGAGGATGCGCACCGCCACACGATGCTGACTGGCGCACCCCACGTTGACGTCCAGCGCGCCGCCGGCGGTCATTCCCCAACCCCACGTGTAAGGCTCATGATCCGGACCATCCACATCGACAGCGCCCGCAAGCGCATGCACGACAGGAGTGACGTGTAGATGCGGCCAGCGATAGACCAGGCCCGGCTCCAACGTGAAGATGCCGCTGTTGCTGGAGCCTTGGTTCTGGGAACCGGTATTGGTAAACAGATCGTGCTGGCCCGACTCCACCTGTATTCCCCAATGACGGCTGTAAAAGTATGAGACGCTTTCGGTCAGGCCCTTCTTCTCCACCTCGAAGTTGAAGGGAAGAATCTCGCCGTTGATCTGCAGCGCATGTACTGTTTCGTAGGGCGCAAAGAAACTGTAACCCACAAAGATGTCCCACTTCGGCGCATCATTCTGCGATGGGGAGCCCTTCGCAGACGGAGTGACCTGAGCAACCAAGGCAACCGGCATCAAAGCCGCAACCGCCAGTACAACAACCCGGCTCACAGATTTCGTAACACGAGCGTACATGCGTATTTCCTCCGCATTCAACCTGAATAGACAATGGGCGACAACTGTTTGTGAATACAGACCTCAGCCCGCGCCAACCGCCTCCGCACCCTCAGCGGACCGTAAGGTATTCAGACAGCTTTATCAAACGTACCATGGGGCGAATCCGGCAGAAGGTTTTTTTTCAAGCGGTTACCCTGTTAGGCACGTTACACAGTAGGCCGTGGATGGTTACTTCGGTAATTCTTCGCCTGGAAGGCTCAACACTCCCATCGCCGCTGATCCGGCACTCGCGCGGCGCGAAGAATAGGCTGTAAAAGAGAACGTTTCTTGGATACACTCTGTTATCGGAAAGGCCGCCTCCTCAGGGCATTGACCTGCGTCTTCACAACGCAGATTTGCCATGAAAAGAGGCCTTTCCAGGCCTTTCTTGTCCCCAGCCCCACGCGTAAAACGCTACCCGTGGTGAGAAATGCAGGCTAAAGTCGCCCCCTGACGCGGCGGGGCCGGAATACAGAGCGTTCTGCGCCCGCGTCGGTGAATTCGGGGGCCGTCAGGAATACCGTTTCCCCTCAGGCGGGACGGAGGCTCTCTCGGCCCGGCCGATTCAGTTCTTCACATTCATCGCGTCCGAGTCGACGGCTTTCTTGCCCGTTACGCCCTCAAGCCCGGCCAATAGGCCCCTGTAATCGCTTTTATCGGCCTGGAACGCAAAGCCGCCCTTCTTGCCGCCATCATCCCAAGTGAGTCCGACGAAATGCTTCTTCGATTTGGACAACGCCAGCAAGGCTCCAAGGCCCAAGCTGAACACTGCAAGGCCGATCGCTGCTCCCACCCTTCTGTGAACATCCTGGCCGTAGCTGATCTCGGTCACGGCTGAGGCTGGAATCACTGCTATGTCCGCCTTGTCGTTCGCGATCCTTATGTTGCTTCCCTCTATATAAAGCTTGATATTCGTCCCAGCCTTGAGGTCGGGTATAGATCCGCCGTCGTAGGCGATCCTATAGCCGTTGTCGCCAGCGAACGCACTGCATGGAAAAATCATGCAAAGAAAGACTGCAATTAGCTTCTTCATCTTCTTCCCTCTCCGGCCTAGACCATATCACGCCCCTTGTTCGAGCATCGACACCGAACCCCCTTCGCAAGCAATTCCAAGAACGGTTGCCCGGTATCCCACCGTTGTCACCGAAACAGCCTGAATTGATGGGATATCGGCGTCGGGCTATCTGGCATCGACGCCGAAGTCGTAGATGACAACCGTGGTACCGGTCGCCCTGCCCGCCCCCTCCGTAGCCATGATGAATGCGTATTCGCCGGACTTCAGGTCCTCCTTCGGTGTCACTTTGTACATTCCCGACTGGATTCGCTCCGAACTGAACAGGTACTGTTTCTTTTCATCGGCTCCTACGTTCTGACTCGCAAATCCCATCTTGGCGATCTGTGTCTCGCGCCGCTCCTTCTTCTCTTCGAGAGCAAGCAGCGAGAACTGATTTGGACTGGAGATCATATCCGTTCCGCCGAAACTGCCCAAGCTGCTCATCTCTGGGAAGTACATATAAAACACCGGGCGCACGTCCGGCGTCCGCGTGGGCGCGTGTGGGCCCGGGATTTCAGCCTTCAGCTTGGCTTTGGAAATGCCGTAAGAGAACGCCATTCCCGCCACATTAGCCGTCTTCACACCCGCTTCTCCAGCCCGGTCGATGAAGACCATCTTCCGCTTTCCGTCCGGACCGGTCGTAAGGAGATAAACGCCAACGTCGTGCTTTGCCATTGGATCGTCCGGGTCCGCAATGGCAACAGGCGCCGGGGAGGCGGTTGCCGGGGCGGTGGGGGGAGCTGGCGCCGAGGCCTTCACCACAATTGCGGTGACTACCTTGTCGCTGGCGCCTGACGCCTTGAGCGCGACCAGGCCATCTGTAGAGGTATCGTAGGTTCCCGGCTGGGCGTTGATTGTGGCAACAATCAGATCGTCAGACAGCCCAGCCTTGACCAGCTTGATGACAGCTTCGTTATTAAGTGCCTGCTGGGCAACGAGCAGGGGACAAAATGCCAGAAATACGAGGGCGATAATACTCTTGCGCATAGAGCTTCTCCTCAGCGTTCAGAACCGTTCAAGACCACCTTGGGGAGGCGCGTCAATCATTTACCCTGAGCGCCCCGATGCGCAAGCGGTTTTCATTTGAGCGGGCGGGCGGCGGACAGTCCCGCGCTGAAGCGGGTGTCGCCGAGGGCGGCGTGAGCGCTCGAAGAGCCGATAGCGGTTGGAATTCGCGGCATCCCACCCTTGCGACAGAAAAGAGTCGCACGGATGGGGCACGGAGCTTGGCGAGCCGGGCCGTTTGCTGGACAGCCGTTGGCGAGCGGAGTTATTCGGCGACGCTGACGGTATAGATCTTTCCGCTGCTCTCCTTGTTGGAGCTGTTTGCGGCGCCGGGGGCGAGCAGGCCGTATTCGCCTCTGCCGGCGCTGGATTGCAGGGTGATCTGATAGAGGCGGGGAGCGATCTTTTCCGGCTGAAAGTCGATAGCATCGCGAGTTGCTCCCGCTGAAGTGTGCAGGACTCCGCCCGCCGCGGAGAGAAACTCGCGAGCGTCGGCGGTGGGGTGAAGGCGCAGCAACTGATACTCGGTGATTTCCACGGTTTCCGGCAGGTAGACGGCGAAGATGACAGGAAAGGTTGCGTTCAGGCGGGATCTGGAGCCCGCTATGCGGCCGTTGAGGTCGCCCTTCACGATGCCGGCCGAGGCGATGTCCTTGAGCTTGCCGGAGCTCTCAAAATTCACGATCTCAGGCAATTGTGAAACCCACGCGCCGGTCTGGTCCTTCCAGTAGACGCCGACGTCATCGATGCCGGGGGGAAGGCCGTTGGCATTGGCGGCGGGGACGCCGGCGGTCGTGGCTGGATTTGAGGCGGGGGTTGAAGCAGGCGTGGCGCCGGAAGCCTTGAGCACAATGGCAGAGACCACTTTGTCGCTGACGTTGGCCTTCTTCAGGGCAATGAGGCCGTTGGCAGAGGCGTCGTAGCTTCCCGGCGAGGCGTTGATGGTGGTGACAATCAAATCGTCAGAGAGGCCGGCCTTGACCAGCTTGATGATGGCGTCGTTGTCCAGCGCCTGCTGGGCGACGAGCGGGGAGCAGAATGCCAGCAACAGAACCGCGAGAAAACCCTTGTGCATACAGCGTCTCCTTCGCTTACAGAACCATTTGAAGCTTCGTTGGGGAGGCGCGTAAATCATCTACCCCAGGCGCGGGGATGCGCAAGCGGTTTCTTCGTCGGAGCGGGAGGGCCGCCGCTACTTGACGGTTTTGGTCTGGCTGTCGGGCTTGAAGGTAAAGTCGCTGTCGGGTATGGCCGGATTGAGCTTGATGTTGAAGTACAAACAAGTCCGGCTCTGGCCCTGGCCCTCGTCGAAGACCTGCATGAGGCTTACCGCGCGCGCCGGGTCTACCCAGATGGTCACCTTGGGAAAGAGCTTGCGCACATCGGGGTCTTTGGCAAGGAGTTCCAGCTTCTCGGTAGCGATGGCGGTCTTGCCGTCTTTTAGAGTTTCACTGCCCAGATACTTGATCTCCCACTTGTCGGCCAGCTCCGTGCCGCTGGCGCCGAAGCCGAGCAGAAGATAGCTCTCGTACTTTGCGGCGTCTCTCACATGCACCTCGTCGGTGAGCTTCTCGTAGAGGGTGAATTTGCCATCGGAGAAGATGAGGACCTTGGGCACGGGCTTGCCGTTCTCCTCGCGGATGTGCGCGGCCATCTGGAAGGCCTTGCCGCTGCGCTTGTAGTAGACGGTTCCCTTGTCGATGTCCTTGTTGTATACCGGATCGGTCTGCACGGCGTCGAACTCGAAGTCGGCGGAGGTGGAGTGGAAGCCTGCCGCGGCGGCGTCGAGGCGGCGGAGGACGCTGTTCAGGTCTTCCTGCGGGGCGGCATAAGCGCCGCGGGCCGCAACGAGGGCAAGCGCGATGAACGCGGCGAAGACCAGCTTGATTCTAAGATGCATAGGATTCCTTATTGTTCTGGATGCGCCAGCGCGCAAAATGAAGCAACAAAAATGAGTTAGCGGTGGGCCCAGACCTTCCATGCGAGGTTTCCCTGGGTATCGGTGAGAGTCTCCCACTGGGTGACGAAGACGGCGTCGCCGGTGACCGGCTCGATGGCCTTGCGGAGAGCCTGCTTGACCACCGCGTCCTTGGCTCCGGCGGGCACGTTGGCATCTGAATCGAGCACGGTGATGATAAGCCCGTGGCCGTCGTTGCCGATGACCTGGATGGGATGCGTAGGCCCTGCGCCGATGGACGGCTTGTCGCCGTAGCTCCATCCGGGAATCTGCGGGGTGAGGAAGATGAAGAGCAGAATCAGCGTCACCATCACGTCGTAATGAAAGCAGCCGCGCGGGTAGGTCCAGTAGAAATAGCTCTTCAGAATCTGCCGGATACCGGGCCGGGGGTGCGAAACGGGCGTGCCGGAGTTCAAAGGTTGCATCGGGATTCCTTTTGGATTCTGTCCAGGCCGCCCATGTAAGGCTGGAGGGCCCGCGGAATCAGAACTGAGCCGTCGGGCTGCTGGTAGTTCTCCAGGATCGCCAGCCAGGTGCGGCCGACGGCGAGTCCGCTGCCGTTGATGGTGTGGACAAACTCGGGTTTGACTTTGGCGCTTTGCCCAGGCTGGCTGGCGGGCCGGTAGCGGATATTGGCGCGCCGGGCCTGGAAGGCTTCGAAATTGGAGCAGGAGGAGATTTCGCGGTAGAGCTGCTGGCCGGGAAGCCAGACTTCGAGGTCGTAGGTCTTGGCCGAGGAGAACCCGGTGTCGCCGGTGCAGAGCAGGACGCGACGGTAGGGCAGGCCGAGGGCTTCGAGAACCTCCTCGGCGTCGCGGGTGAGGCGCTCGTGTTCGGCGTCGGAGTCTTCGGGGCGGGTGAACTTGACCAGCTCGACCTTTTGGAACTGATGCTGGCGGATGATGCCGCGCGTGTCCTTGCCGGCGGCTCCGGCCTCGGCGCGGAAGCACGGGGTATAGGCGGTCAGACAGATCGGTAGGCGGGCTTCGTCGAGAATCTCGTCGCGGTAGAGATTGGTGACCGGAACCTCGGCGGTGGGGATGAGCCAGTGGTCGTTGTCCTTGAACTCGCCTCGGGCGGCGGAATCGGCGTCGGCGTCGGAACAGCGGAAAAGATCCTCGGCAAACTTGGGCAACTGCCCGGTGCCGTAAAGGGACTTGGAGTTAACCATGAAGGGCGGCAAGACTTCGGTGTAGCCGTGTTTCCGGGTGTGCATTTCGAGCATGAAGTTGATCAGCGCCCGTTCGAGGCGCGCGCCCTGGCCCATGTAGACCGCGAAGCGAGCGCCGGAGAGCTTGGCCGCGCGTTCGAGGTCGAGGATGCCGAGCTGCTCGCCAAGTTCCCAGTGCGGCTTGGGAGTGAAATCCCAGGTGCGCTGGGGGGCATCGGGCAGATGGGTCTTGACGACGACGTTGTCGGCTTCGGATGCGCCGGTTGGGACTTCGTCGCGGGTGAGATTGGGAAGGACAGCTCTGACCTGTTGGAACTCCCTGTCCTTCGAGGGAGCTTCGAAGCCGAATTTATCCAAATCGCTTTTTAAGATAATTCCTTCCTTAAGCAAGGACTTGACGTCCTGTCCACTTCTCTTTTGCTGTGCGATTTGCTGGCTCAGTGCATTGATTCTAGATTTTAGTATTTCAGCCTCTGTAATAGCCTGGCGACGCTCATCATAGACTCGTCTAAATTGCTGCAACGCGCCTTCAGACGCGCCGCGGGCACGCAATCTTGGCTCAACCGTTTCCCAGTTCTTGATCAGGAATCCTGTATCATGCATCGCTCTACCAGTTTAACCGACCGGTTTGGAGCGAATCTCTGCGGGCGGATCGACCTGGCCCGCGACTATCTGGTCTTGCCAGCCGGGAAGCCGCTGGTCGCCGGTGATGAGGCGCGCGCCGCGGGTGAAGGTGAAATAGGTCCAGATCCAGGCGGCGAAGACGGAAAGGCGGTTGCGGAAACCGATGAGGAAGAAGATGTGGACGGTGAGCCAGGTGACCCACGCTGGAAAGCCGCTCATGTGCGCCTTGAAGGGCCATTCGACCTTGGCTACTGCGTCCATGCGGCCGATGGTGGCCATGTCGCCCTTGTCGAAGTAACGGAATTTGGGCCGAGGCTTGCCCTTGAGATCGGCGGCGATGATGCGCGCGGCGTGGGTGCCCATCTGCATGGCCGGCTGGGCCACGCCGGGGACCTGGTGGCCGTCATGCTCG
>Ga0187862_10005519_pt1 | contig 11688 bp, 8 predicted proteins | sample June2016WEW_10_1_FD_133003 | JGI IMG/M metagenome (GOLD analysis project Ga0187862, IMG submission 133003) | Peatland microbial communities from SPRUCE experiment site at the Marcell Experimental Forest, Minnesota, USA - June2016WEW_10_150 | ecosystem: Environmental > Terrestrial > Soil >...
CTACCGACAACCCCACCCCGAACGAAAACGAGATGACCATTCCCGAAGGAACGGAGTTCAAACTCCAACTCCACTCCTCAGTCAGCTCAAAGACTTCCCGACCCGGCGATAGGATCCTGACTACATTGCTCGATCCCGTGGCAGTCGAGGACCAGGATATCCTGGCCAAAGGCACGCGGATTGACGGACACATTGCCGAGGTCAAGGCCGCCGGACGCCGAGGAAAAGGCGGCGACTTGTCCCTGGTTTTTGATACCGTCGAACTGCCCAATGGCCAGAAGTTGGCCATCACCGGTTCGCTCACCGAAGTTTTTTCGAGTGAGGGCGGAGGCGATCCGAACGTCGGGCCGGAAGGCGATCTGAAGGGCGGCGGGGCCTCGCGCAAGAAGCAAGCCGCCATCATCGCCAGCACCACGGCGATTGGTGCAACCGGCGGGCTCGCCACGGGCATCGCTGGGGCCGCCACGGGCGTTGCTTTGGCAATCCTCCTTCCTCATGGCAAGCAAGCCGCGCTAGCGGCGGGCTCGTTGATTGGTATGCGACTTGACCGCGACGTTACCTTCACACTTACGCCAACCACTGAAACCAAGTAACCCGAGAACTGCAATCCCCACATGCCTAATTCCGCCGGCTGCCGCAGACGCCTGCTTGATTGTCAGGAACCCGATCGATGTTACTGCCTATTGCGTTCTGGGGGAACTATGTGTACCTTGGTATTATAGGTAGAGGCTGAAGAAACAACATTAAAAAAGGGGGATCAATGGGAAAGCGGTTGGCTTTTGCGCTGATTCTCGCAGCGATCGTTTCCGCGAATGCCACTGGACAGGTTGCCACGTACAACTTGATCGACCCCGTGGTGGCGGGGTTGGTCAGCGGCTCGTCAGTTACAACGAACACCACGGCAATTGCCTCAGCCACGACTGGGGTGGTCAAGGGAGCAGCGGCAGACGGCACTACACAGGTCATACTGCGGATTCCTGCTTCGGACGTGGGCCAGCAGTTCACTGTTACTGTAATAAATGACGCGAACTCTCCGAGCACTTCGGTTCCGAACGATGGCGGAGTGTTTGCGCTGGGAGGCAGCCCTAGCTCCGCGGCCAGTTCCCTCGTGGTGACCGCAGTCTCAATTGCCGCGGGAGCGGAAGCTTTCGCGATTTATCTGGCGCCGGTGAATTTCTCGCGCTCCTCCACCGACTATACGCTCGCGACGCGCAGCGTGACTCTGCAAGTGGCGTCGCCGCCCCCCACGATAACGGGCAATGCCAGCGTTACGATTGCGAGGCCCCCCGTTGTTCTCGTGCACGGCCTTTGGGGAAGCGCGTCGAGTTTCTCTAACTTCACACCTCTGACTACCGATACAATTTTCGATATCAACTACGCTACTTATGACAACGCGATTACCGGCATCACGGGCACCACGCCCTCGTACCCGGCGAGTGACCCCATCGAGGCAAATTCCCTGGGGTTTGCCTATAACGCCCCCTCCGTGTTGGCGCAGATCAACAATTTTATTGCGAACTACCGGACGAGTGCGAACCTGGCCGCGGTCAAGGCTGACATCGTCGCGCACAGCATGGGCGGTGACGTTTCGCGCACCATGTTCTTGCTGCCGAACTTTCTGAGCAATTCGACGTTTCCGACATTTGGCGCCGGGCCCATCAACAAACTGATTACGATCGCCACGCCGCATCTCGGCACACCGGTCGCTGCCGACTTGCTGGCCAGCAACAACGCCTGTGTGCGCAGCGTCCTGGCTTCGGACCAAGACTACGCGCTGGCGTCGATCACGTTTTCGGGGCAAACGGCGAATGGTGCAGTGGGGGACCTGCAAGGTAATGGATTCGGCAGCAGCTTGAGCCCCGCGCTCACTAATCTTAAACAGACGCAACCATTCAAGACGGCTTATATTGCGGGAATTGCGACTTCCGTAAACCTGAATGGCCTGAGTTGCATATTCTGTACCGCGGAGGTGGTAAGGGCCTTGTGTTCGAGCAATCCCTTGGCAAAGGATCTGACGGCTACGAAGTGGACCACGATTTATGGGCAGAACAATGACACCATCGTGCCGCTGGACAGCGCTTTGAACAACCTCTCGGGACAGCAATTCTCCGGCGTCATTCATACCGCGGCCCTCGAGACCCTGGATTTCAAAGGGCCGTCGGTGCTCGATCCGGCGTCGGACATTTCGAATGAGGTCATCAGTTTACTGAATGAGCAGCCGACGGTCAGCGATTTTCATTAGAGACTTGCGGTTTCTTTTGCAGACTCGGCGAACGAAGCAACCAGCGACGAACAGAGGGAGGGCGGCATGAGCATCATGCAACACACGTCGAGAATCGTAGGTATTTTGATCCTGGCAGCGGGATTTGTCACGGCTTCTGCCGGCGCGCAGCAAACGCCGGTCCACTTTGTATCGCCCGCGGCCGGGACGGTGGTCCAGCCCGGGCAGACGGTCACAATTGCGGTGGCAGCGGATTCATCAGTGGAAAAGCTCGCTCTCGTCGGGCAACACCCGCTGCCTATTAGCCAGGTTGTCGCACCGGGCCTTGGCGTCGCACGCCCGTTCGAGTTTCAGGTCAGGATTCCGACGGACATCCGCCCCGGAGCCTATCACGTGACGGCGATAGCAACACTCGCCGGTGGTGAAAGCGTCTCCGAGCGGCTCGTGCTGGACGTCGAGAAGGTAGAAGAACCCACGCGAATTTGGGCCAAGCCGTCAACCATCCTCTTCTCGCGTGCCGGAGAGCGAGTTCCTTTGCGCGTGCTCGGCGCATTTGACGATGGCTCACAGGAAATACTGACGAAATCCATCAAGACGACTTACACATCCGCAGATCCGCGCGTCGCCACCGTGAGTGCCGACGGCTTAGTGACTGCCGTCGGTACCGGAAAGACCAGCATTCAAATTCGCACGCTGACGCGCGATTGTGCGATTCCCGTGACCGTAGAGGGCGGGTCAAATAATGCGGATGAGTGAGGCAGCGCCGGCGACAGTAAGGTCCACCTTTTTTCGGCTGGTTGGGGGACGAACGACGGACCCCCTGAAACAGTTCCACGCTACCGGGATTCCACATTTTGAGGAGGTGACGGAAACTCATTACCGGAGCGATCAGAAGCAGAGAGAAACGACCTTCCAAGAGTGGCTTTGGATCACCATTTTGGGTTCGGGAGTTTTCACTGGCTGCTGACGCCTTCGTACCTGGGGTGCGCACGACCCTTGTCGCCTCGCAAGCTGCATTTCTCTGATCCTGCCATTCCACACCTTCCTCTCTGCCCTCTCAACATGCGCCCATCCTCCTCGTGGCCCAGAGACCGACGCATACAGGGTGCCTTACGCCATTTCGGTCCCAACTATGCGAAGTTTCCTGAGCTTCAGCCAGTTCGAGTTGTGCTGCGAGGTTAACCGCGCTAAAGTATCATCACAGAGGTTAAACGATGCCGGGCGTATCCCGCCAGCCAGGACGCTTTCATCTGGCCACAACCCCGAGGAAGGAATTTGCGCTGCTTGCGGGCGCACTTCTGCTCGCCATGCTGGGTATGCCAGAACGAACCTGGCCCCAAAGCCGGCTTGATCCGCAACAAGTCCTCGATCAACTCCACAATACTAGGGTGGATCCGGACCAGGTTTACGTACTCCGCCGCGCCCACTTGATCCGGGACCGCGTGAAGTTGTTTTTTACCCGCGGCTATATCGGGTTCTTTACTCAGGCCGCCGGGAAAATCACCGGCGCAGTTTATGTGGGCGAAGGAGAAATTCTGTTAGTCCCTCCCACGCGAGTCGAGAAAGAGAGTCTGGCCCGGTTTATTCATGCGCCCATTCTTGAAGAGCAGTTCGGCGCCGCGGTTCTGCGTTTCACCGACGAAACCGCTAAGGAACTCCTGGCTGTGGCGCAGAAACCGGAGCCCGATGACCCGGAGCGGCCGGCAGAGTTCCCTCAAATATGGAACTCCTCGCCGCGTGTATTGGCTCTCGAAGACTCGCCGCGGATCTTCGAGGATTTGCTGGGCGACGCCACCATGCCGTTTTTTCACGCCCGCTTGGAAGGCAATACCCTGAAGTGGTTCGACGTGGTCGATGACGAGCGGTCCCCGGAGGCCGTGACGGTGGTTGTGGCTCGTCGCAATTCTGACGGCGTGTTCGCAGATTGCTGGTGTGCATTCCAAAGCAAGACCTCGGCGGCACGTTTCGCCTATCACACGCCCGGGACGGTGAAAGCTCTTGCCTACGATATTGACATTCATCTTGAGCCTGACAACAGCATGAAGGCGCGCGCGGAGGTCCAGTTGGAGTCGCTCTCTGCCACCGACCGCGTGCTGACTTTTGATTTTGCCCGGCAGCTCAACGTCTCAAAGGTCCTGAACGAGCGCGGTGAAAGCCTGCCCGTCCATGCATACCCCCAGGAGGAAGATGCCGAGACCGGTGACCGCAGCAAAGGCTGGATCCAAGTGGTTTTGGCAGCCCCGCACCCCGCGGGCGAAAGATTCCGTCTCCAATTCACCTACCAGGGAAACGTTATCACCAATGTTGGGAATAATGTGTTGTACGTGGAGGAGAGAGGCGGCTGGTATCCGAACCTTGGGCTGGCAGCTCCAGCTTCCTTCGACCTTAGGTTCGATTATCCGGAGAACGTCACGTTGGTTGCGACAGGAGCGCGGATCGAAGAGGAAACTGCAAACGGCAGAAAGCACAGCCGGTGGCGCTCGGACGGTGTGTTTCGGGTAGCCGGATTCAATTTGGGGCCGTACCATTCGGTCGAGCGCCGGGTGGGAAAGACGACCGTGGAAGTGTATGCGACGCGCGAGGCGGAAGCGGCGCTCGAGGCGCGTCACTCGCAAAAGTTGGTTCCGCACTTTATGATTCCCAACATTGGTCGAGAGCATGACCCGCCCTTGTCGATTGCTCCGGAGACCGTTCCTCCGCTGGCCCCAGCCGCATTGCTGCAAGCGGTGGCCGAGAGCGCTTCGCAAGCGATTGTCTATTTCGAGAGCCTGTTTGGCCCATTCCCATACTCCCGCCTCGCCATCTCCCAAATCCCCGGTAACTTTGGCCAAGGCTGGCCGGAACTGGTCTATCTTCCAACCCTCTCGTTCTTGCGCAAGTCCGAGCGTTCCGAACTGGGGTTTGGGGAAAAGGACGAGGACCTGCTTGGCCATGGAATGGTGGCCCACGAAATTGCACATCAATGGTGGGGCAACCTGCTGGGCTGGGCGACCTACCACGATCAGTGGCTCTCGGAAGGCCTCGCGACCTACGCTGCGGCGCTCGACTTGTCGAGGCAAAAGGACGGCGATCACCGGTTCCACGAACTGTTGCGAAGTTACAAACTCGATCTCCTCAACAAGGGCAGGAACGGAATCAGCAACGAGGCGAGCGGCCCCATCTGGCTGGGCCAACGCCTCTCGAATTCGGTAACTCCGGGCGGTTATGACGCGATCGTGTACAAAAAAGCCTGCTGGGTGCTGCACATGTTGAGAGGCTTGATGCGAGATCCGTCTACAGGTTCCGACGAGAAGTTCTTCCGCCTATTGCGTGAATTCATCGTCGCCAATCGAGGAAAGAGCGTTTCGACGAAGGACTTTATTCTCGAAGCGGAGAAATACATGACTCGCTCGATCGACCTCGAGCACGATCGCCGGCTCGACTGGTTCTTTAATGAGTGGGTGTACGAGACGGGTGTCCCGACTTACAGGCTGGAATCGAGCGTGAAGGAACTCTCGCCGAAGAAATTCCTTGTGCAGGGAAATATCATCGAGAGCGGGGTAGCGAGCGATTTCGAGATGCTTGTGCCTGTCATAGCGGAGGTCGGCAAAGAGAAGAAGACGAGCTTGGGGCGCGTGGCAGTTACCGACGTAGGGGGGCGTTTCAGGTTTACAACCGCTGCGAAGCCCAAGCGGATAGCCATTGACACGGACAACCTGCTCGCCGTCTCCGAACAATGATAGAAGCTCTGCGGCCATTGCCCAGGCGTCTGTGCGGCAACTGCGATGCAACGGCGTTCCCACCGGCCGTCACGGGCCGGTTGAGGGATGGGATGTTTCCCACGGTGACTTCTTCCCACAATGAAAATAGTCAACTTCGAGTTTAAAGCACGAATCAAGGACGAGCAGCGTGTCCGCGATGCGCTGAAGACGCTGAACGCGCGCTCCGTCGGAACCGACCACCAGATAGACACTTACTTTCGCGTCCCGGCAGGACGGCTGAAAGTTCGGGAGGGCCGCATCGAGAACGCCCTGATCTTCTACCGGCGCAGCAACGCTCGCCGCGCCCGCCAGTCTGCCGTTGAGCTGATGCCTCTTCCCAGGCGGAATTCCCTGCGGGCAATCCTCGAGCGCGCCCTCGCGACGCTGGCCGTGGTCGATAAGCGCCGTGAGATTTACTTTGTGAAGAATGTGAAAATTCACCTCGACCGGGTGCGCCGGTTGGGCAAATTCCTCGAGGTGGAAGCCATTTCGCGGACGGGTGACGTGAAGAAAATCAGGTCCCAGGCGCACCACTTTCAACAACTGTTCGGCATCACAGCTAAGGACATCGTCGCAGAATCGTATTCCGACTTGATTCTCGCGAAGAATCTGAAATCTTGAATCTGGTATCTGAAATCTGGAATCTCAAATCTGAAATCTAGGGTTCCCGCTCGATCGCCTGAACGAACGTCAATCTTCACGGTAATTACCGGGACCAAGGGGTTCTAAATGTTCAAACCACAAAGCACTGAGCAGCGGATCTTTCAGGAAATCGCAAATCGCGAGACGGCATCCGTGAGCCAACTCGCCCGTGAGGTTGGTATTCGTCCCGCGTCCGCGATGGCCAAGCTCCGTCCGCTGGTGAAGAAAGGACTCCTGGCCTTCAGCGACGGCCGGGCAAAGGTTGGGATCAACCCGGACTACGGCCAGGTGATCGGTATCGACCTGGGCGGCAGCCACGTGCATTTCGCGCTGGCGGATTTCCGCGGAAAGGTCCTCGAAGATTCCAACGTGAAGATTCGCCCCGAAGATGGCCCGCACAAATTGATCGGCGAGATCGTCGAAGGGGCGCGTTCGCTCACGGCGAAGTCCGGCGGGCGCCTCCGCGCGCTGGCCATGGGCGTGCCAAGCCCTGTCGACGCGGAGCGCGGCGTAGTGGCTTTTGCTTACAACCTGCCCGGATGGAAAGAAATCCATCTGGGGCATGAACTGGAGGAAAAGCTGCGCGTGCCCGTTTTCCTCGAAAACGACGCCAACATGGCGGCTATCGGCGAGCATTGGCGCGGCGTCGCGCAAGGGGTCGACAACTTCGTGTTTATCGCCATCGGGACGGGAACCGGCTCAGGCGTGTTCGTGGATGGCAAGCTTTGTCGCGGCCGCACCGGGTCTGCCGGCGAAGTCTACCATATGATTCTTGAGTGGCCCCGCTGGGCGGAGAACTTCGGCGATTCAGGCCACTTTGAGACCTATGTTTCCGGGATGGGAATCGCCGCCGAGGGACGGAAGGCGATCCCCGCAACGGCAGGCCAGGCAGCGGCCGGCCTCGCCGCGGAACGTGACGCTTACTTCGTCTTTGAGGCTTTCCGCAACGGCGACCCCAACGCTCGGGCGGTTCTGGAGAAAATCTTCACCATGCTGGGCGTCGGCATCGTCAATATTATCTCGGTCCTTGATACCGATTTGATTATTCTGGGGGGAGGCATTGCGAAGGGTGCGCCGGAATTCATGCTATCCACCGTCAACAAGATCGTTCAACACGTGTACAAGGAGAATGCCCCGCCCGTCAAGTTCAGTTCCCTCGAGGATAAGGCCCAAACCTTCGGCGCCATCCGTTCCGCCCTCACGCTCGCCCAGCAGGCCGTCGCGCGGCGGTTGTAAATCGCCAGATCATAACCCTCTGCTGTGAGCAGAGGAAGTGGGACAGGCACTCTTGCCTGTCTCTGAGGCCGGCGAAACGCGCGTCTCCTCGCAGGCAAGAGTGCCTGCGCCACTTCATCAGCCGGTGCGCGGCGAGGTTTAATGCGACGCCGCTACCTGCCCAGATTGCCCTCGGAGGAATGGCAAACCTCCCACCAACAACGCAGCCTCCGGCAGCACGCCCCAACCGAACAGCAGGATAGCCATGGGCACGAATGGAAAGCTGTGGAAGCGAATCAAATCGTAGCCCAGAACAAATGGAAACATGAGCAGCGGCAGGCAAACCATCCCCAAGGCGGGAAGCGAGACTGCCAGCGCCCTCTCCAGAAACCTTCCACCGGAGTGCCAGGACCAGTACGCCCCGATGGCGCCGATCACGGGCAGCGACACCAACCACCAGCAGTAAATGACCAGTTCGGTGCTGTGCCACGGCCCGAGGACGTGCGGAACAGGCGCGGACGGATTCTGAAGCAATCGCAGAACCATGCCGGAGAGGGCGATCGTGCAGGCTCCTGGCAACCAGAGTGTTTTGACACGGTGATTCATACAGACCTCCTCATTTGCGGCGAGTTGGATTTCGCGGCGCAGCTCATTCCAGTCGGAGGCGGCGTCGAACGCGGAATGGAGCGCCTCAGCGTGCGATCGGCCTTGGCTGAGCGCGTCGCTGTAGAGGTCCTCCAAATGCCCGGCCAGTTCGAGGACGATCTCCTCTTGCCGCTTCGCGTCGAGCCCCAGCGGACCTAACTTCTTTCTCGCGATCGCGCGCCAATCAGGCATGGGTCACCCCGGCCAGAGTGTGCAAGGCTTGAAATAACTGCCCCCACTCCTCACGCAGCGGGACCAGGCGCCGTTTCCCAGCAGGCCCCAGACGGTAGTAACGCCGTTGTCGGCCTCCCGCAGGCCCTTCCCAGTTGCCACTCACCCAGCCGCGCTTTTCCATGCGATAGAGCAGTGGGTAGAGCGAGGCCAGGTTGAAGCGCAGCAGACCGCGCGACTGGCGCTCGATGCGCTTCGAGATTTCGTAGCCGTGCAGCGGCCCGTCGGACAGCACCGAGAGGATGGCCAGTTCCGCGCTGCCGCGTTTAACTTGAGCGCCGATGTTGATGGTGTGGTCTTTCATATATGCGAATCCTATATATAGGCACCCTGAGTGTCACTGGCACCAAAGTAATGCCCTCATGTAGATGGAAAGCTCTCTCCCCAAAGAGAGGGCTGTGCCACCGGATTGGGGAGCGGGTAGCCACAAGGACCGCGCCTACAGCCGGTAATGCAAAGAAAGCGGATGATTAATACAGAAAAAGGGCGCTGCCCCGCCGTAGGTCGGTTGAAACCTGCGGGCAAGGCTTGCTAAGCTGAAAGCTGCGTCGGGTCTTGGGCAGATTCAGGGCAAGACTGAAAGAGAAATGGAAAACAAACGTCCTGGCCGCTGGCGGGGAGGATGGCTCCTCCCCGCGTCTGCGGCTGTCCTCATTTGCAACAGCGCCTATGTCGCTGCCTTCGGCGCCCCTTCACTTTTTTACGTCGCGAATGCATTGCTGCACCCGCTGCTGGGTATTGCTGTCGGCGTCCTCTTCATCTCCTTCGCAATCCGGCATCGAAGGGCCTTCGCTGGGGTTTGGGGAAACGGCGGGTTCTGGCTGTTGGGGCTGGCAGCAGGTTTCGGCTTCTATCTTGTTTTCGTAGGCATGACTCGGCCCCACAGCCTGGCGCTTTATGCACACGTGGGGCTGGCGATCGCGGGCCTGGTCTTTCTGCTCATCCGCTTTCGAGGCCGCGTATGGGCGCATGTCGCCTCACCACCCGAAAGCCTGCCATCGGCGTGGCGCTGGAGCCTGCGAGTGGCCGTGGCCGCGGGTGCGTTTTACGCAGTGGCGGCGGTTTACCATTACGTCCACCACGATCCGCGCTATACGATCGAGAACCCTTCCATGCCTCCACTCAGCATGGATCACGAAGGGGGCGGCGCATCCAGCCTGCTTTTCCCCAGTTCCGCCACCACCACCGACGGCAAGCCCATCATGTCGCAGTTCTTCATGGACTCCGAGTCCTGCCGCCCCTGTCACACCGACATCTACAATCAGTGGCAAAGCTCGATGCACCACATGGCCTCGTTCAATAACCAGTGGTACCGCAAGGCCATCGAATACATGCAGGATACGGTCGGCATCAAGCCTTCGCTCTGGTGCGGCGGCTGCCACGACCATGCGCTGGTCTTCGCCAACAAGATGCAGACGCATCCCATCCGCGAGGTCGAGGACACGCGCGAAGGCCAGAACGGCCTGGGGTGCATGTCCTGTCATTCCATCTCGCGCGTGAAAGACACCATGGGCCAGGGCGGGTTTGTGATGGAGTATCCCCCGCTCGACCGCCTGGCTTCGAGCAAGAACTCCCTGCTCCACTTCATCCACGACTATGCCGTGAAGCTCGATCCCAAGCCGCATCGCAATGCTTTTCTGAAGCCCTTCGACAAGGATCCGGCACTGGTTGCGGAGTTCTGCTCCGCCTGCCACAAAGTTCACCTGGATGTGCCGGTCAATAATTACCGCTGGATTCGCGGCTTCAACGACTACGACAACTGGCAGGCCAGCGGGGTTTCCGGGCAGGGCGCGAGGTCGTTCTATTACCCGCCCCGGCCGTCTCAATGCGCGGACTGCCACATGCCGCTGGTTCCTTCCAAGGATTTCGGTAACATCAATGGTTTCGTGCATTCGCACCGCTTTGCCGCTGCAAACACGGCCGTCCCCACGTCTTACGGCGACCAGGAACAGGTCCAGCAGGTCGAGAGTTTCCTGAAGGGCGCATTGAGCGTCGACATTTTCGCTCTGGCCCAAGAGCCCACGGAACCCACTGGGCCGACGCGTAAAGCCGGCGGCGAGGCGCCTCAACTGGCCAGCACGTTTGCAGTGGGAGAAGAATCCGCGGCGGGCCTGTCGGCCGCTGGGGTCAGCGCCGTTCCGCCGGTGAAGCTCATGGCGCCGTTGGGCCGCGCGGCGGCTCAGGTGCACCGCGGCGACACGCTGCGCGTGGAAGTAGTGGTAAGAACCCGCAAGCTGGGCCATTTCTTTCCGGGCGGCACGGTGGATGCCTTTGATTGCTGGCTCGAGCTTCAAGCCCGCGACAACAAAGGGAAGATCATTTTCTGGAGCGGCGAAGCAGCCGACAACGGCCATGGCCCGGTTGAGCCCGGCGCGCACTTCTACCGCTCACTGCAACTCGACGGGCACGGCAATCCGATCAACAAGCGGAATGCCTGGTCCACGCGCGCCACCATGTACGCGCACTTGATACCTCCCGGCGCTGCGGACACTGTGCATTTCCGCATGCAGGTCCCTGAGGACTGCGGAGACTCGATCACGCTCACCGCGAAGCTCAACTATCGGAAATTCTCCTGGTGGAACACTCAATGGGCATTTGCGGGTGTCCGTGATCCCGCTCAGCCCAGTCCCGATGTAACGAAGAATTACGACGACGGCCGCTGGGTTTTTCAAGGCGACCTTGCTCATGTCTCGGCAAAACTCAAGGCCATCCCGGATGTGCCCATTGTGGCGATCGCGCAGGACACTTGCAGCATTCCGGTGCTGGCCAGGAGCTCTCGACCCTTCGCGGAAACATTGAGCCTGGATCCGGCGGACCGCGAGCGCTGGAACGATTTCGGCATCGGGCTGTTGCTGCAGGGCGACTTGAAAGGGGCGGAGCGGGCCTTTGAAACCGTGACCAAGCTCGACCCTGGCTACGCGGACGGCTGGGTCAACGTGGCGCGCGCACGCGTTCAGGGGGGCAACACCGATGCGGCAAAACCCCTGCTCGAAA
>Ga0187862_10005523_pt1 | contig 11680 bp, 15 predicted proteins | sample June2016WEW_10_1_FD_133003 | JGI IMG/M metagenome (GOLD analysis project Ga0187862, IMG submission 133003) | Peatland microbial communities from SPRUCE experiment site at the Marcell Experimental Forest, Minnesota, USA - June2016WEW_10_150 | ecosystem: Environmental > Terrestrial > Soil >...
ACTGTAGCCGCTCAAACATCGGGATTCTGGGGGAGCGCGGGCGCCCTCGCCTGCCGTGTTCGGCGCCTCGCCGAACACATTCCCCATCAATCCTCGGCTACACTTTTTCTTAAACCGCTCTAAAGCTACGGCGGTCAGGGCAATGACAGCACGACCAGGCACTTGTCGGGGCGGGGCGTTTGCGGGTTACGGAAGAAAGGATGTTCAGCGAGGGCACCGAACATGGCACGCGAGGGCGGGCGCGCTCCCCAAATTAAGAAACTACCCTCAGGACTGGAAATTACCAGTCTTTGATTTTGGCGTCGGCGGATTGGGCGGGCTTGTTTTCGGCGCTGAAAATCAGGGCCTTTTCGTCCTCTTTTTGCGCGTCGAGCATCTGTTGGGCCTCTTGCAAGGTCATGGGCGCTTCGGTGGCGTCGGCGGCTTGCTGGTTTTGATCGGCTGACTTGTCGCGCTGGTCCTGGCCCGCCGGGGTGGGCTGGCCGGATTGGTTCTGCTGGTCCTGCTGCGCCCGTTGGGCCTGTTGCTGTTGCTGCTGTTTTTGTTCGGCCTCCCGCTGTTTGTCTTCGGCGGATTTTTGATCTTGGGACTGTTGCTGCTGGCTCTGGCCGCCCTTTTGGTCCTGCTGGTTCTGCCGGTTCTGCTGGTTTTTTTGGTCCTGATTTTTCTGATCTTTGTTTTGCTGGCTCTGGTTCTGCTGCTTCTGGTCTTTCTGGTCCTGGTTCTTTTGGTCGTTCTGCTGCTGCTGTTGCTGCTGCTGCTTGAGTTCCTCCAATTTCTTTTTGACGAACTCGAGGTTATTCCTGGCGTCGAGGTCGTTGGTGTTGAGCTGAAGGGCTTTGGAGTAGTTGGCGATGGATTGTTCCCAGCGTTCCTGCTTCTGCTTAGGGTCGGGGGCCGGTTCGCCCAAGTGGTAAAGGGTGTTGCCGAGGTTGTAATAAGCGTGCTCCTGGGTGTTGAGGTCGGAGATGACAGCCGGGGAGTTGAGGACGGCGCCCAGTTGCTTTTGCGCGGCGTCGAGTTGCCGGGCGCGGTAGGCGGCGGTGCCGGCGTCGTATTGGAGGCGGTAATCGTTGGTTTTCTGCGCGGCCAGGCGGCTGTATTCGTCAAACGCGGCCTGGTAATCGCCGGATTGATATTTGTCAAACGCGCCCGAGGACGAAGCGGAGGCGGGGATGGGAGCCAGCAGCAGACACAAGAGCGCCGCCGCCGCAGGCAAGGCGGGGCTGGAGGGGCCGGCGGCTGGTTCCGCGCGGGGGGACTTGGAACGATCGGGCAGCAGGAGTTCCAGCAGGAGGCACAGGACGGCAAAGGACAAGGGCCAATGATAGCGCTCGCTATAGACGCGGGTGAGCTTGGTGGTGGATTGGGATTTGGGCAAAGGCGCCAGGCCGCGCTGGTAAAGGACTTGCATGGGGTCGGCCCCAACGAGGGGTAGATAAAAGCCGCCGGTGGCGGTGGCGATTTGGCGCAGCAAGGATTCGTTGAGGTGGGATTTGACGACGTTGCCGTCGTCATCTTTGACGAAGGAGGTGTTGCCTTTGTCGTCGGTGACTTGGAGCAAATCGCCCTCCGCCGTGCCCACGCCGACGGTGAAGATGATCACGCCCGCCTCCGCCGCGTCCTTGGCGGCGCCCAGCGTTTGGACGTCCGCGTCGTGATCTTCGCCATCGGTAAAGAGGACGATGACTTTGTGATTGTTGTTGTTTTTTTCGAAGGCGGCCTGGGCCGCGCGAATGGCGGCGGAGATGGCGGTGCCTCCTTGGGGAATGATGCCGACGTTGAGCGCCTGGACGCTTTGGCGGAAGGCCTGGTCGTCCAGGGTGAGAGGACATTGCAAGAAGGCAGTGCCGGCAAAGGGGACCAAGCCAAGGCGATCCTCCCTGGCCTGGCGCATCAAATCAAAGACGGCCAGTTTGGCCTTCTCGATGCGGTTGGGAACCACGTCGGCGGCGAGCATGCTGCGGGAAGTATCCACGACGACGACGATGTCCAGGCCGCGCTGGGTGGCTTCCTGCCAGGAGAACCCCCATTGCGGCCCGGCCAGGGCGGCCAGGATCCCCGCGACCGCGGCGGCCAGGAGGACGAGGCGGAATTTCTGGCGGGCCGGGGAGACGCCGACGGTGAGGGCGGGGAGGAGGCGGGCCGGGACGAATTGGACAACAAGTTTTTGTTTGACACGCCACGACCAGAAGAAAAAAACGGCCAGGAGGGGCAGGGCCAGCAGGAGCATCCAAAGGAATTGGGGTTGGGCGAATCTCATGGCAGTCTCCTCCACACGGTCTGGCCCAGGACCAGTTCGAGGAGCAGGACGGCCAGGCCGGCCAGGGCCACGGGCCGGAAGAGCTCGTCGAAATGCTCGTATTTTTTCACTTCCACCTCGTTTTTTTCATAACGGTCAATTTCGGCGTAGATGCGGCGCATGGTGTCGGCGCTGTCCGCGCGGTAGTACTTGCCGCCGGTCATGCTGGCGATTTTTTGCAGGGTGTCCTCGTCCACGTCGGCCGGGAAATTGCGGTATTCAGTTTCGCCGGTGATGGGATTTTTACCGACGGGCATGGGGGCCATGCCGCGGATGCCAATGCCGATGGTGTAGATTTTGACATTCAAAGTTTGGGCGATTTCCGCGGCCGTCAACGGGGAAACTTTGCCGGCGTTGTTTTCGCCATCGGTCATGAGGATGATGATCTTGCTTTTGGATTGGATGTCGCGGATCTGGTTCAAGGCGGCCATGAGGGCGGAGCCGATGGCGGTTTGATTTTCATCAATGACGCCGAGGTACAAGCGGGCGAGGCTGGCCTGCAAGAAATCGTGGTCCAGGGTGAGAGGGGAGGCGATGAAGGCCTTGGCGGCAAAAACCACCAGGCCGATGCGGTCGCTGGGCCGGCCGTCAATGAACTTGGTCAAGACTTCCCTGGCGAGATTGATGCGGTTGACGCGGTGGCCGTTTTCCTGAAAATCCTCGGAGGCCATGCTGCCGGAAAGATCAATGGCCACGACAATGTCAATGCCGCTGGCTTTAACCTGAGTCTCCCCTCGGACGCGGCGGGGCTGGGCCAGGGCGAGGATGAAGAGGATCAAGGCCAGCCAGCGCAAGGCGGCCAGAATGCGGCCGGCCCGGGAGCGCTTGAAACTGGAGACCGGACGGACCAGTTCGACCGAGGAGTAAAGAAAGGAGGCGTTTTGCCCCCACTTGCCCTTGAGCCAGGCCAGGACCGGCAGGAGCAACCACGCCAACAGAACGTATGGATGGGCGAAGGTCATTGGAGGGCGGTTTGCGGGTCGCCGGAGGGAGCAGGCGGATCGCCGGAGGAAGCCGGGGGATCGCCAGAGGGGGTGTTGGCGAGGGAGGACTGGATGCTTTCGGGCACCAGGCGGGGTTCGGTTTCGTTGACGAGGCGGAGGGCGGCATCATAAAGGCCGCGGAGTTCCATTTCGGTCGGCTCGTATCTGGCAAATTTAATGAGGTCGCAACCGGCGAGAAAATCCTCCAGGCTTTTCTTCTGGTCGCGGGTGAGCAGGAGGCTGTCTTGAAGTTCGTAAAGAAACTCCTCGGTGGTGCGGTCGGGCGCGTGGAAATCGAAACGTTCCTCCAGATAATCGCGGATGGCGGCGGAAACGAGAATGGAAAAGGGCATCGGCTCGCTGAGCCTGGCCAGGGCCTGCTCGAGCCGGCGCCGGGCGCGGACGTGGGCCGGAATCGGGGCGGGGGGAAGGTCCCGCTTCTTGCGCCACCACCGGCGGCCAAAATACAGGGCGGCCAGCAGGGCCAGAATCACGACGCCCCAGAAAAGCCAGGCCCACGCGTTTGGGATGTAAATCAGCGGCTTGGGCGCGTCCTGAAAAAGGGGCGCCGCCGCCGCGGTGTTGGTGGCGGCGGGAGGCGGCGCGGGAACGATGAGGGCCGAGGTGTTGGTCATGGTCCTCCGCGACGGCGGCGTTTTTCGCGCGTCTCAAAAAAATAGCCCAGGGCTGCGGCGTAGGGCTGGTCGGTGCGCACTTCGATGGTGTCAATGTCGGAGGAACGGAGCGCGCGCATCATTTCGGCTTGCTGGCGGGCGCGCCGCTCGGCGAAGGCGCGGCGCTTGCGGGTATCGTGGGTGTTGATCTCGACCAGTTCGCCCGTTTCCGCGTCGGTGAGAATCAGGCGCCCCACTTCGGGCAAATCCAGTTCAAAACGGTCCACCACCTGGATGGCGATGACGTCATGGCGCCGGTTGGTCTGTCGCAGCGCCGGGAGGGAGCGGGGTCCCAGGGTCGGGGAAAGCAAATAGCCTCCCTGCCGCTGGGCGCTGCCTTCGACGGAGGAGGGGCGCTGCTCGAAAAGAAAATCCGAGAGGACGACGACAATGGCGTGGCGGCGGGCCAGGCGGTTCAAGACATCAATGGCCTCCTGGAAATTGGTGCCGCGTTTGGCCGGTTGGAAGAGCAGGATTTCGCGGATGACGCGCAGGACATGGCGGCGCCCCTTTTTGGGCGGGATGTATTTCTCGACCTCCTCGGTGAAAAGAATCAGGCCCACTTTGTCGTTGTTGCGGATGGCCGAGAAGGCGAGGACGGAGGCGATCTCGGCGGCCAGCTCGCGCTTGTTTTGGGCGCCGGAACCGAAAAGCCCCGAGGCGCTCAAATCCACCAGGAGCATGAGGGTCAATTCGCGTTCTTCGACAAATTTTTTGATAAACGGATGGTTCATGCGGGCGGTGACGTTCCAATCAATGGAGCGGACATCGTCGCCAGGCTGGTATTCGCGGACCTCCTCAAAATTCATGCCCTGCCCCTTGAAGACGCTGTGGTACTGGCCGCCGAGGGTCTCGGTGACGAGCCGGGTGGTGCGCAGTTCGATCTGGCGGATTTTTTTGAGGATTTCGCGGGGGATCATGGGGGAAATTGAGAATGGGGAACTGCGCAGCCGAAAAACTCCGCTTGCGCGGGCGAAAAGGCGCGGTAAATTGCGGGCATGAGTGCGACGGAAGTTTTTGCCGCTGCCAAGGCGCTGCCGCTCGATAAACGCATCAAGCTGGCGCAGGATTTGTGGGACGACATCGCCGACAACGGATTGGACCCCGACCTGACGCCAGAGCAGGCGGCGGAACTTGACCGCCGTCTGGCGGACTTCGAGAAAAATCCCCGCGCTGGAATTCCATTTGAAGAAATCAAAGCTGAAATGCGGCAACGCTTTGGCTTGAAATGAACCTTGATTCCTTTTTCAAGCCTGAGGCCAAGGCTGAGTTTTTTGAGGCCGTAGTTTGGTATGAAAATGAATCTCCGGGTCTCGGGAAGGAATTTGCCAGGGAAGTCATGCAGGCATTGGAACGCGCGCAAGTTCAACCGGAGCTTTTCCGCAAAACGCGCGGCCGCGCCCGCACCATCCATCTCAAGCGATTCAAGTCCTACCGCATTTACTTCGCGATCAAGGAAGACGTTTTTTCCGTCATCTCGGTTTTTCACGGCGCGCGGAATCCCGCCCAACTGCGGCGGCGGCTGAAATGACAGGCTTGAGGGCATTTTGGCCCGGATGCGGCTGGTGCGAAGCCTGGTCGGGCGGATTTTTTTGAGGATTTCGCGGGGGATCATTGGAGGAATGGAGAATAGGGAGCGGGGAATAGTGAATTCCCCAGGGCGAAAAACTGCGCTTGCGCGGGCGAAAAGGCGCGGTAAATTGCGGGCATGAGTGCGAAGGAAATTCTCGAAGCAGCGAAGGCTCTTCCACAAGAAGAGAGGATCAAACTTGCGCAAGAGTTTTGGGAAATCGTCGCCGAAGAGGGATATGACCCCGAACTGACTTCGGAACAGCTCGCCGAGCTAGAACGCCGTGCCGCCGAAGCCCGCGCACATCCCGAACGAGGCACGCCTTGGGAAACAGTCCGGGCCGAACTGTATTCACGATACAACGTGAAACAATGAGCTTCGGCCTTCTCATCGAGGCCGATGTCCGTGAAGAAATGCGCAAGGCGGGCGACTGGTATGAAGAGCGCGAAGCCGGAGTTGGCGGACGATTGGCTGTTGTCCTTGACGAGTATCTGCGACAAATCATTTGCGATCCGTTTCGCTATCCCAAAGCCGCGCCAAGCACGCGCAAAGCAAAAATAATCGGCTGGCCTTGCTCTATTTACTTCACGGTTTTGGAGGAGCGGCATCTTGTGAAAATAATCGCCGTCTGGCAGGGAAACCAAGACCCGGCCAAGCTGCGCCGACGGCTGAAATGACAGGCCTGAGGGCATTTCGGCCCCGATGCGGCTGGTGCGAAGCCTGGTCGGGCGGAAGTTTTTAAGGATTTCGCGGGGGATCATGGGGGAAATTGAGAATGGTGAATTCTGAATTGCGCCGATGAAAAACTCCGCTTGCGCGGGCAAAAAGGCGCGGTAAATTGCCGGGATGAGTGCGACGGAAATTTTAGAGCAAATCCGGCGATTGCCGGAAAAGGAACGGCGTGAAGTTACCGGCCAGATTCTGGAAGAATTCGGACACTTTGATGACGAATTGTCACCGGAGCAAATGGCTGAACTTGACCGCCGCGCCGAAGACGCCTTGAACAATCCCGGACGCGGCACGCCGATTGAGGAAGTCTCCGCAGAAATCAGAAAACGCTTTCTCGCCGCGAAATGACTTTCAAGGTCATCGCCGAAGCGGCAGCCAAACGGGACTGGAATGAGGCTGTTGAGTGGTATGAAGAACGCGAATCCGGTGTTGGGCTGCAACTGGACGACGCGATTCGCAAGTTTCTGCAAACTCTTTCCCGAAAGCCGGAGCGGTTTCGCTTTGCCAGTCGCCTGAGCCGCAAAGCGAAGGTTCCTGGCCCGTGGCCTTACTCGATTTATTTCGTCATTAACATGGAATTTCGCGAGGTCAAAGTGTTGGCTATCTGGCACGGTGCGCGAAATCCCGCCCAACTGCGCCGGCGGTTGAAATGACAAGCTTGAGAGCATTTCGGCCCCGATGCGGCTCGTGCGAAGCCTGGTCTGCTTGGTTCGGTTGGAAATCTCGCTGGCAATCATGGCAATGCCTGCTGCAATGGTTACGGTAGGAGTGACTGAAAAGAGCGGAACGGCACAAGAAAATCCTCAAAGTCCTTTATGAACTGATCCTCTGATCCCCATCCGTCTATCATTCCATCAAGGCTCTGATCCAATTTGGCTGCCCCTTGTAAGAATTGGCTCGGAATCACACCGGCTGAAATCCAACGGAATATCACTTCCACGATCTGTATTCTGCTGAAGTGTTTAGCACGATAGGCAGTACTTAATCGCGCGAGCAGAAGGCTCCAAGTTACATTTTGGTCAGCTTCACCGGGTACTGATTGAAGTAGTTTGTTTTTGCTAATCTCACCATCCGTTGAAAGACTTAGCAACCAGTTTGGGACTGGTGGGTTGGTTTCAATGATCATCTTGTATGCCCAACTTTCAATCTCATCCTCACGACAAAGACCAGCCTCGAGGGAGAGCCGGAAGTACTCCGCATAATCCTTTGTGGTCGGTTTTAGCATGCGTTGCGATTCTAAAATCACGGCACGGGCAGTTCGTTGAAGATTTTGGTGATGATGGTTTCGCTGGTTTTTTCCTCGGCCTCGGCTTCGTAGGTGACGGTCACGCGGTGGCGCAAGACGTCCATGCCGACGCTCTTGACGTCCTGGGGGGTGACGTAGCCGCGCCCGCGCAAAAAGGCGTAGGCTTTGGCCGAGAGGGTCAAGGCGATGGTGGCGCGCGGGGAGGCGCCGAGTTGGATCAGGCCTTGCAAACCCTCGATTTTGTAGACGGCGGGATCGCGGGTGCAGCAGACCAGGTCCACGATGTAATCCTTCACCTTGTCATCAATATAGATGTCGTTGATGACCTGGCGGGCCTCCAGGATTTGCCGGGCGGTGACGACGGGGTTGGCGGTGGGGGCGGCGTTGGTGATGGCCATCAGGTCCAGGATCTGCCGCTCCTCCTCGCGCGAGGGATAGACGATTTTGAGCTTCAACATGAACCGGTCCACCTGGGCCTCCGGGAGGGGATAGGTGCCTTCCTGTTCGATGGGGTTTTGGGTGGCGAGCACCAGGAACGGCTCCTCGAGTTTGAAGGATTGGTCGCCGATGGTGACCTGTTTTTCCTGCATGGCTTCCAGCAGCGCGCTTTGCACCTTGGCCGGCGCCCGGTTGATTTCGTCGGCGAGCACCAGATTGGCGAAGATGGGCCCGCGCCGCGTGGTGAAGGCCCCGGTCTGGGGATTGTAAATCTGGGTGCCGATCAGGTCGGCGGGGAGGAGGTCCGGGGTGAATTGCAGCCGGGAGAACTTGACGTTCAGGCACGCGGCTAACACTTTGACGGACAATGTTTTGGCGAGACCGGGGACCCCTTCCAGCAGGACGTGTCCATTGGCCAGCAAGCCAATGACGAGCCGTTCGACCAGGTAATTCTGGCCGACGACCACCTTGCCAATTTCATTGAAAAGCGGCCGCACAAACGCGCTGGCCCGCTGCACCTCATCATTGATGGCACTGATTCCAGTATTCATAGTTTACAGATAGAAAGCGAATATGCTTAAATGACAGCAGAATTCCAATTTTTGTTCAGAGAAATCAAGGATTTTGCTCCTTGGGTTGCCCGGGCCGCCCCATGACGCCGCACCGCGGGTCAATGGTCCTCCGCAGCCAGTTCCTCCTCGAAATCCACAATCTCTTTGATCTGGGCCAGGAACCAACGGTCAATTTTGGAGAGCTCAAAGATGTCCTCCACGGTGAAGCCGGCCCGCAAGGCGTGGCGGATGAAAAAAACCCGTTCGGCGTTGGGCGAACTGAGTCTCTGGCTGATGAGATCGGCCGGCAGGATGTCGCGGTCTTGATACACGGTCGCGCCGATCCGCCACGGCTTGCCGTCGCCGCCCAAACCGGCCCGGCCGATCTCCAGCGAGCGCAAGGCCTTTTGCAAGGATTCCTTGAACGTGCGCCCGATGGCCATCGCCTCGCCGACGGATTTCATCTGGGTGTTGAGCATCGGATCGGCCTGGGGGAATTTCTCGAAGGCGAAGCGGGGCGCCTTGGTGACCACGTAATCAATGGTCGGTTCAAAACTGGCGGGGGTTTCGCGGGTGATGTCGTTGCGGATTTCGTCCAGCAGATAACCGACGGCCAGCTTGGCGGCGATTTTGGCGATGGGAAAGCCGGTGGCCTTGGAGGCGAGCGCGGAGGATCGGGAGACGCGCGGGTTCATCTCGATGATGACCATGCGCCCGTTGTCCGGGTTGACGCCAAATTGAATGTTCGAGCCGCCCGTCTCCACGCCCACGGCGCGAATGACGGCGAAACTGGCGTCGCGCATGATTTGATACTCCTTGTCGGTCAGGGTTTGGATGGGGGCCACGGTGATGGAGTCGCCGGTATGCACGCCCATGGGGTCGAAATTCTCGATGGAGCAGATAATGACGCAGTTGTCGGCCTTGTCGCGCATGACCTCCATTTCAAATTCCTTCCAGCCGAGGAGCGATTCCTCGATGAGGATTTCCGAAACGGGGGACAGTTCCAGGCCGCGGCGGGCCAGGGTTTCAAATTCCTCGCGGTTGTAGGCAATGCCCCCGCCGGTGCCGCCCAGAGTGTAGGCGGGACGAATGATCAGCGGGAAACGGCCGATCCGCTCGGCCACGGCGCGGGATTGCTCCAAATGGCGGGCGGTGCCGCTGATGGGAACGTCCAGGCCGATGGAGAGCATGAGGTCCTTGAAAATCTGGCGGTCTTCGCCGCGCTCGATGGCGGCGGCGTTGGCGCCGATCATTTCCACGCCGTATTTTTCCAGCGCGCCGCTCCGGGTCAGGGCCATGGCGGTGTTGAGCGCGGTCTGGCCGCCGAGGGTCGGGAGGAGCGTGAGTTTGCCCGGCGCGCCCAGGCGCCGCAGCTCCCCGGCTTCGCGCGCGATGATTTTTTCGACCGCCTCGGGAGTAATCGGCTCCAGGTAGGTGCGGTCGGCGAATTCCGGGTCGGTCATGATGGTGGCCGGGTTGGAGTTGACGAGCACGATCCGGTAGCCCTCCTCGCGCAGAGCTTTGCAGGCCTGGGTGCCGGAATAGTCAAATTCGCAGGCCTGGCCGATGATGATCGGCCCCGCGCCGATAATCAGCACCGAATGGATGTCCGTTCGCCTGGGCATAATGCGGGCGCAACTTTACGGCATTTGCGCGCGGTTGCCAGCGTTTTTCTCATCCCAGGCCGACAGCGGCCCATTTCAACATCGCTTCCAGGCGACTAAAGAAATGGAAATTGGCCTGGCTTAACGATAAATTTCTTTGCGGTCGCGGATGGCCAAAATCTGAAGTTGAAGCCGGCTCATGCCCAACCCAGCCTTTTGCGGGCTTGAGTCCACAGAATGTTTTCGCCTTTTTCCTCCAGCGCCTGATTTGCCGCCTCGTTGTCACGACGGTCTTCCTCGCGGCGCAATTGTTCCCCCACGAACCGATAGACCTTCCGCCGCTGAACCTGCGGCAGCTTTTTGGTCTGTGCATTGACTTCAATCGCGCTCATGAATTGAATCCAACCAATTTCCAGCCGATATCGAGGCCGTTTGGCGGAGTCATCGCCTGGTTAGCAAGCGTCCGGAAAATTATTTGCGAGATACTTGTGAATGCGCGTGGATGTGACACCTTGAAGTCGGTTGCGGAGTTCAGGATAAAGCCTCGCGCCTGTTTTTCCTACCCACACCCCCATTTCTTCGCGAACAGCCGGACTGCGCAGAACGTGGTCAACGATTTCTGGGCAATCCAAATGTGGTACAAGAACATTGAAATACAGCGAATTGTAGCACCCGCCCCAAGTGCATTCGATAAAATGGCACAAGATTTGAGCCATGAAGACTTTCGCGGTGCTGACCCGACTCGCCGTTAGCGGTGCGGCGAAATGCGAGGCATTGAACTCGACGCTCCCGGATTCATCTTCCTGCAAATAATCTATCGGCTCCCCGGTTGGCACGCCAGTGTCAATGGGCGGGAGGCAGTGCTTGGGGCACTCCCAACGGTAATTAGCACCGCCTGTTCGATTCAGAAGAAGCGATGATCCACAAGTGTAACAGGTCAACTCACGTTGCACGATAGATTCTAATGTCGCAGCATTGATTTTTGCTGTCACGCGATATCGGTGAAAACAGGGGTCTTTACTAATTTGCACAATGCATGTAAGGATATGCCATGAGCATCACGCTTGACATTCCGAACAACATCCACGAAGCGTTGCACGTCACGCCCGCCGAGGCGGAACTGCGCCTGAAGCTGGAACTGGCCGTGGCCCTTTACGCACAAAAGGCGCTGGGTCTGGGCAAGGCGGCGGAACTGGCGGGCCTGAGCCGTCTTGATCTTAACGACGTTCTTGCCGAGCGCGGCATTCCCATGCACTACGGTCGGAAGGAACTCGAAGAAGACCTCGCTTATGCCCGCAGTTGTAAGTGACACTTCGGTCATCAATTATCTCGCCGCCGTTGGTCAGGCGGAACTGTTGCGCGTTGAATTTGGAAAAGTTTTTGTTCCACCCGCTGTATGGCGCGAGCTTCATGCAACTCAACACCTGCCTGGCACGGCGGCGGCGGATTAGGCGCATGAATCCAGAACTCCTGACATAGGGGTCAATCAAAATGTCCGCTTTTTGCGTCAAGATGCCTCCCGAATGGAGTGGTGCAGGCGCAATTGGGAACCTGGAAAGACGGTTTTCGTTTGGTTGAGTTCC
>Ga0187862_10005529_pt1 | contig 11674 bp, 12 predicted proteins | sample June2016WEW_10_1_FD_133003 | JGI IMG/M metagenome (GOLD analysis project Ga0187862, IMG submission 133003) | Peatland microbial communities from SPRUCE experiment site at the Marcell Experimental Forest, Minnesota, USA - June2016WEW_10_150 | ecosystem: Environmental > Terrestrial > Soil >...
CCGACGAAATGTCAGGAGTGGATGCGACGAAAAGTGACAAATGCGTTGTCGCTTTTCGTCGCTTTTAGTTGCCTGGTTTCTGGTTGCGTTTTTCACTACCGATTTTGGTAGGGGATGGTGTCTCGAAAAAATGAAGGCTTTCAAATTTCAGAAAGCCGTCAGAAATCACGTTCGGCTGAACGTATTGAAATTGAGTAGTGGATGTCGGCGTAATGTGTTCCGACTGGAACTGGCTGATGTTTTTCTCTGGCGCACTGAACGTCCGTTTCTGAAATCGGAGCGGACGGAACGGCTGTGGAGTCGTGGGATTTTGGAAACGGACGTTGAGTGCGCTGCCGTATAGATGCAATAGTGAGGCGCTTTGTCTGTCCGGTTTCCGAATACCTGGAGGAAATCCGGACAGTCTAAGCGTCGGACCGAATCGGTTATGCAAAATGGCCGGCGTGTAACCAGCGCTTAGCCCGGGGATAGTTAGAGGTTATAATTTGAGGCTCAATAGACAACGCCATCTTCGCCACGCCAGCCTTTCTCTGTTTTTTCAAATCGCAATACACTTTTTACGGTCGTGCGTTGTCCCTTTTGAACATTCGTTGCACCGCTAAGACCACCCATGGATTGTGCCATCCAATTGTTACCAACCGGCTGTGTTGAAAATTCGAATGCAACGGATGGATCCAATGAGGAACCACGCACCCAAGCTCCATCCGCTAAAAACTCAATCTCGGCCTCGTATTCAACCTGATAAAAATTGTTGTCTCCCGTGCCGTTGGTTTTTTTGAAACTCACTAAATTGATTTTACCATTCGACTGACTTTGGATTCTATGTTCCAGCATTTTGCGTCCCATGCTTTCTGATGGAGGGCCAGAACAGCCAGCGAGAAATATGGCGGCAAGAATCGGTAATACGTGAAAAATTAGCAATGTTCGGCGCTTAATAATCCTCATATGTAAATATGGATTTATTTTTAAGACAAGGCCGATGTTGCATGTTATCTGATGCTAATTTGAGTGACTCTTCATGCAATCGATGACAGATGGATCAATGGGAGGATTGGCTTGTTGCGCTGCAGCGATGTCCTGTGCGCTGAATTTGGAATTCGATTCATTGATTGTACTGATGAGGAAATCGGGTTTAGTACCAGCATTGCTGGCCGCCTTGATATCGTCCACTGTGAATTGATTTTGTGCCGTTGAGTCAATTGGCTCAGCAGAGGGTGGATTCTGTGTCGTTGGGTTATTTGGCTCGGGGGCCTTAACCACAACGCCTTCATTCACGGAGTAGCGGCGTAAGTTATTTTGCGCCGCTAGGTTGCCTTGGTCAGCGGCTTTGCGATACCATTTCACGGCTTCCGCGTAATCCTGCGCAACGCCGCGGCCGGTGGCGTAGCAGACGCCCAAGTTATTTTGCGCAAGTGCGTAGCCTTGCTCAGCGGAGAGGCGATACCATTTCACGGCTTCCCAGTAGTTTTTTGCAACGCCTCTACCACTCGCATAACAGACGCCCAAGTGATATTGCGCCGGTGCGTTGCCTTGGTCAGCGGAGAGGCGATACCATTTCACGGCTTCCCAGTAGTTTTGCGCAACGCCTCTACCATTCGCATAGTAAGTGCCCAAGATGCATTGTGCTATTGCGTCGCCTTGTCCGGCTCTTTGTCTTATTCTTTGGATTTGATAGTTGTCAGTCGAGTTATTGATGACGACACTCGGGGGCCTGAAGATGGGGGCATTGGGATTGAACACAACGTGCCCATTCTGGTCAACGGCACATCCCGTTGCCAGCACGAGTCCCGCAGACACAATTGCTACACCAATAGTTCCAGACATTAATTTCATAGGATTTTCGCTTCCTTTGATTGTTGCATTCTTAATTGTTCGTTGTTTGTAAATCTTAATTCGACGGTTTGCTATTTTTCGATTTTGGTTGCGGGGCTTGAACCTGTTTTTGTGGTGCAGCCGGGGCCGGTTTTGATGCCGGCGTCGGAGGCCTAAATACTTTGTTGACGGATGCTGCCGGTGGTTTACTCTTGCTGTCAGGCTGCACATGCCCTTTCCCACCCGTGATGTCACCACCCGGATGACTGCGAGTTTCTGCAAGTGCCTTACGGTCTCCAACCGGAGATCTCTCCTCAAAGCGCCCCGCGTGTTCCACTTTAGTCAAGCGTTCCATCTTTTCGCGCCCGATTCCTTCGTTGGAAACATAACCGTGCGCGTCTCTATGGAATTCATTGTGGAGCATGGTTCTTCCATAGAAGCCATGCATGTGTTCCCGATCAATGTGATAATGAAATTCATGCCCACGCATCCTGAAAAAACTTTCATGGAAGTGGTTGTGATCAACAAACGTGAAATAGTCTTCGCCCAGACCAAAATTAAAATCAACGCCCACTGCGACTCCGTTAAACATCAAAGCGCTACCCACAAAAACCGCTCCCACCGGCAAGGGTGCCCACCCGATGACTCCATCCACTTCCCCATGCCGCCAAAAAACCCAGGACGGCCCCCATGTATAATCCGGTGCCCAAAGCCAGCCATAAACCGGATTTCTGACCCAACGGCCATAGTGAAACGGAATGTCACCCCAGGTATATTCTGATTGCCAAAACAACCCATTCTCAGTTTGCACCCACTGTCCCATATCATAATAAGGACGCCAGTCGGGATTGGCAGCGAGGCAGGAATCTGGGCGCCAATACATCGAGCCTCCTACATCCACCCAAGAGCCGAAGGGCGCAAGTTGATCGTGAAAATAATTAAAGTTTATCTCCGGTCCTCCTTGGGGTGGAACTTCGGTTGGGGGTGCAGGCGGTGTTTGGGCAATCTGTGGTGCTGGTTGTGGTGCGGATGGCGTATTTTGATTAATAATAATTTGCACAGGAGCTGGCTGCGAAGATGCTGGCGCAGGCGAAACCGGAGCGGCAGTGACGGGTGCTGAAGGAGGCTGTGTAGGCAATGGTGCCGTGGGAGGGTTAGCGGATGAGGCAGTTTGGAGCGTGCTTATTACGCTCTGAGACACTCCCTGACCGTTCAAATAAATAATGTCGTCCGCGCTCAATCTATAAGATTTTCCCGAACTCTTAATGTAGTTCACGATGACATCATCGCCCATGTGCGATTGGGACAGTTTAACCACTTCCTGCAAGTCGGGTGATAGATTTGACGGCGGGGTTTGGGCGTTGCATACATTACCGACGCTCCAACACATCCAGCCGATGGCGACGCAGGCAAGGGCGACCTTCGTGGTCGCTTTTAGGTTTGTCAGTTTTTTGCTTTTCATAATAATTGTTCTCCAGTTTTTAGTTTCCAGTTTCTTATTGGTCCGCTTTATTTGTGCGGCCTCATTGGCCTATACTTTTTCAACCGTGAAATCTTGCAGGACATTTGCAATGTGAACCGCGTTCATAAAGCTGATGGCGCTCGTGGGTTTCGGCGCAGTCAAATCCACTTTCGAGACGCTTGACTTAAGCGGAAGATACTTTGAGTTACCCTCTGAAACAGGACCCGTTTGCATGATTTGCGATGTTATCCCTCTGCCAGCATTCCTCAATAAAAAATTTTGGCGGAAAGACAACCCACATTAGGCGCAATTATTAAAATTATTATCGCCAACCGCCGTAAATGAACATAGGGCACTGTTATGGTAAACATAGCATATGGCACCTTCGCTGCACTACGATAGGGAGGACGAGCCTATGCCCGCCCTCCCATTCCTCCCAACTCCAGGCACCCAAAAGCTAAACAAACTGAAACCGGGCGCGATGGCTACGATTAATGTCGTTCGTCTTTCTTTGATTTCGGCGCGGCTATTCTGTTTTCCGGCTTGCCATGGCCCATTGGCTGAAAATGTCCGTGGGCATCGGTTCTGAAACGATCATTATGAATGGCTCGGTTTCGCCAATCAGCATGGTATCTCTCCCACCCGCGGAAACGCTCCAACCGAACTGGATCACAAGCCAGCCAGACATTACCAGGCCCCAAATAGAAATAGCGGTCACCAACTAGGCCGACAAATTCGACGCCGTCCCAGACGTAAGTCTCAGGAACCTCGACTATGGGCGGCGCTACCTCAATGGCTGGCGGTGGCATGGCCACGACCACCGGCGCAACCGGAGCCGTCACCACAACGGGCACCGGCAGCGGTAGGCCGACCGAAAAGCCGAAGCGAACTCCGGCATGAGTTGATAAAGTTGCCGCGCCAATCAGGGCGGCCGTAAGAAACAATTTGGTTTTCATAAGTTTCAATTTTTAGTGTTTTCCATGAAGGCTGCGGCACCAACCGCATGACCTCATTGATTCTTACCGTTCGCACTGTGAAATCTTGCAGAAGAATTGGAAGTTTTCGGCAATGCTATCCATCGTACCGGGGCCGGGTGTCAGCGCACTCCGGCCAGCCTTTGACGGGGTTCACACCCTCAAGGATTCCCTGACTTGGATAGGGCTATTTTGCGGATGCAATGGTTGTTGGTATCTGCAACATAAACGTTTCCTGCCCTGTCCACCGCTACTCCGCCGGGACTGTTAAATCGTGCGCTCTCTCCAGCTCTGTCGGTGGTGCCGCTGGTTCCAGCCAATCCAGCCAATGTGGTCACCTCTCCCATTGGCGTGATTTTCCTGACAGTGTTGTTCCCTGTGTCGGCCACATAGAGGTTTCCCGCGCTATCCACAGCCAGACCTTGGGGACTCCAAAATCGCGCGTTGTTTGCGTTGCCGTCGGTGCTGCCGGCATATCCCGGTAACCCGGCCAATGTGATCACCATGCCATCAGGCATAATCTTGCGAATGGTGTTGTTGGCACTATCGGACACATAAATACTTCCTGCATTGTCCGGTACCACGGCAAAGGGACTATTAAACCGGGCACTGTGGCCGAGGCCATTAGCACTACCATTTATCCCGGCTTGGCCGGCCAAGGTGCTTACCACACCGGCGGGTGTGATCTTGCGAATGGTGTTATTGCTCATGTCCGCCACATAGACATTACCCAAGCCGTCCACCGCGACGCTCCAAGGATTGCGAAAGCGTGCATTGGCACCGAGACCGTCGTTGCTGCCCGGATGATCGGCAAGACCAGCCAAGGTGCTCACGACTCCGGTCGGCGTGATTTTCCTGATCGTGTTGTTGGCAGTATCGGCCACATAAACATTGCCAGCACTGTCCGCCGCAATGCCAAAGGGAGCCCAGAATCGTGCATTGCTGCCGGTGCCGTCGGCACTGCCGTGACTTCCAGAAACTCCAGCCAATGTGCTCACAATTCCGTTCGGAGTAATTTTCCGGATCGTATTGTTGGCAGTGTCGGCCACATAAACATTGCCGGCACCATCCACAGCAACACTGTTTGGCAATCGAAATTGAGCCTGGTTTCCCGCGCCATCAGCGTAACCACCGACCCCAACCTGTCCGGCCAGTGTGGTTATGTTCAATCCCGTCTGGCTGGAAGCAGCAGGAGTAGGAGTTGCAATATGCGGCGGAATAACAGTTTGAGAGCGTTCGTGCCAATACATCCAGCCCAACAATGCAATCGCCGCCACGCACGCCGGAACCCAAATGACTTTCAGCACACGGCGAACCCGGGACAGCTTGTTGCCCATCTCTCCTTTGAATCCACGTTGTCCCATTGGTTGTTTGTTTTCCTTGATTCGCTGCAAGTCTTTCAGGACATCCCTCATGTCGGCATAGCGATCACGAAGTTCTCTCGCCATGCAACCTTCCGCCACGGCAACCAAACCACGATCAGCATTGGGGTTCAAGCTGGTGATCGGCTTGGGCGGTCCCGCAATAATTTGATCCAGGATTTCCTTTGTGCCCCGGCCTTGGTAGGGCGGGTGTCCGGTCAGCATTTCGTAAAGCAAGGCTCCGAAGGAATAAATATCGCAGCGCGTATCTTCGGCGTCACCAGCCGCAACCGCCGGGGACATATAAGGTGTTGTCCCCTCCAAGCTCCGGTTTTCCACATCTACCATCGTGTCATTGAAGAGCGTTCGTGCCAAACCAAAATCAGCCAGACAAGCCTTGCCATCAGCCGTCAACAGGATGTTGGCTGGTTTCAAGTCGCGGTGAATAATGCCGCTGCGATGTGCGAAGCTCAATCCTTCGGCTACCTGCGCGGCAATATCTAATATGGACTCGGTATCCAGGGGTTGTCCGGGTTTGATCCGGTTGGCCAGACTGCCTTTTTCAAAATAAGGCATAACGAAATAGGGACCTTCCGCACGATCCGAAATTTCCTGCACCGGGACCACGTTCGTGTGCCGCAACCGTTTCAGATGGCCCGCCTCCTTGAGAAAACGGTGAACGACATTTTGATTTGTCACCAAGTCAGATTTGACCAGTTTGATTGCCACATCCCGTCCGGTGTCCGAATCTCGCGCCAGCAGAACAACGCCCATGCCTCCGCCGCCTAGAACACGCTGGATTTCAAACTGATCCAGAATGGCCAGCAAACCCGGACGTGACGGCGGGAAAAGCATCCGCTGGGCGATCAACTCGGCAATCGGCCCCGTGAATGATGAGACGGGAGGCACAAACGCCGACGGGTTCTCCTTGGACGCGTCTTCACTCATGACACGGCTCCTTTCTGGCCACCTGATACTTTTTCCAACGCTCCGGCGAGCAAGTCTTTTGTTTTTTCATCAAGCCAGGCCTGCTCCATTGTCCAGCGCAAGCCGCGCTGCAAATCGGCATCAGGCAATTGAGAAATGCGCGCGTCAAGACGAACCAGCGCGGCGGCGATGCTCGTATAGTAAAGCGCGGCGGCAATTTCGTCCGGCAGGCCGCTTTCGGGATGATCCATGTTTGCTTTGGCAAAATCCTTGATCAGTTCCAAAAGCTCGATGGGCGGTGCCGGATGGTGAAAAAGGTCCGCAAAACTTTTCAAAAGCAAACCCTGGGCTTCGCTCAAGGTTCTTAACTTCGTTGCGGTGCGCGAGTCAAAGCTCCCCAAATCCACCAGCATCGGCGCGGACATCTGGTGACGGAAAATCGCCGCCAATTCGTCGGGACGCCAGAGTTTGGCGCGTTCCTCACCCGTCGCCATCAACGTGGCCAGCTTTTTCGCGCGGCTTTTAAACACCGCCGCCGAAGAGTCAAAGTCAGACATAACAGTTCTATCACTTCTTACAGATAGCTTCCTGGCATCTTGCATACTTTTTTCAACCCCGTTTCGCCAAGCGAATGAGGAAATCTTCCAACGCCTGAATCTCGGCGGCTGTGGCGGCATCTTGTACCGCATATTCTTTGATCACTTTGCTCAAGTGCGCTTTGAAGATGCGCTTGGCACTCAAGAGAGTATTGGAAGCGTCCGTTGGAGACTTCAGGCCGAATTGGTCAATCAATTGGTCGTAGGATGGCTGCGCCGCGTCATTGAAGATCGGCTCCAGTAAACGAATGCGAAACATTTCCCAGATATAACTGCGTCGTGGCTGGTCTTCGCCGGGATTTTTGCAATCCACCTCCATCCGCCGCAACGTTTCTGCGAGCATGGTGCGCACCCAAACCAAATCGAATTCTTCAGAGGGGGCGTCAGGATGCGGTAGTTCGTGCTCCAATTCCTCCATTGAAATCGGCGGGTTTTTTACCTCTGCCCGAGTCAAACGGTTCAGAACGAAATTCCGCAAACTCGTCTTCAAAAAATCGCGGAACCGTCCCCGGTTTTGATCTGCTCTTCGCAACCATCCTTCTTTAAGCAACTTGTCCTCGGCAAAGTCCTGAAGCAACGTGTCAGCTTGATTCTTCATGCTGGGGAATGTTGCTACCAGGTAAATCTTCAAAGGCTGCCAATACAGACGAATGAGCCGGTCAAGGGGTACTTCATCTGCCGCCGCCGCCTTGCCCAATTCGGCCCAGTCGGTTCGAGGGAAAATCGAACTTTTTGATGGTTCAGAAGCCATGATTAATTATTTTCGGAAACTTCAGACATGATGCCAAATTTTGCGGGTGTTGAAAAGTTTTTCGCACACATACGGATGTGCCATGGAAACGCACTGAACGGGCGTTCTGAAACCGGCAGTGAAACGGAGCAGGTCGGGAGTGGCATGAACGGACGACGGCGTAGTTGAGCGCGGTTTTAGAACGATCGGTGAGTGCGCGACCGTCTAGGTTTCCATTGCGGCGATTTGTCTGGCCGGTTTGTGAGGCACGAGCAAAGCCGGTCAGTCAAAGCGCCGATAAAGCACTTGTATCCCGGTCAAAAGCTTGGTTCTTTTAAGATTGTGAAAATCATCTATGCCGTAGTTCTCTTGGTAGCGACTATTGCACGCGCTGACGTGACCACATTCTCAATACTTCCATCGGCAACCGACCCTGCGATAAAAACTTTTGATAATCCGCACTGGATTTATGTAAATCGCGATATTGTTGTCGATCAAAAGCCGGAACTTCCCAAAGACCGGCACGAACTCTTGCTTTGGCTGCCCGGCACCGGTGGCAATGGGCGACAGTACGCCGCCTTTTGTAATCTTGCTGCCGACTTAGGTTACCACGTGGTCACCCTCATGTATCCGAATAAAATCCCTGCGGCCATTTGCAGGAACGACAGTGACCCGACTGCTTTTGAAACCTTCCGCATGGCAATTATACAAGGTGGCGACACAAAATATATTTCTGTCGATAAATCTGAGAGCATCGACAACCGGCTCGTTAAATTGCTCCTATTCGTGAAGCAACGGCGACCCAAAGAAGATTGGGAGCAATTCCTTAACGGCGATGGCACCATCAAGTGGGAGGCTATCGCAGTTGGCGGTCAATCCCAAGGTGGCGGGCACGCTGCCCTGATCGGGATCAAACACCGGGTCGCTCGCGTCATTTGCACTGGTTCACCCAAAGACTACAGCAAGAGTCTGGACATACCAGCGGCATGGTATGGCGAAGAATCCGCCACACCCAAAGCTTGATTCTTCACATTCAACCACCTTCAAGACCCGCAGGGCTGCACGCCGAAACAGTTGTTAAACAACCTGAAAGCGCTGAAACTGGAATCCTTTGGCGCGCTGGTGGATGTTGCTACTGAAGATTTCCCCTATCATCATACGAGGATACTGACCACGAGCTATCCGGCGGCAAAAGCTCCGCGTGAAAACACCATAGAGGGCGGGATCATCCACGGGTCGGTGATTTCCAACGCAAATGTAGATCGCTGGAAGCAGGTCTGGACATATCTGCTGACTGAAAAGACACCTTAATCCGCCGGATCGCTTCAATGACTGATTTCAGGTCGCCGATTTGAAAGGGAATGAATCCTGACAGGGCGGTGATGGCTACCTTGGGCGGATAACTTGGATTCAACTCCAATTGCCGGGCGATGCGCTGGACATCGGCGTGACCACCTTTGAAATCAATGTCCTCGCTGGTAAATGGTCACAATTTTTCAAGTTGCGGGTCGGCGGACAAATAAAGTTCCGCCCAATTGACCGCCTGACCGCCGATGAGGACATACGGTTGTCCGTCCGCATCGCATATCTTCAAAACATCCGAGAACTGTGAGGGAAATATCTCGGCTACGCCCATTCGGCCATCGCGCGGGCGACTTGCTTGAGATTGGTGATGCGCCATTTCGCGCCGGCGCCCACCAGTGAGGCGCGTCTCTGTTGTGCCGCTGCCGCCGCCGGACTTCGGCGAGCCTTACGGATTGCCGCCATGCGACTTTCCGCTTCCTGCCGTTTCATTTGATTGAAGGACATCGTTTTCACTGAAGAAATTCATACCGCAATCTGAAGTCGGGAGCAAGTTTGCGACCGCACTGAACGGGCGTTTCTGAAATCGGAGCGGGCGGAACGGCTGTGGAGTCGCGGGATTTTAGAAACGCCCGTTGAGTGCGCGACCGTATAGGTTTCTGTTATGGCGATTTGTCTGGCCGGTTTCCAAGGCACGCCGGAAAGCCGGGCAGTCAAAACGCCGGATGGCATTGCCAGGTGAACAATTTTTCTGTTTTGCCGCCTCCGAATGGAGCAAACACCAATAAAATCAATGTGGTTTGCGTTTTTTCCGTCAATTTCAGCCGTTTCATTTTGTGTAACCCATTACACAAACGAGACGGAATGATCTGCCATACTTGTGCCGAATGGAAAAATTATCGGCCCAGTGCAAATTGGTTTTTGACCGGCATCGAAAAGCAAAAATGCCATTTCGAAAGGTTTTGGGAAAACCCCGTCGCCTCGAACGGGCACAGGCCGGAGCAAATTTGTTGCAGCACCTGCAAATTATTTCCGACGATTCCTGCGACCATCCCGGCAATGATGAAAACGCATTTTGCGTGTCTGGCACATCTTTGCAGGTTCGCCTGCGGATAAATTGGCAAAACGATGAATGAAGAAATTATCGATTGTTCCAAATGGGAACAACGTCTTTTGAGAAACCGATAAAATAGCGCCTTATGTTTACCGCCGTTGCGCAAAAAAATCTTGGCGATGCCGAGAATTATTTCGACGAACACCTGTCGCAGAATGATTACTACGCGGCGGGCGAAATCCGGCCCGGCCAGTGGATCGGCGCGGGCGCGGAACGCTTGGGATTAACGGGCGAAGTCACGCGCGAACAATTTCATGCGCTGTGCGAAAATCGAAATCCTGCAACCGGCGAACGGCTGACGCAGCGGCAACGGAAGGAGGGCCAGCGGCGGGTGTTTTATGACTTCACCTGTTCCGCGCCGAAATCGGTGTCGGTGCTGGCGGTAACGCTGGCTGATGAACGGCTGGTGACGGCGCACGAGGAGGCCGCGCGCATTGCGTTCCGCGAACTCGAATCCTTCGCCGCAACCCGAGTCCGCAAGCAGGGCAGTCAAAAAGATCGCACTACCGGCAATCTCGCCGCAGCCGCGTTCACCCACACGAGCAGCCGCGCGCTCGACCCGCAGTTGCACACACATTTCACGGTGTTCAACGCCACGTTTGATGACCGCGAACGGTCCTGGAAAGCCCTGCAAGCGGGCGGCATGTATGACGCCATCCGTTACGGCACGGCGGTTTATCGGAACGAACTGGCGAAGCGGGTTCAACAGATCGGCTATCGGATTCAACCGTCCAAACATGGCTTTCAAATTGAGGGCGTCAGCGATGAGGTGTTGAAACGGTTTTCCAAACGCGCAGAGCAACGTGACGCGGTTGTTCAGGAGTTGGAACAAAAGCTGGGGCGGAAATTGTCGAACAATGCCATTTCCCATGCGGTGCATCAGAGTCGGGCGGAAAAAGTCAAAGGCATCTCGACGGCGGAAGTGCGCGAACGGCAGATGGCGCAGTTGTCATCGGAGGAACAACAATCACTGCAAAAGCTCTGCTCGTCAGTCCAACCCGTCCGGCCAGCCCGTGTCCTTGAACCGGAAAACCAAGCCCTGAATCATGCCGTCGCCCATGTGTTCGAGCGCAAGTCGGTGGTGCCGGAGCATGAATTGTTGAACGTGGCCCTGTCACAACGTCCGGGCGAAGTGGATTTGGCGGCGCTGAAAGCGGCGGTGAAGTATTCGCCGGACTTGGTGAAAACCGAGCGCGGATTTTCCACGCGGCAGATTCTGGCAATGGAACTGGATTTGATTCAGACGGTCAACGCGGGATGCGATGCCATCGCGCCCTTGCATCCCGGCTACCGGCCTGCTGACTGGCTGGGTGAGGATCAGAAACGGGCGATTTATCATGTGCTGCGCACCAGTGACCGGATCACCGGCCTGCGTGGTCTGGCGGGCACGGGCAAA
>Ga0187862_10005540_pt1 | contig 11662 bp, 9 predicted proteins | sample June2016WEW_10_1_FD_133003 | JGI IMG/M metagenome (GOLD analysis project Ga0187862, IMG submission 133003) | Peatland microbial communities from SPRUCE experiment site at the Marcell Experimental Forest, Minnesota, USA - June2016WEW_10_150 | ecosystem: Environmental > Terrestrial > Soil >...
AGACAAACGCGGATCCCAAACCCTTCGTGTGGACCGCCGACCCAAAACGCGTGCTCGCCGCCGTCAAACGTGGGAAGCAAACGTTAGAGTCAATCCACTAGCTATCCGTCAAAGGCAGTTAAGGGATTTGGATTCCCTCTCCAAAGCAGCTGCTGGCGTGGCCCATGGAGTTGCCGCCAGGATCGAAGCGCGAGGACGTTCCGACAACCATGCCGCTTTCACAGGATGAGATTCGAACGACACCGTGAGCCTTAATTTTCAGCTGCCGACCAAGCTAAGCATTGGCATCGCTAGTTCCGGCCGATTTCATCTGCTTGATCTTGCCCGTGAGCTCGATGCGCTGGGGATGGACGTTCGGTTCTATTCCTACGTCGGCCGCAAGCGAGCGGCGAAATTCGGGTTGCCTGGCCGCTGCCATGTGGCGCTGCTGCCATTCCTGTTTCCGCTGGTCGCCTTGGAACGGCTGTTTCCAAAAGTTTTTCCACGCGTTGTCGAGCGCCTCATGTCGTGGGCACTCGATCTGCTCGTCATTGTCCGCATGCAGCCTTGCGATGTGTTCATCTGCATGTCGGGGGTATTTTTGGCGGCGGCGCGCTTTAGCAAGTGGCGCTACGGTGCAAAAGTGATAGTGCATAGAGGAAGTAGGCACATTCTATCGCAACAGGAGATTTTGTCTTCGCTTCCTAGAGCTAAGCAGGTAAGTCCGTTTATAGTGAGCAGAGAACTTCGGGGTTATGCTATAGCCGATTACATTGCTGTGCCATCTACTCACGTCGCAGAGAGTTTTGCTCCATGGCCAGAGCATGCTCGCAAATTGTTTCTGAACCCATATGGCGTGGACCTTGAGCAGTTCCCATTACGTTGCGGTATCCTGCCGGAAGAACCAACTGTGCTGTTTGTTGGAAATTGGACGTTTAGAAAGGGAGTAGATGTGCTTGCGCACGCAATCAGTGACATGGCGGGCGTAAGACTAGTACACGTAGGAGCTGCGGGTGACGTTCCCTTCCCAACCTACTCGCGATTTTTTCATTATGAGCCAGTTCCGCAGTGGCAACTTCGAACATTCTATGAAGCATCGCATGTGTTTGTACTCGCCTCACGCGAAGACGGGTTCGGATTGGTACTTTCGCAAGCTCTTGCAAGTGGTCTTCTCGTAGTTTGCACTGACCGCACGGGTGGCCCCGATCTCGCGCAGCTGTCCGGGCTTGCACGTTTGATTCGGGTGGTACCGGCAGGTGACTCCCTTGCGCTGCGTTGCGCGCTCACCAAAACTCTTGACGACGCGACGGCAAAGTCTGGTGGGGCGCCGATCACTGAGGTGGAGCGCCAAACGCTAAGTTGGAGGACCTATGCGCTGTGCGATCTGCAGTTCATGAGCGGGATACTGCAATCGTCTCCCCCATGTGCCGCTTAAAGCTGGGAAGAGGATGATCATCTCACGCAGGGCAGTCAGGTTTTGCGACGCGCCAATTGCGGTTGAAACGTCGTTCGAACTGCCCCGTTGTAGGTGACACGAAACAAGTGCGAATTCTCCACATTACTCCAACCTATATCCCGGCCTATCGCTATGGCGGGCCGATTTATTCCGTGCACGCCCTGTGCCGAGGGCTCGCTGCGATCGGACACAGCGTTCATGTCCTCACCACCAGCGTCGATGGATCCTGCGATAGCGACGTCCCTCATGATAGGCCAGTCGATCTCGATGGAGTCCTGGTTCACTATTGTCGATCAAGTCTACTCCGGCGGCTTTATTGGTCTCCCGAACTCGAAGCTCGATGTGCAGCGATGGTGCGGGGGTTCGATGCTGTTCATCTTCATTCGGTATTCCTGTTTCCAACCTGGGCCGGCGCCCGAGCGTCGGGCAGGGCAGGGGTGCCCTATGTGCTGTCACCTCGCGGGATGCTTGTTGGCGATCTGATAAGGCGCCGCAGCGCCGCCACCAAGGGCGCTTGGATTCGATTTGTAGAGCGCCGCAATCTTAGCCGGGCTGCCCGAATTCACCTTACGTCCGAGGAAGAGCGTCGTGCTCTCGACGATCTCGGTCTTGCATTGGCACCGACGGTCGTTATCCCCAATGGTGTGGACGCACCGATCTTGTACTCGCCCGATGCCGTTTCCGCTGACGTGCGGCAGCTTGTGGCCGAAGGTTTTGACATTCTGAGCTTCGGTAGAATCAATTGGAAGAAGGGTCTCGATCGATTGATCCAATCGGCGGCCGAGATGCAGCGCGTCAAAGTGCTGATCGCGGGCCATGACGAGGACGGTCTTGCGGAGAATCTGCGGAAGCTAGCCGAACAATATGGTGTTGGCGATCGGGTGCTATTCCTGCCTCGGCAGATCACCGGGCCGGACAAGGAGGCGCTATTCGCGGCAGCGCGCCTGTTCGCCCTGCCGTCGCTCTCGGAAAATTTCGGCAACGTCGTTGCCGAAGCGATGATACGCGGTTTGCCCGTCGTGGTGACCGCAGGGGTCGGGGCTGCGGACATTGTAGAGGAGAGCGGCGCGGGCGCGGTAGCGCCTGGCGACCCGAAGGGGTTCGCAGCCGTGGTTGCCGGCCTCCTGGAGTCCGACGAGCGGCTTGCCGTTATGGGTGCAGCCGGCGCTGCCTATGCGCGGGAACGGCTAAATTGGAACAGCATCGCGCGCCGCTTCGGAGACCTGTACATAGACATGTCACGCCCGAATTGCGCGTCGCATAGATCGACGGCGGCCTGACCGTGCTCGACGATATCACGCCGCTCGTGATTACCTACAACGAAGCCGCCAATATTGCGCGGACGCTCGACCGGCTCGTCTGGGCGCGTCGAATCGTGGTTATCGACAGCGGCAGCACCGACGAAACGTTAGAAATTATCCGCTCATATCCGCAAGCCGAAGTGATCCACAGGCCGTTTGACGATTTCGCCTGCCAATGCAATTTCGGGATTGCACAGGTGGCGACCGCCTGGGTGCTTTCGCTCGACGCGGACTATGAGCTTAGCGAGGAGCTGGTGACCGAACTCCGAAACTTGCGCCCGGACGCGTCGATCGCCGGCTATCGCGCGCGTTTCATCTACCGCATCTACGGGCGGCCGTTGCGCGGCACCCTTTATCCGCCCCGTACCGTGCTTTATCAGAAGGACAGGGGGTCCTACCGGAATGAGGGCCACGGTCATCGTGTCGTCGTAGCTGGCAAAATCGCCCCGCTTTCAGGAGCGATCTTTCACGATGACCGCAAGCCCCTTGCCGGCTGGATCGCCTCGCAGCAAGGATACGCCCGTCGGGAGGCCGAGCACCTTTTGGCATCGGATCGCAAAGCCCTCGGGCGAATCGATAGGATTCGCCTTGCCGCTTGGCCGGCGCCGGCCGCAGTTTTTATCTACACGCTCTTTTTCAAGGGATGCCTGCTGGATGGTTGGCGGGGCTGGTACTACGCCCTTCAGCGACTGCTCGCCGAGACCATGATCGCGCTCGAGGTTGTCGACCAGCGGCTGCGCCGGGATCTCCGGCCCTCGGGTCGTAGCATCTGACGATTCCGTATATGGCACGTATTCTCATCACCGGCGGAGCCGGCTATGTGGGCAGCCATTGTGCCAAGGCGCTCGCCGTAGCTGGGCATGAGGGAATCGTGTTCGACAATCTGACTTTCGGCCATCGAGAGTTCGTGCGCTGGGGGCAGTTGGTCGAAGGCGACATTCGGGATGCGGCGGCGCTCGAGGCGCTGTTCAGTGCCCACCGCTTCGACGCGGTGATGCATTTCGCCGCTCTTGCCTACGTCGGCGAGTCGGTGACGGCGCCTGGCCGCTATTACGATGTGAATGTCAATGGAACGAGAGTGCTGCTCGACGCTATGGCGCGTGCGGATGTTCCGGCAATCGTGTTCTCATCGAGCTGCGCCATTTATGGCGAGCCGAGCCAGATCCCGATTGTCGAGACCACCCGGCCCGATCCGATCAATCCATATGGCTTCACCAAGCTTGTTTGCGAGCGGATGATGGATGATTTCGGACGGGCTTACGGGCTGAAGTCCGCGCGGCTGCGCTACTTCAACGCCGCGGGCGCTGATCCGGCGGGCCAGATCGGCGAGGATCATGAGCCCGAAACTCACCTCATCCCATTGGTTCTGGACGCCGCCATGGGTCGGAGGTCTGCAATTCAGATTTTCGGATCGAATTATCCAACGTCGGATGGAACGGCGATTCGCGACTATGTGCGCGTGTCCGATCTCGCCCGCGCACATGTCCTGGCGATCGAGCATTTGCTCGGCGGCGGTGACACCATCGCCGTTAATCTTGCGAGCGGGCAGGGTGCCTCGGTACGGCAAGTGGTGGATACGGTGCGGGCCGTCACCGGCCTTGCGGTCGATGCGGCCGATGCACCGCGTCGAGCTGGGGATCCGCCGATCTTGGTGGCCGACGCCATGCGCGCTCGCGAGCTGCTCGGATGGTCCGCCGAGCGCTCGGACCTTGCGACCATCATCAGTGACGCTTGGTGCTGGCACCGGCAGCAGTTCCGCCAGGGCAAGGCGAGTATCACTGCTGGAGCAATTAATGATGCATCCGAATAGAGAGCGGCTGTCATAGCGCCCCATGCCAGCTTGGGATTATTCACCGTACTCCGGGTTGGAAAAGTCGAGGACCGTGGGCTCACGGCCGATGCAGTCTTGCCTTTGAGAGAAGCAAATTGTCATGACCAATGACGTTCCCGACTATGGCTATGAAAACGTCAAGTGTTGGTCTGACTATCTCTGGCCCACGGTTAAGGAAGCTATTGAAAGGCATAGTTTCAAAGAGCGTAAAGCATTCGATCTTGGTTGCGGCAACGGTTCGATTTCCAATCTTCTATCTGGCCTCGGCTTTCGAGTAATCGGCGTGGATCCCTCGGAAAGTGGGGTCAAAGTCGCGAGTGCAAGCTTTCCGAATCTAGAGTTCCATAAGGGCAGCGCCTATGACGATCTAGCGGCCCGCTACGGGCGATTTTCGCTCGTAGTGAGCCTCGAAGTTGTGGAGCACTGCTATGAGCCGCGCAAATTCGCCCATACATTGTACGATCTTGTGGAAGACGACGGCATGGCGGTCGTCTCGACGCCCTATCATGGATATGTCAAGAATCTGGCAATTGCTCTTGCCGGCAAATGGGATGATCATCTCAGTCCGCTGTGGGACGGCGGCCATATCAAATTCTTCTCGATCCGAACCTTGCGGACGCTTCTAACAGAGTCCGGCTTCAAAGATGTTCGCTTTGTTCTCGTCGGCCGCATCCCGCCCCTTGCGAAATCCATGATTGCCGTTGTTCGCAAATAACTACGTAGGGTCGGGCAGACCATACATGATCATCCTCGGTCTCAATGCCTTCCATGGCGATTCCGCGGCCGCGCTCGTCCGTGGCGGCGAGCTTGTGGCGGCGGCGGAGGAGGAGCGCTTCCGCCGCGTCAAGCATTGGGCCGGCTTCCCGTCCCAGGCGATCGCCTATTGCCTGCGGGAAGCGGGTCTCGCGCTTTCCGATGTGCAGCATGTCGCTGTCAATCAGGACAGTCGGGCCAATCTATTCCGGAAGCTCGCCTATGTGACGATGCAGCGCCCGGACCCCAGCCTCATCATCAAGCGGCTCAAGAATCGAAGCGCGCGGCAGGATATCCCGAATTTATTGGTAGCGAACCTGCCGAGTGAGCGATTTCATGGCCAAGTGCACCGGATCGAACACCATCTGGCGCATCTGTCCTCTGCGTTCCACGTTTCGCCGTTCCAGAATGCAGTCGTCGCATCGATCGACGGCTTCGGTGATTTCTCCAGCGCCGCCTGGGGAGTCGGCGGGGGTACGAACATCTCTATCGACGGACGCGTATTTTTTCCGCATTCGCTCGGTGTCTTCTATCAAGCGCTCACGCAGTATCTGGGCTTTCCGCACTATGGCGACGAGTACAAGGTCATGGGACTCGCGCCCTACGGCAAGCCAGTGTTCATGGATGCCATGCACAAGATCGTGCACCTTATGGCCGACGGGAGCTATGAACTCGATCTTGCGTATTTTCGCCATCACAAGGAGCAGGTCTCATACCAGTGGACTGGCGGTTCCCCTGAATTTGGCGATCTGTTTTCGCCCGAGCTGGAGGTTCTTCTGGGCCCGCGCCGCGCGCCCGCCGATCCGCTCGAGGATCGGCACCGAGACATCGCTCGCTCGGTCCAGGCCATGTACGAAAAGGCCTTCTTTCATTTGATCGGCAGGCTGTATGAGCGCTATGGGCTCGAGGACCTCACGCTCGCCGGCGGCTGCGCCATGAACTCCGTTGCCAACGGCAAAGTTCGGCGCATGACGCCGTTCCGGCGGGTCTATGTGCAATCGGCCGCCGGCGATGCTGGCGGCGCAGTCGGCGCGGCCTTCGCGCTGTGGCACAAGCTTGGCGGAGCTCGCTCCTTCGTTATGGACCATGCCTATTGGGGCCCGGAGTTTTCTTCGGATTACATCACGGCATTAGTCGCTGCCCGGAAAACTGATATCGAAGGGGCGGGCTGCACGGTCGAGAACATTCCAGACGAGGTCCAGCTGTGCCGGCGGACGGCGGCCGCAGTTGCCGAGGGCAAGGTCGTCGGCTGGTTTCAGGGCCGCATGGAATGGGGACCGCGGGCGCTCGGCAATCGTTCGGTGGTCTGCGATCCTCGCCGGGCAGACATGAAAGACATCTTAAATGCCAAGATCAAACGACGGGAATCATTCCGTCCTTTCGCGCCCTCCGTGCTAGAGGAGGCGGTTGGGGATTGGTTCGAAGAAGACGATGCCGTTCCCTTCATGATGCAAGTGTTTCAGATCCGCGAGGAGAAGCGGGCGCTTATTCCCGCCGTCACCCATGTCGACGGTTCGGGGCGTCTTCAGACCGTCTATCGGCGCACCAATCCGCGGTATCATCGGCTGATAGGAGCCTATCGCGACCTCACCGGCGTGCCGATGGTGCTCAACACCTCGTTCAATGAGAACGAGCCGGTGGTGTGCGAGCCGAAGGAGGCGCTGGACTGCTTCTTGCGGACCCAGATGGACCTGCTGGTGATGGGCGAAGCATTCATTGAGCGGCGGACGGGAAATGGCTGAGTCTCAAGGTCCAGATTTGCGTTCGTTGGCATAGGGGGTACTGCAATTAGCGCCATTCACAGTCAGGCTCCTATTAAAGGCGCTTGGGACATCGATAGTCATCTATTGAGCGTCCTTGTGTGTCCACGAGACCACTCCGAGCTTCATATTTCAGATACGCATCTGTGCTGTGCGTCTGGTCACAAATATCCAATCGTGGACGGCGTTCCCGTGTTTCTTTTTCCCGACAGGGAACAAACAATAGGAATTGCATCTGCTTCCATTGAAGCGGCGAAAAGTGCGACCGGAGGGCCACTGTACGTAGATACGCTGGGGCTTTCCGAACACGAAAAACGCGGCATTGAAAGAGACTGGGTTGCAGGAGGGGACATTGATCCGGCTATCTCCTACCTGATTGGTGCGACCTCCGGATTGGCGTACGTGAGCTTGATCGGGAGATTGCATGGCTATCCAATTCCTGAGATTCCTGTAGGCAATGGCGCGAGCAATCTCTTGTTAGACATTGGTTCAAACTGGGGCCGTTGGTCGGTTTCGGCTGCTCGCAAAGGCTGGAGGGTGGTCGGAATAGACCCATCGCTTGGTGCGATCATGGCGGCGCGAAGGGCTTTCTCAGGAATGGGGCTGGACATATCCTTTGTTTGTGGTGACGCGAGATTTCTTCCTTTTAAAGCAGATGCATTTCGGTGTGCCTTCTCTTATTCCGTTATTCAACATTTCTCCGAAGCAGATGCAGAACTCGCCATCGCAGAGGTTGGCAGAGTATTGCAGAGAGATGGATTAGCCAAGATCCAAATGGCGCATAAATGGGGAATCCGGTCACTATATAATCGTACTCGTCGCAACTATAGGAGTGTCGATATTTTTCGAGTTCGATATTGGTCATTTGCCTTGATGCGAGCAGTTTTTGAACGGCACATCGGACCAACCAAATTACTGACCGAGGCTTTTGGTGGCCTCGGTCTTCTTGCGGAAGATCGAAATTATGTTTCCAAGACAGCCAGATTATTAATCAGTGTTTCTCTATTGATGAAGGCGCTTTCTTCCGTTGCGGCTCCATTGATCTGGCTTGCGGACAGTGTCTACGTTGTGTCCGTTAAGCGGTAGGTACTGTTTTGAACGCCGCGAAAAATTTCACCATGGCGCTCTCACTATCGAGGTCTCATGGATTGGAATAAGCTAACAAGGTACTCAAACGAGCTCTCGTTCGTGATTCGTAATGGTCTTGACTGGCCCTCTCGTATTCGGCTCCTGAAGAACACGCTTTTATTTCATCTGAACAACGGTGTTGGAAGATCGGGGATACGGGAAGCGTGTTTTCTTGTGAGATTCCGAGTCGGAGCCTATCGCGATATACCTGTGACGCTAAGACCATTTGCGGGCGATATTTTTGTTCTATTCGAGGTGCTGATGGACCAATGCTACAATATACCGGACGTGATGCTCGCACCAGATAAGGTTGATGTAATTATGGACTGTGGAGCAAACATAGGGATTACATCACTATTCCTAGCATCGCGTTATCCAAACGCTCGAATTTACAGTATCGAACCTAACGAAGAAAACTTTGAGCTCCTAAGTCGCAATACTGCTGTCGAACCCCGTATAGTGCCTATCCACGGTGCAATTGTTGGATACCCGCGCAAGAGCGCGCGCCTAACCACGGGAAGGGCCGCGTGGGGTAATGTTATTACGAAAAATGACGAGGGTGTGGACGTGCCCGCATTTACCGTCGAACAAATTTGCCAGGATCATCAGTTGTCGTGTGTAGACCTGCTCAAAGTCGACGTCGAAGGAGCGGAGAAGGGGATATTTGCAAACAGCAGCTTTCTCAGAGGGGTTGGCTTTATTATCATTGAACTGCACAACGACTATAGTCTCGAGCATTTTTCGCATGACATAGCGGCACGGTCGTTCGTTGCCGTGAAACCCGGGACCGAAACAAACCTTAAGATGATCTGTGCTCGTCCAGAAGGTGGTTTGCCACGCGGGAACCTGCTCGCATCCGGCGATTCCGGTGATCGTTGTGTCGGGCAAAATATGGATTCGTTGAGGCTGCGCAGTTAGCCTTCCTAGTTGACATCCTTGAATGAAATCCACACCCGCAATTGGCCTTACGGAAGGACGCGCAGAAGTTGCCTCGTCCAAAAACTTATTATGGATCGTAATTATTGCTTTCACTTTGCGCGCCGCGGTCCGCTTTCATTCAGGTGAGGCTGATTTTTGGACTAATGGTTATACTTTTTTCTTTGACATGGCTCAGAACATTGCCAGCGGAAAAGGGATTGCGTTTGAGGGCGAACCTGCTACAGCGTTCCGTGTTCCTTTCTATCCAATATTTCTTGCAGCCGTGACGTTCGGTCACAGGGAATTCCTTCCCGTGATTCTGTTTCAATCATTGATCGGCGCAGGAACAGTATGGTGCGCCGCGCTGATCGCTCGGAACATGTTCGGCAATGCTGCTGCTATGATTGCCGCCGTCCTCACGGCGATTTACCCCTACTACGTCGTGCACGACACGGCGCTTCAAGAAACCAGCCTCTATACATTTCTCACAGCGCTGGCCGTCCTTCTATTGATGCGAGTTCGTCGGGACGGCTCCGCGTCAATGGCTGTGTGTGCCGGGTTCAGTCTTGGGGCGGCGGTCCTAACCCGGGCCAATCTTGCGCCGTTTGCTGTTTTGGCTCCGCTATGGCTCGTCGTTGCTCCAGTACCAAAAGTTATACTTTGGCGGCGTGGGTTTTGGATGTGCCTGCTTTGCGCAGGGTCTATGGCGCTAACGGTCACGCCTTGGCTCGTTCGGTCGTACGGACTCACCGGTTCGCCCACGCTGAGCACTCAGAGCGGTTTCTTTCTTTGGCTAGGTAATAACCCGTATACCTTCAGCCATTATCCAAATGAAAGTATTGACCGCAGTCAGGAAGAAGGGCTTGACGCCCTCAGTCCTAAGGACAGGGCGGTGATACAGACGTTACGCCCGAATGAGGCTGCAGTGGATCGTTGGTTCCTAAGGACGGGTCTAAATTACATGCGTGAACACCCGTGGCAGACTATTGCTGGTGCTTTTCGGAAGGTGAGCGCCGCATTTTGTTTATTACCGAGTCCTCGTCGTACTTTCTGGGCAAATCTGGTGTATCTCTTGTCATATGGACCTTTGATGGCTCTTGGCCTATGGGGAATGTGGACTGGGCGCCGAAAGTGGCGCGAACACTTGATCTTCTACATTCTCTTCGTCACATTCGCGGCGGTAACAACAATATTTTTTGGGCATACGAATTATCGAGCATATCTGGATGTTTACTTGATTGTGTTTGCAGCCGGCGCGATCGAGCAGTTGCGATGTAAAGCGCTTTCAAAGAGCGAAGCTATTTTTGCACATTATTAGTTTTACGAGTACGCACACTTAATCGGGAAGTTTTAGATGCGCATTGGTTTGTTCCTGGAAAGCTCGTCCGACGAACAGGGCGGTGGGTTTCAACAGGGATTGTCGACGATCGAGGCGTTGACGAGCAAAAACGGCACTACGCATGAGTTTTTGGTTTTCACCCCATCCGAGCAGACGCGCCAGCTGCTGCTGAAGGAAGGCATCAAGGCGATACGCTTCAAAGAGGGCGTCTTCCGCCTAATAGATCGATGGTCGGCAACGGTAGTGGGCAACGCCGTCTTGCGGCGCCTCTGGCGACGCGGGTTCCGGAGGGTCGGGCGTCATTTGGATGCCTTGCTCGATGACTACAGGATCGATTTGGTCGTATTAAACGAAATTACCGACAGCGTGTTGCGCATCGGCGATCACCCATTTATTACGACAATTTGGGATTTGAGCCACCGCGATTGTCCGGAATTTCCCGAAACGTACGCTGATCGTGCATTTGAGCGGCGCGAACGGCAATTGGCCAATTCACTGACTCGATCGCTCGCAGTCATCACCAATTCGCCTTCCGGCGCTCGACAGATTGCTAGAGTTTATCAAGTGGATCCCGCCCGGATCGTCGAGCTGCCCTTCATCCCGCCTCTTGTCATTCGACGCCATGCGGCGGGACAAGGGCTGGCCACCGCTGAGGACGTACGCCGCAAATACGAATTGCCCGAACGTTACGTGTTTTATCCGGCCTATTTCACCCCTTTCAAGAACCACCTCTATATCCTCGAGGGACTGGTCGAGCTTGAACGGCGGCAGGGGGTCGTCTTGAGTGCAGTCTTTTGTGGCGGCGATGGACCGCCGCATAGGGCAACGGTCGAACGACAAGTCAAGGCATTGGGTCTGACAGCGCGAGTGCGCTTTCTCGGGTTCGTGCCGGACGAAGATATTCCAGCGTTATACGAGGGAGCTCTTGCGCTGGTGATGCCGACTTACTCAGGACCCACCAATCTTCCACCTCTGGAAGCGGTCACGCTTGGCTGTCCGGTGATTTACTCCGATCTTCCGGAGTTTCGCGAGCAAATGGGCGAGGCCGCGCTTTATTGCGACCTGACGGATGTCTCAAGCCTTGCGAATCATTTGGCAACGCTGATTCAAGATTCATCTGTGCTCAAAGAGCTAAAGATAAAGGGACGAAAGCTTGCCGCGCACATCGCAAAGATAGATTACGGCGAGCGGCTTGCA
>Ga0187862_10005542_pt1 | contig 11658 bp, 14 predicted proteins | sample June2016WEW_10_1_FD_133003 | JGI IMG/M metagenome (GOLD analysis project Ga0187862, IMG submission 133003) | Peatland microbial communities from SPRUCE experiment site at the Marcell Experimental Forest, Minnesota, USA - June2016WEW_10_150 | ecosystem: Environmental > Terrestrial > Soil >...
GACGCCGGCGATTTGCTCGATCGTTTGATTGCCGGTCTGGCCATGCCGCGCAGCCTGCACGCGGTCAATGTCGGGCCGGAACACTTCGATCGGATCGCGAAACAGGCGATGGGAACTCCCTGGGTGCCGCGCAATCCACGGCCGATCCCGACGCCTGAGGTGTTGCGGGAAATCCTCGAACTGGCGGCGTGAAATTTGCCAACCGAGGCGGAATTAGATCATGTTGGGGCCTCGCCCGCGCCGGCAGACTGTCCTTCGTCGGCAAATGCCGGATCACTTCCCCTGTCTGCCGGTCCGCGAGAGCGAGATCGTGCTGTGCCTGCAGGTTCAACCAGAACTCCTGATCAATGCCAAACCAGTGGCCGAGCCGCAACGCGGTGTCACCAGTGATGGAACGCTTGCCGGCAACAATCTGGCTGATGCGGTGAGGTGGCACATCGATTTGGCGCGCGAATTCAGTGAGCGTAATCCGCAGAGCGTCAAGTTCGTCCATCAGACCCTCACCCGGATGAACAATACGCTTGAATATGGTGTTTTTTGTTCTGTTTCGATGATCCTCAATAATGTGTCACCCACGGGCTGTTCAGCGCCTCCTCGATCCGCCGATGCCGCGCGCGGATCACATCCGCCGGCACCGCACTGACAAACGCGTAGAACGTCTTGGTCCGGATCGCGTCCACCACGCGCTCGCCCACCTTCATCGGGTCCAGCCCGGTCGTCGCCAGCCGTTGCGCCAGCGTTGCTTCGTCCCGGTCCCGCACCAACGGCCCACCCATGTGCTCCGGCCGGTTCCTCGCGCCCCGCGCGATGTTCGTCGCGATCGGTCCTGGGCATAGCACCGACACGCCGACGTTGGTGCCTTCCAGTTCGTGCTCCAGCGCCTCCGACAGCGACAGCGCGGCGTATTTCGTCATCGAATACGGCCCCTGGTCGGTGCCGCGGCGATTCTGGAACCCGGCGACCGAGGCAGTGTTCACCACATGCCCCGCCTCCCCGTGCTTCAGGATCGCCGGCACGAAATGCCGGATGCCGTGGATGATCCCCCAGATGTTCACGCCCATCACAAACGTCCAATCAGAGACCGGCACGTCGATCAGCCGAGTCCCATGCATCGGCACGCCGGCGTTGTTGCAGGCGATGTGCAGCTTGCCGAACGCACGCTCCGCCTCGGCGAGAGCATCGACGACCGACTGCTCGACCGTTACATCGATGCGCACCGGCATGACGCGCTTGTTGGTGCCGGACAGGCCATGGGCCGCTTGCTCGACCGCGTCTTTCTGGATGTCGGCCATGACCACGTTGGCACCGGCCTCGGCGAGCGCAGTGGCTATCCCCAGGCCAATGCCCGAGGCGGCACCGGTGACGATGGCGGTTTTGCCGGAGATGTCCATGATTCTGGGCCTTTCGCGTAAACGGTTTGGCAGCCTGGCACGCCGCGACGACCGGCGGAATGGTTCAAGGTCGGGACGGCTTTCGCCGCTGAAAAAGTTTCCTTGCATCGCGGCACGAATCGCGTGCAGTGTCCTCTGGTCGTAGCAACAACTGAAAGGAGGTGATCCTGTGTCTCATTGTATGGTGGCATACCTTGCCATGACCTGGATCGCCGGCGCGCACGCGGCGGCGTAGAATTCTCCGGTCCGGCAACGGACAGTCACTCACAATGCGAAGGCTCCCGGGGTAACCTGGGGGCCTTCATTGTTGTGGAGTCCTCAAATGCGCTGTTCCTGGGCGGCAGACGCCGACGCTGCGATGCAGGCTTACCACGACACCGAATGGGGCGTGCCGCACCACGACGATCGCGCTTTGTTCGAACTGATTACTTTGGAGGGCGCCCAGGCAGGCTTGTCCTGGCGGACGGTACTGGCGCGACGGGAGGCGTATCGGGAGGCGTTCCACGGCTTCGACATCGGTCGTGTGGCCGGAATGACTGACGCGGCATTGACTTCGGTGCTGACCGATTCGGGGGTGATCAGGCACCGGCAAAAGATCTGGTCAGTGCGCGACAACGCTCGCGCGGCGTTGGCAATCATCGAGGCGCATGGCAGCCTCGACGCCTGGTTGTGGGGCTTCGTCGACGGTCAACCAATTATCAACCGCTGGCACAACGCTGGGCAGGTTCCCGCGACGAGCGAAATCTCCGACCGCCTGAGCAAGGCATTTCGAAAACAGGGTTTCCGGTTCGTCGGCTCCACGATATGCTACGCGTTCATGCAGGCGACCGGCATGGTCGACGATCATCTGGTGACGTGTACCGTTAGAGGAACGCAGTAATGCACAATACCGAAGCAATCTGGCGGCTGGTCGATGCAAAGCAGGACGAGTTCAACGCGCTGTCCGACCGCGTTTGGGAAATTCCCGAGCTTTGCTATGGCGAATTCAAATCCTGCGCGGAACATACCGCGATGCTGCGGGAACAGGGTTTCCGGGTAACGGAAAATGTTGCCGGCATTCCCACCGCTGTCATGGGCGAGGCCGGCGAGGATGGACCGGTGATTGCCATCCTCGGTGAGTATGACGCGTTGCCCGGCCTGTCGCAGGAGGCCGGCGTCGCTGAACAGAGGCCCCTCCCCGGCCCGGGATTTGGGCATGGGTGCGGACACAACATGCTGGGGGCAGCGTCGTTGCTGGCGGCGACCGCGGTAAAGGATTACCTCGCGGCGAACGGAGTCAAAGGCCGGGTGCGGTATTACGGTTGTCCGGCCGAGGAAGGCGGCGCCGCGAAAGGCTTTATGGTTCGTGCCGGGGCATTTTCCGACGTGGATATCGCGATCTCCTGGCATCCGGGTGCGTTTGCCGGGTTGAACGAGCCGCTGTCGTTGGCCAACACCCGCATCGACTTTGCGTTCACCGGGCGAGCCTCGCACGCCGCCGCCTCGCCGCATCTGGGACGCAGCGCGCTGGATGCCGTCGAGCTGATGAACGTTGGCGTCAATTACATGCGCGAACACATGCCCTCGGACGCACGGGTGCATTACGCAATCCTGGATGCCGGAGGGATCGCGCCCAACGTGGTGCAGGCCTTCGCCAAGGTGCGCTATCTGATCCGGGCGAGGAACCTGCCTGAACTGACCCGGTTGATCGAGCGGGTTCGGAAGATCGCCGAGGGTGCCGCGCTGATGACGGAAACCTCGGTCAAGGCAACCGTGATCAGCGCTGTGTCCAACCTGTTGGGTAACACGCCGTTAGAGCGGGCGTTGCAGGATAATCTCGAACGCCTGGGTCCGCCGCCGTTCGACGACCTCGACAAGGCGACAGCGGCAAAGTTCCAGGCAACGTTGTCCGAGGAAGATATCGAAAGCGCGTATCGCCGTTCCGGCGTGCCGTATCGTCCCGGTCAGTCGTTGTGTGAGGCGATCGTTCCACTGGATGCGCCTCGGTCGCCGATGGTGGGTTCGACCGATGTCGGCGACGTCAGTTGGGTGGTGCCGTTGGTGCAGGCTCGCGGCGCGACCTATGCGATCGGCACGCCGGGTCACTCCTGGCAGTTGACGGCACAAGGCAAGTTGCCGGCAGCGCACAAGGGCCTGGTGCACGTGGCGAAGGTAATGGCAGGGACAGCGCTGGACGCAATCCAGGACGAAACGTTACGGGCGCGGGCGAAAGCCGACCTGAAGGCGCGCACGGCGCGGACGCCGTATGTGTGCCCGATCCCGGACGAGGTGGAACCGCCGTTGCAGATGTCAGCTTAAAGGTTCGACGTCCAACCGGCAGACAATGCCCTCCAGCGCCGGCGACGGTGCTGGATAGCGACGCATAACCTCAGGATCGTGACCGGGAACGATATGCTGCGGTGTTGGTGCATGGGCGCGTAACGTGTCGAACGCGTCCAGCATGTCGCCGATGTGGAACGCCGTGGTGAACGGCCGGTAGGTTTCCATGTTCTCGTAGAAATGCGTGACGTCCGAGGCGAGGACCACTTTGCCTCGCTTGGTGTTGACGGTCACAAACTGCAGACCGACGGAATGCCCGCCGGTCGGCACGATGCCGATCCCCGGTAAGACATCGGCCGGTCCGTTATAGTAGGTCACCCGGCCGTCGAAATTCAGTCGCACAATGCCGCAGACGTCGTCGGGCTCGAAGCTTTTCGCCAGTTGCTTGTGGCGCATGTGGCGACCGACGGCGTAATGCATTTCCGGTTCCTGTAAGTGGAACCGTGCCTTCGGGAACTTATGAAAATTGCCGACGTGGTCGTAATGCATATGGGTCAGGATGACGTCTTCCACCTGCGCTGGATCCACGCCAAGCAGAGAAAGTGAGTCGATTGGACAGCGTTCCAGCTTGCGCCCGCGTTTGCCGCCGCTTTCCGCGGTGAAGCCGATATCGATCACCACGGCTCGGTCAGCGTTCTTCGCCACCCAGACGAAGTAGTCCATCGGCATCGGCCCATCGTGCGGATCGCCGCCGATGAAGTGTTCGTGCCGCCGCGCCTCTCGTGCGGCATAGCGCAGGGCGAACAGTTCGTATTCGGCCGTCATGCTTCAGACCATTCCCGCGGCCGGCCGTAGGTCCGACATGACGCGGCTGGTGAACAGATTGATCGAGTTCACCGCTTCGTCCTGGGTCAGATCACCGAACGCGAAGCGGCATAGCAAATAATTCAACCCGCCCTCGTCGATGTCGCGTTGCAGATAAGCCCGCACCTGATCCGGCGTGCCCGCCGCGCCGCGGTTCTGCGCGGCGGCATCGTCGAACGTCAGCGGAAACGCGATGTTCAGGTGCGGGATGTTCATGTCGTGCTTGATCCACAGCAGCATCAGGCTCTCGCGCCATCTCAGGTAGCCGCGGCGAGCGATCTCCAGCGCCTCCTTTTCGGTCTCGGCAACGACGACGTGGCGGCCCACGCCCATCAGCGGAATGCCGGCGGGGTCGTTGCCGAGCTTCGCCCATTCGGCGCGATAACGATCCGTCATCGCCTTGACGCCGGCGGCTTGCATGTTGCTGACGATGTTGATGTTGCGCTCGGCCGCCCAGGGCACGGCATCGACCCGGCCAAGCCCGACCCACAACGGCGGCGTGGGCTGCTGCAACGGTTCGATTGCCATCGGCACGTTGCGATATTGGTAGTATTTTCCTTCGAAGGTCAGTTCCTTATGCGTCATGCCGCGCTGGATCACTTCCAGCGCTTCGGCGTACATTGCCGGCGTCTGCTCCGGATCGAGCCCGTAATAACCCAGTTCAATGGGGGAAATTCCGCGGCCAACGCCCAACATCATGCGACCGCCGCTCATTTGATCGAGCATGCAGATTTCTTCCAGCAGCTTGATCGGATGGTACAGCGGCAACAGATACACCAGCGGACCGAAGCGTAACCGCTTTGTCCGCGCCGCGATTGCTGCGAGCCAGACTCCCGGACAAGGCGCCATGCCAAGCGGCGTCGCATGATGCTCGGCGACGTGGTAGCCGTAAAAGCCTGCGCGATCGTACATCTCGCACAATTGCAGCCGGTCCTCGAAGAACTGCGGAAGCGGCGTGTCGCCGCGATCCATGTGGTCGAACACGCCGATTCGCATTACTTTTACTCCGCTGCCTGGCGATACGAGGCGGGCCGCACCGCTGCGCGCATGCCATCATCGTAGGCGGCCTGCCAGTCCTTTTCTTTCAGGATGCGCTCGCCGCTGCGGATCTTTTGATACAGAGCCGGATCGTCGACCGCGGGCGGCGTGGTGCCCTGATCGCGCAACGCCCGAGCCGCCAGCAACAGCCGCCGCCTGGTGCGAGTGATCATCTGATCGCTTGGCGCCAGATGCTCGAACGAGTGATCGACGATCTCCCCCATACTTTCGGTGATCGCCTGATCCTGCATCGCGATATGCGTGATCCCGGTGTAGATCGTGTTGTTCCGTTGCGCCTCGCGATCGATGAGGTAGTCGTTCGACGCTCTCTGCACCGGGCGGAACCTGCCGTACCAGTCGGTGGTGTTGTCCTGATAGTCGGGCTTCGGTGTCGCGCCCGGGATGGGTTTGCCGTCAGCCAGAGGCTTTGTGCCCGACGCCTGCTTCCACTGCAGCGCAAAGAACATCACATGGGTATCGTCCATCGGCACCCAGGCGCGCGCGATCACACGATCCTCGAACTTGCCTTGCGGGATGAACGTCCAGAACGGGAAACCGAAATGGGCGAACCGCCAATAGGTCTGGTCGTTCTCGGCCGGCCGCATGGCGCAATACATGGTGCCCCATTCGGTGTCGGTGACTTCGTAGTCCGGCGCACGATGCACGACCTGATATTTGACCCAGTTGTCGTCCGGCACTTGCTCCGGCGTCACGCTGCCGACATGCAGCCAACTGAAATGCGAAGTGTCGATGTCGCCTTCCAGTGCCTGCAACCAGTTGCACTCGCGTTGCGTGAAGGTGATGTTCAGCTCGGCTTCCGGCAGCATCGCCGCCTCGATCGCCGGCATTGGCGGAGCCTGCTCGCGCTCGCCCATGTAAACCCAGATGACGCCGGCCTGCTCGCGCACCTTGTAGGTCTTGGCGTGGACCTTGTCCTTGAATTCCTGGTCGGGCGGCAGGTTTGGCTGGCTGAGGCATGCGCCGTCGGTATTGAACTTCCAGCCGTGATACACGCAGGCGATGCCGTCGCCCTCATTGCGGCCATAGAACAACGAGGCGCAGCGATGCGGGCAACGGTGGTCCATCACGCCGACCTTGCCGGAGGCATCACGGAACGCGATCAGCTTCTCGCCAAGCAACATCAGGCGCACCGGTTCGCCGCCGGCCTTAACTTCGGACGCGCCCAGTGCCGGCAGCCAATATTCCCGCATCAACACGCCCATCGGCGTTCCTGGACCGACGCGTGTCAGTTCCAGACTCTCGACAGCATTGGTCATACGTACCTCCAGTTTGTCTGTTACCGCCATGGCACCACGAATGCGGCCCGCCGTCGAGACCTTTCCACGCGAACCAGCCTCGTGCGAGAACCGCGGCCCAGAAACCGGGGACCCGCCGATGCAAGTCAACCTGCCCGACGTCAAAGCCGAGGTCGAAGCGGCCTTCGCCCGTTATGAGACCGCCTTGATGGCGAACGACGTCGAGACGTTGCAGTCACTGTTCTGGAACAGCCCGCACACGATCCGCTACGGCATTGGCGAAATCCTGTACGGCTGGGACGAAATCGGTGCGTTCCGGTCCGCTCGCTCTCCGGTGGGACTGGCGCGGGTCATTTCGCGGACGGTCATCACGACCTTTGGCCGCGATTTCGCCACCGCCTCCACCTTATTCCACCGCTCCACCTCACCCGGCAAAGTCGGTCGCCAGCAGCAGTCCTGGGCGCGCTTCGACGGCGGTTGGCACATCGTCGCGGCGCATGTCAGCGTGATCGATGGCGCTTAACGCGCCATACCGGGACTACCTGCCGGCACCGCGTAGAAGTTCATGGTCAGCGAGACAGCGGTATAATAGCCCATCAGCACGATCATGTCGGTGATGCGCTCGTGGCCGAGCACCGCCACCGCCTTTTCATACAATCCATTGGCGATGATGTGATTGTTGCCCAGCGCCAATGCCACCTCATACACTGCCTGTTCCAACGGATCGGCAAACGATGTGGGCCGGCCGCCGATGATCGCCTCGACCGCATCGGCCGGCAGCCCAACCTCCCTGGCGCGCTTTTCATGTGACGCATTGGGGTAGTCGGAGTTCCACTTGCTGGTGATCACCACGACAGCGATCTCTCGTTGCCGCTCGGTCAGCGACGACTGGCCCGGCGTGAAATGCGTCCCGAGCGGCGAGGCCGCGTGCACAAGGTTCGGGTTATGCACCCAGACTTTGTACGGGCCGGGCAACCGTCCGCGCGGGCCGTCGATCAGATGGCGGTAACCCGCGCGCTGGGCGTCGGTCATTTTGTCGACAGGCAGTTCGGCATACCGGCCGAAGGTTGGTGTGTCGGGCATGCTTTTCCTCCTCATCGCAGATTGCCTCTTCCGTGCGCCGGCCCGCGGCGTTGGTCAACCGCGCGGAACCGTGGCACAGTCCAGTCCAGAGCAAAGCAACGGAGGAAACCATGCAAGGCGTCGTGTTTCATGGGGAACGTGAACTGGAAATCATGAATTTCCCCGACCCGACCCCGGGACCGGGCGAGGTCGTAGTGGAGATGAAAGCATCCGGCATGTGCGGCTCCGACCTGCACCAGTATCGCCGCCCGAAAGCCGGCCGCGGCCAGAATGCCACCGGCCTGCCACCCAATCCGAACCCGACAATCGCCGGCCACGAGCCTTGCGGCGTCGTTGCTGCGGTCGGACCCGACGTGCTGCCCACCGAGGCAAAGATCGGCCAACGCGTCATGGTGCATCACTATCAGGGTTGCACGCAGTGCGATCATTGCCGATCCGGTTGGCAGCAACTGTGTCAGCAGGTGCCGGTGAAGGTTTACGGTTCCAACTCGCACGGCGGGCACGCGAAATATTTGTTGGTGCCGGCCAATACGCTGGTGCCGTTGGCGGATGAACTGACCTTCTCGGCCGGCGCGGCGATTTCCTGCGGTTCTGGCACAGCGTATGGCGCGCTGCGGCGGATGAACATTTCCGGGCGCGATACGATTGCGATCATGGGTCAGGGGCCGGTCGGCCTCGCCGGCACGCAGTTCGCCAAGGCGATGGGCGCGCGGGTGATCGCGCTTGATGTCAACCCGCAACGGCTGGCGCGCGCGAAGGAGTTCGGTGCCGACGAAGTGGTGGATCCCGGCTCCAACGATCCGGTGGCGGCGATCAAGGACCTGACGCATGGCCGCTTTGCCGATCTGACCCTGGATACCTCCAGCAATCCCGAGGCGAGGCTGAACGCCATCAAATCGACCAAGGTGTGGGGCACGATGTGCTTCGTCGGCGAAGGCGGCGACGTCAAAATCGATGTCAGTCCGCATCTGTTGCGCCGGCAATTGACGTTGGTCGCGTCATGGACGTTTTCCAACATCATCCAGGCGGAATGCGCCCGCTTCTGTATCGAACGCAAGGTCGATGTGGACCGCCTGTTTACGCATCGGTGGAAACTTGAGCAAGCTGACGAGGCCTACAAGCAATTCGACAAACAATCCGACGGCAAGGGCGTCTTCCTGATGTGAATGCGTTCCAGCTGTATACCGCGCTTGGCGCGCGTGGATTGATCGTCGGCAGTTCCGGCAACGTCAGTGAGCGGAACGATCGCGGCATGATCATTACCCCGTCCGGCGGCGCTCCGGACGCGGTGAATGAGAACGGCATGGCCGAGATGACGCTTGAAGGCACGCGCCTGAACAACGCGACGCCATCGAGCGAGTGGGAAATGCACGCAGCGATTTACCGCGCCTTTCCCGCTGCAGCGTGCATTGTGCACACCCATGCCGACGCCTGCACCGCGCTGGCCAGTCTTGGTCAGGCGTTGCCGCCGTTTCATTACATGGTGGTGCAATTTGGCGGATCGGATGTGCGTTGTGCCCCCTATGTCACCTTCGGCACACCGGAACTCGCCGCCCATGCGGTGACGGCGCTGAAAGGCCGCACCGCCTGTCTGCTGGCCAATCACGGCATGATCCTTTACGGGCGCGATGCGGAGCAGGCGCTGTCGCGCATGCTGTTGCTGGAAGCCTTATGCCGGCAATATCTTTTGGCCCTGGCGGCGGGCAAACCCAGGCTGCTGTCGGCAAAGGAGATCAGCGCGGCGAAGCAGCGATTTAAGACGTATGGACCGCGCGGGGCCAGCTCCTGAACGTTGCCCAGTGGCAAGGTCAGGCTGGTTTCGAAGATCGGTTACCTGACAGAGATTACCCCCAGGTCAGACTATGCAGGCAGCGAGTAGACGGCGTAATAGCGATGGATCATACTGTGCAACGATAGCTTGAACACGCCGGTCCGTCCTTGCGGAATGTATCTTATTGACAAAGTTAGTCTAAACCGGACATATCGTGTGCTACCGACAGGCAGCTTCCCCACGGATGACGCGGCGCTGAAACTGCTCAATCTTGCAATCCAGAATGCTGGCATCCGCTGGCGGCGTCCGATCGAATGGACCGCTGCCATGGGGCAGTTCGCCATTCTGTTTGGCGACCGCTTCGTGCTCTCAGCGCGCTGAGAGCGCGATCAATGACCCAGCGGATCGCTTATACAGCAGATCGGACACTCCCAGACGAGCAAAGAGACGGCGCAACTACCACCCGCCACTTCGGACCACCAATCCTCCAATGAACCAAACAATAGCTCCAGAGCCTCCATATTATTACCTAATAGTAATAATATGGAGGCCAGCCCAAGCAACGCCCTGATCAGTGTTTCCGCCCCGCGGTGAGCAAATCCGACCGACGGTTGTCAATGCAATGCCATTCGTCGTCCGGCTCTGGCGTTCCGAATTCCTCACACCGTCCTGGCCAACCGTGGATCGTACAGCCACTTTCGTTGTTTGACCGAAGTAATCCGCGCGCTATCGGCATGCGCCGGATTGACGAGGACGTTACACTCCTCCGGCACGATCACCGAAGGAACCAGAAGCAGTGCCGAACCTCCCGCACGCACCCAGGCCGTGCCAAACTGAATGCTTACCAGACCCGCGGGCTCGGCGTCCCATCCGACACGCAGACCATTGGCAGTCGCTACCTGCGCGTTGCCCCAAACTTCGTCGGGGATTGTTAACTCGACCAAATAACGGTTGAATGGCAGCCCGCCCGCATTCAGGTGAACGATCGTCTCCAGGCACGCCAGCGCCCGGGTCTCCGACGCGTAGACCATTGCGATGCCTGTCTCATTCCAACGCCCGCCGGTTGCCTTCGCACCAGCCCCTGAAAGATCGTCCGCCTGCCAGCTCGCCGTGTCGGTCGCGATCCGCCAGACCGTCCTGCTCAAGCGTAAGCGCCGCTTTGCAACTTTGCGAGCGCGGAGGACACCAGGCCCTGCCCCTCCATGGTGTCGATCAGATCGAGCGGGCGAGCACCCCCGAAAGCCGGCAAAGGCTCGGCAAGCCATCGCGCGATCCACGCATTCGCATCGAAACCGGAGGGATCACCGGATGCTTCGACCATTGCCTCCAGTTGACCCACCAGCCTGGCGAGGCCGATCACCCGTTCGCTTTCTTCGCTCGACAGCAGATCGCCCGTTTTTGCCTTTTTGTTGACGGTGGCGGTGGACAGGTTCAGCGCCTTGAAGCCGACGCCCAGCCCGAGGTTCAGATCAGTGAGCAGGCGCTTCACCTCGGCGGCCGGAACTCCCTGTTTGATCAGGGAAATGCGCTCCAGCGAGGGAGCGCGATACACGCTCAGGTACGAAAGCCCCCCGATTTTGTTTCGTTTCGACGTGCCATATGCGGTTTCACTCCTGGCCGCCGTGAAGGGCACCATTTTCACCTTCTGCAAGGTCTCCGGTACGAGAACGGCTTGCCCCACCGCGAGAGGGGCGGTCTTGCGCCTTACGCCAGTCTTCCGCCTCACCGCCCCATGAGATGAAGATTTCGATTGAGCCATTGGGTGTCGCTCCATTGAGCAATCAATCTACTCATTTGAGCAGCCAGCCGCAAGAGCCACGAGTGCCGGTTTGCCGGCCGGTGAGCATCTGTCAGGCGCCATCCGCCGCCCGGCCTTTCCTCCCCCCCCCAAACCCCCCCCCCCACACCACCCCCCCCCCCCCCCCCAAACAACCTCCCCCACCCTCAAACCCCCGCCCCCCCCCCCACACCCCCCACCCAAACAACAACCACCGAC
>Ga0187862_10005545_pt1 | contig 11652 bp, 7 predicted proteins | sample June2016WEW_10_1_FD_133003 | JGI IMG/M metagenome (GOLD analysis project Ga0187862, IMG submission 133003) | Peatland microbial communities from SPRUCE experiment site at the Marcell Experimental Forest, Minnesota, USA - June2016WEW_10_150 | ecosystem: Environmental > Terrestrial > Soil >...
AAGCAGGCATTGACCTGCCGACATTTTGCTATCACTCGGAGCTTAGTGTGTATGGGGCGTGCCGCCTCTGTCTGGTGGACATCCAGGGGCGTGGCATCCAGGGCGCCTGCTCGACTCCGCCGGAAGCGGGCCTGAAGGTGCGCACGCAAACGGAAGAGATTCGCGAGATTAGGAAGATTGCCATCGAGCTGCTGCTCGCCAACCACGACCAGCAATGCCCCACCTGCCCCAAGAGCAGTTCCTGCCAGCTTCAGGATGTCGCCCGCAAGCTGGGCATTCGCAAGGTCCGTTTCAAACCCGTGCACCAGCCCGAGGAACTGGACTTCTCGTCGGTCTCGCTGGTGCGTGATCCGAATAAGTGCGTGCTGTGCGGCGATTGCGTGCGGTTCTGCTCGGAAATCCAGGGCATCGGAGCCATTGATTTCGCGTACCGGGGACACGAAGCAGCGGTGCTGCCAGCCTTTGGGAAAGGACTAGGCGAGGGCGAGTGCATCAACTGCGGTCAATGCGCGGCGGTGTGCCCGACCGGCGCGCTGACGCCCCGGCCCGAAGTGGACGAGGTTTGGCGCGCGCTCAACGATCCGGTGAAGACGGTGGTCGCGCAGATCGCTCCGGCGGTGCGGGTGGCAATCGGCGAGGCGTTCGGACTGGCTCCCGGCATGTCGGCCAGCGGCCAAATCGTTGCGGCGCTCAAGCGGCTCGGCTTCGACAAGGTCTATGATACCGCGTTCAGCGCCGACCTGACGGTTGTTGAAGAGGCCAATGAATTCCTGAAGCGGAAGGCCAAAGGCGAGAAGCTGCCGCAGTTCACCAGTTGCTGCCCGGGCTGGGTCAAGTTCGCGGAGCAGTATTTCCCGGATCTGCTGCCGAATTTGTCCACGTGCAAATCGCCGCAGCAGATGCTCGGGGCGGTGTGCAAGGCCACCCTGCCGGGCGAAATGGGCATTCCGAAAGAGAACCTCGTCATGGTATCGATCATGCCTTGCACCGCGAGGAAGTTCGAGGCCATGCGGCCCGAATTCGCCGAGGGCGGCGTGCCGGAAGTGGATCATGTCCTGACGACGCAGGAACTGGCGCGAATGATCGAAGAGGCCGGGTTCCGTTTCAAAGAGCTGGAGCCGGAATCCTTCGACATGCCGCTCGGCTTCAAGACGGGTGCCGGGGTCATCTTCGGTAACTCGGGCGGAGTAAGCGAAGCCGTCCTGCGGTACGCTGCCGAAGCGGTCACAGGGAGGAAACTGGAGAGCCCGGACTTTCCCTCAGTGCGCGGCGAGGACGGGACACGCTTTGCCACGGTCGCTTTGGACGGAGTCCAACTCAAGCTGGCGGTGGTTCACGGGTTGAAGAACGCGCGCGCTTTGGCCGAGAAGGTGCGGCGGGGTGAATGCGAACTGGACCTCATCGAGGTGATGGCGTGTCCGGGCGGCTGTATCGGCGGCGCCGGCCAGCCGGTGTCACGCGAGCGCGACGTCAAGCGCTTGCGCACTCGCGGACTTTACGACGCGGACAAACATCTGGATCTGCACAAGTCGCAGGAGAACCATCATGTGACGGAGATGTACCAGAAGTATCTGGGCGAAATCGGCGGGCGCAAGGCCCATCACCTCCTGCACAGGCAGTATCAGAACCGGCGGCGCATTGCGGATGAGCGGCTGGTGTTCGGCGACGGACCCGAGGGGGCGAAGCTAAAGGTCAGCGTGTGCGCGGGCACCAACTGCTTCCTGAAAGGCTCGCAGGAGGTTATCCGCGACGTGCTCCATTGCGTGGACGCTGAGCAACTGCAAGACCAGGTCGAGGTGAGCGCTTCGTTCTGTTTCGAGAAGTGCGACCAGAGCCCGACCGTCCGCGTGGACGGCCAGCAAATCCAGCACTGCACCGGGCAGAAGGCCTGTGCCGCGATGCGCGAGCGCTTGAAGACTAAGATCGCGTCCGAGTGAGCATGCCACGGCGATACATCCTTTTATGAAAACAACACGTTCCAATCAACTGGCCACCTACATTGACGAGGCCAAGATCTGCGCAACGCTCAGTGCCGCGCAAGCCTGCGATGGTCAGCGGGTCCGCGAGATTCTGGCCAAGGCGCGCGAAATGCAGGGTCTGGACGCCTCCGACATGGCGACGTTGATGGAGAACAACGAGCCGGAATTATTGGAGGAGATGTATGCCGCCGCCCGGCATGTGAAGAATGAGATCTACGGCAACCGCCTGGTGCTGTTCGCCCCGCTGTACATCTCCAACCTGTGCAAGAACGAGTGCCTCTACTGCGCGTTTCGAGCGCGCAATACGGAGCTGGTCCGGCGCGCGTTGACCCCGGAGGAGATCGCCCGCGAGACACACATTCTGATCGAGCAGGGCCATAAGCGGGTGTTGCTGGTCTCCGGTGAGCGCTATCCGAAGGAAGGGTTTGATTATGTCCTGAACGCGATTGAGACGGTCTATAGCACGCACAGTGGCCGGGGTGAGATCCGCCGCGTCAACGCGAATGTGGCGCCGCTAAATGTCGAAGACTTCAAGCAGCTCAAGGCGGCGAAGATCGGCACGTATCAGTGTTTCCAGGAGACCTACCACCGTGAGACCTACGCCGCTGTTCACGTCGGCGGAATCAAGCGGGACTTTGACTGGCGGGTGACCTGCTTTGACCGCGCCATGCAGGCGGGCATCGATGACGTGGGGATTGGGGTCCTGTTTGGCCTTTACGATTGGAAGTACGAAGTGCTCGCGATGAAGCAGGAGATTGAGCACCTCGAGGACGTTTTCGGCGTGGGCCCGCACACGATCAGCGTGCCGAGGCTCGAGCCGGCGGTCGGTTCGGCCTTGGCCTATGCGCCGACGCACCCGGTATCGGACATTGACTTTAAGAAGATTGTCGCTCTCCTGCGCCTGGCGGTGCCTTACACCGGCATCATCATGTCCACGCGCGAAAACGCCGATACGCGCCGGGCGACGTTCGAGCTGGGCGTTTCGCAAATCTCGGCGGGCAGCCGTTGCGACCCGGGCGGCTATGCCGCATCGGCTGACGGCCACAATTCGGAGCAGTTCCAGTTGGGGGATCATCGCTCACTGGACGAGGTGGTGCGTGACGTCGCAGTGCTTGGCTATACGCCTTCCTTCTGCACCGCCTGCTATCGGCTGGGCCGGACCGGGGCCGACTTCATGGACATGGCGAAACCCGGCCTGATCAAGCACCACTGCGCCCCCAACGCGCTGTCGAGCTGCATGGAGTACCTGTTGGACTATGCGAAACCCGCGACGCGCAAGGTGGGGGAGAGCCTGATTGCTCATGAGTTGGAAACGATGGAGCCGACCGTGCAGGAGATCGGCCAACGTCTGGTGGCAGAGGTGCAGGCCGATAAGCGGGATGTGTATGTATGAAGGTGGAAGGTCAAAATCCGAAGGCCGAAACCCGAGAGCCGAAAGAAGGCCGAAACCCGAAATCCGATAACGGCGGTGCCCTCATTGTCTTAGCCAGCTACCGGAGGGCCTGCCTTATCAACGGCCGAGAAACTCAGCCGACTGCGGCTGCGGCTGCGATGTGGAGAATTCGGCCTTCGGGTTTCGGTCTTCTTTCGGCCCTCGGATTTCGGCTTTCGGATTTGGGATTGGCAACATGAACACCTTTCGCATGGAATCAGACCTGCTGGGTGAACTGCCCATCCAGGCGGTTGCCCTCTACGGCATTCATACGGTCCGCGCGCTCGATAACTTTCCGCTGGCCTTGCAGCCAGTAGCCCCGGGCCTGGCGCGGGCCTACGGAACGGTCAAGCTGGCCTGCGCGATGACCAACCGCGCGCTGGGCGCATGGGCTGATGATGTCCCCAAAGCAGATGCGATCGAGCGCGCCTGCCGGGAATTGAGCGAAGGCCAGTTGGCCCGGCACATCGTGGTGGACCGCCTGCAGGGCGGAGCTGGGACCAGCCTCAACATGAACGTGAACGAGGTGCTGGCCAATCGTGCGCTGGAATTGCTCGGTGAGGCGCCGGGCACCTACGCCCGCGTATCTCCGCTCGAAGACATCAACCTGCATCAGTCCACCAACGACACGTACCCAACGGCGTTGAGGTTGGCCGCGGTGGTGGCCCTGCGTGAGTTGGAGGGACGCGTAGTTGGTTTGCAGGAGGCTTTCCAGACTGCTGAGAAGCGCTTCGCGCACGTCGTCAAGGTCGGCAGGACCCAATTGCAGGATGCCGTGCTGACGACCCTGGGGCGCGAGATGGGGGCGTATGCCGAGGCCATGAACCGTGACCGCTGGCGCATCTATAAGTGCGAGGAGCGTTTGCGCGTTGTCAATCTTGGTGGCACTGCCATTGGCACGGGGCTGGCCGCCCCGCGGCAGTTCATCTTCCGGGTGACCGACACCTTGCGCGAGCTTACCGGGATTGGTTTCGCCCGCGCGGAGAACCTGGTGGACGCCACGCAGAATGCGGATGTGTTTGTCGAGGTCTCCGGCATCCTCAAGGCCCACGCTGTTTCCCTGCTGAAGATCTGCGGTGATCTGCGGCTGCTGGCTTCTGGGCCAGAAGCCGGGTTGCGCGAAATCCGCCTGCCCGCCCGTCAGGCGGGCTCGTCTATCATGCCTGGCAAGGTAAACCCTGTCATTCCCGAGGCGGTCAGCCAGGTTGCCATGCTGGTAATGGGCCACGACGTGACCATCGCCTCCGCTTGCGCCGCCGGCAGTCTGGAGCTGAATCCTTTTCTGCCGCTGGTTGCCGCTTGCCTGCTCGAAAGTCTTGAACTGCTGGCTCGTGCCGACGACATCCTTTGCCGCCATTGCGTTTCGGGCCTGGAAGCCGACGAGGCGCGTTGCCGCGAGCACGTGCTGAATTCAACGGCTGCCGCGACTGCGTTGCTGCCGGCGATTGGCTATGAACGCGTATGCGAATTGGCGCGTTCGAGCGCTGACACGGGCCGCACTATCCGCGAGCTTGCAATCGATAAAGGCTGGGTGTCGGCGGCGGCATTTGATGAATTAATCAGCCCGGAAGCCGTTTGCCGGCTCGGCACGCCAGACCCACTGCGATTTATTGCCGACGATCGCAAGCAGGAGGCGAATGCATGACTGCTCCCGCGCCAAAGGGCCTGCGGCTGCATATTGCGCTCTTTGGAAGGCGCAACGTGGGCAAGTCGAGCCTGCTCAATGCGGTAACGCGTCAGCAGGTTTCGATTGTCTCACCCGTTGCCGGCACGACCACGGACCCGGTCGAGAAGCCGATGGAGCTGCTGCCATTGGGGCCGGTACTGTTTGTGGATACGGCCGGAATAGATGACACGGGAACGCTGGGCGAGCTGCGGGTGCAAAAGACGCGCCAAGTGCTTGAGCGGGCCGACCTGGGGGTGGTCGTGGCGGAAGCGGGCCAATGGGGGGAGTTCGAGGAGCAGCTATTGGAGGTACTCGCTGGAAGGAAGATCCCTGCCGTCGTAGTGTTTAATAAGGCGGACGTCGCCGATCCTGATCCTGTCCTCTGGGAGCAGTTGGGACAGCGGCAACTCCGGCGGGTACGCGTCAGCGCGCTGAAGGGAACCGGCATCGCTGAATTCCGGCAGGCGTTGCTTGAGGCCGCCCCCGAGGACTTTATCGATCATCCCACTCTTGTCGGCGACCTGGCTGGTCCGGGAGAAATGGCCGTTTTGGTGGTGCCGATTGACAAAGAAGCGCCGCGCGGGCGGTTGATCCTGCCCCAGGTACAGGCCATCCGCGATTTATTGGACAGTGATGCCTTTTGCCTGGTTGTCAAGGAACGCGAGTTGCGCAGCGCGCTGGAGCGGCTCAAGAGCCCTCCCCGGCTGGTGGTGACCGATTCGCAAGCCTTCTTGAAGGTTGCCGCCGACACCCCGCGCGAGGTGCCGTTGACTAGCTTCTCGATCTTAATGTCGCGGTTCAAAGGGGATTTGACAGCGCAGGTGCAGGGCGCGCTGGCGATTGAGAATCTGCGCGGCGGGGACCGCGTGCTGATCGCCGAGGCTTGCTCGCACCATCCGATCGGCGAAGACATCGGGCGGGTGAAGATTCCCCGGTGGCTGATCCAGTTTGTGGGTGGGCAGCTCCACTTCGAGCACGTGCAGGGACATGATTTCCCGCAGGACCTCTCGCCGTACCGCCTGGTGGTGCATTGCGGGGCCTGCATGTGGAATCGTCGCGAGATGCTCTCCCGGATTCTGCGCTGCCAGCGAGCCGGCGTGCCCATTACGAACTACGGGTTGGCCATCGCCTACAGCCTCGGCATCTTCGAGCGGGCGTTAAAGCCGTTCCCGGCGGCGCTGGAGCTTTGGCGCAATGCCGCGCGCAAGCCCATAGGCCGCTTGCCGGCGCCCGCTTGGAAACCAAGGGAAAGGAGCGTATGCCCGGCATGAACACGCCCCTCACGCTGAAAGACATTCTTGCCTGGCTTCACGAGGACAATCCTGAGCGGCTGAAGACGCTTTGGTCGTGGGCTGATGAGACCCGACGCCTCAACGTAGGCGACACGATCCATTTGCGCGGCCTGGTTGAGATCTCGAGCCGGTGCAGCCGCCAGTGCGCCTACTGCGGGTTGCGGGCGGGGAATCATTCGCTGACCCGTTACCGCATGAGCCCTGACGAGATATTGGTGTCAGCGCGCCAGGCGGTGGCTTATGGGTATGGCACAGTGGTGCTGCAGGCCGGGGAAGATTTCGGGCTGAGCTGCGAGTGGGTTGCGGAAGTTGTCAGGCAAATCAAATTCCAGACCCCGCTGGCGGTCACACTGAGCCTGGGCGAGCGGACTGAAGCCGAACTGGAGACTTGGCGCAACGCCGGAGCGGATCGCTACCTCCTGCGCTTTGAAACCTCGGACCCGGGGCTGTTCGAGCTGATTCACCCGCGTCGGGACCAGCACGCCGCGGGCCGCATTCCCTTGCTCCGCCACCTCAAGCAACTCGGATACGAAGTGGGCAGCGGGATCATGGTCGGCTTGCCGGGTCAGACCTATGAGAGCATCGCCCGCGACATTGATCTGTTTCGCGAGCTGGACTTGGACATGATCGGCATTGGGCCGTTCATTCCGCATCCGCAGACCCCGCTGGGCACTGGCGAACTGAAGCCCGCGGCCGCCCCCGGCCATCAGGCGCCCAATACCGAGTTGATGGTCTATAAAGCAGTGGCGCTCACGCGCCTGGTGCGTCCGGACGCCAACATTCCCAGCACTACCGCCCTGGCCACCATTAATAGGCGCAACGGACGGGAGCTGGGACTGCAGCGCGGCGCCAATGTGCTCATGCCGAATCTGACGCCGGTGAAATACCGGAAGCTTTACGAGATCTATCCGGCTAAAGCCTGCATCGAAGAGAATGGCACTGCCTGCAATGGTTGCCTGCGGACGCGGATCAGAGCGATCGGGCGGCAGATCGCCCGCGGGCCGGGCGGAAGGAAGCGGCGCGGGCCGGAGGTGGAGGTCGCATGTTAGACCGCGGCTCACAAGTAGCGGGACACGCAGGGCGAAATCCGAAAACCGAGATCCGAAAGCCGAAGGAAATCCGAAAGGCGAAATCCGAATCGGGGTTGGGCAGTCCCCATGCGGGCCGACCACCCGAGGGATATCCTCACCTGACGTTGCTGGCGAATTCAGCCCCGCACGTCTGCTTAGAGCCGAATTCGGCCTTCGGATTTCGGCCTTCCTTCGGCTTTCGGATTTCGGGCTTCGGATTTGGTCCAGCAACCGGCAGTGCCTCAACCCGCCTGAGCAAAGAATGTCACACCTATGTCGCCTGAATCTCTAAATTCCATCATGATCTGCATGGGCAGTTCGTGTTTTTCGCGCGGCAACAACCGTAACATTGAGGTCATTCAAGAGTACCTCGGTTCTCAATCCCTTCCGGCGGGGGTCGAGCTGACCGGCCACTTATGCGAAGGCCACTGCAAGGCGGGGCCGAACGTCACCATCAACGGCAAGATGTATCACGAGGTGGACCCCATCGTGATCATTGGCCTCCTCAACCATTACAGTCGGCGGCGCGAGGGATGAATTTCCCGTGAACTTCCTGAATCCCATCTACACGGAAAAGCGCGAATGCCAGGATTGCTACAAGTGCGTTCGCCATTGCCCCGTCAAGGCCATCAAAGTGGAGAGCGGTTACGCCTCGGTGGTGCCGGAGCTTTGCATCTTGTGCGGACACTGCGTGGAGGTGTGCCCGAACGCGGCCAAGCGAGTGCGGGACGATCTGCCGCAAGCGCGGCAAATGCTGGCTACGAAGCCGCGCGTGCTGGTGTCGCTGGCTCCCTCGTATGTCAGTGAGTTTCCCGGACTGACCGCGGGGCAGCTCATTCGAGCGTTCAAACGGCTCGGCTTCTTCGGCGTGTCCGAGACGGCCCTGGGCGCACAACAGGTTTCCGCGCAGGCAGCCGCGGCCCTGGCGGAGGGTGGCGGGCGGGTACTCTATTCTTCGGCCTGCCCCACGGTGGTCAGCTACCTGCAAAAGCATCGGCCCGCCGATTCACAATTCCTCACTGGCTTGCTTTCGCCGTTGCTGACGCACTGCAAGATGCTGCGCCAGCACTTCGGGCAGGACATTGGGGTCGTGTTTGTTGGACCGTGCATCGCCAAGAAGCTCGAAGCCGCCCAGCACCCGGACTTGCTCGACGTAGCGCTCACCTTCGACGATTTGCGCCGTTGGCTGGCCCAGGAGAAGATCGCGCCGGAGATGCTGGTGCCCGAGGGCGGGGATGACTTCGTTCCGGAGGCCTCCGCGGAAGGCGCCTGGTACCCGGTGGACGGAGGCATGATCGCCGGGATGAAATCCCTCTGCGCGGTGAATGACTGTTCGTTCATGGCCTTCTCCGGCATCAATGCCATCCAGAAGGCCATCGAAGGGCTGGGCACCCAACCGGCGGACGGGACCCTCTTCCTCGAGTTGCTCGCCTGCGAAGGCGGCTGTGTGAATGGTCCCCGGACGGCCAAACGCCACGGCACCGCCGCCAAGCGCCGCCGGGTGCTTCGACCCGTGGCAGCGCCCGTGCCCCTGTTCCCGCGGCATTCCAGCCTGGACATCCAATCTACGTTCGCCGTGGCGCCCCAGCCGTTGCTCAAGTTCTCCGATGCGCAAATCCGTGAAGCCCTGCGGGCGGTGGGAAAGCTGACGCGCGACGACGAGCTGGACTGCGGAGGTTGCGGTTACAATTCCTGCCGCGAGTTCGCCGGGGCGCTAATCCAACAGAAGGCAGAACGCTCGATGTGCGTCACCTACATGCGCAAGCTGGCGTTGAAGAAGGCAAACGCGCTCATCCAGAAGATGCCCTCGGCCGTCGTGATCATCAATGACGCGATGCGCATTATTGAATACAACGCGGCCTTCGCGGCGATGTTCGCCGGGGGCGCTGCGCCGGCTGGCTCGCCACCGGTGAGCGCCTCCCTGGAAGGCGTGATGCTGAGCGAGGTCATGCCGTTCGCGAACCTGTTCCACGCAGTGCTGAAGAGTGGCGAGGACATTCTGGATCGGGATCTCCGCTACCAGAAGACTATCCTGCACGCGGGGATCTTCACCATTGAAAAGCACTGCGTCGTAGGCGGCATCCTGCAAGACATCACGGAGCCGGCGGTCCGCAAGGCGGAGGTGATCCGCAAAGCGCAGGAGGTCATCCAACGCAGCCTGCAGACCACCCAAACCATCGCCTGCCTGCTGGGTGAGAGCGTCGCCGAATCCGAGATCACGCTCAACTCGATCATCGAGTCCTTTTCGCCCGCCAAACTGGAGGAGCCCAAGCATGAGAACGATTGGCGAAAGCTTTATCGACGTTGACTCCTCCCAGCGCGCCAAGACCGGCCAGGTGGTCACGGGCGATGTCTTCCTCTCGCGCCGCATCAAGCCTGAGGGCCGAATCATTTCCATTCTGTCGGACGGACTGGGCAGCGGGGTCAAGGCCAGCGTGCTGGCGAACCTGACGGCCACGATGGCGTTGCGCTACACCTCAGCGTTTGTGGATGTCCGCAAGAGCGCGGGAACGATCATGGACACCCTGCCCATCTGCGAGGTGCGCAAAATCAGCTACTCCACGTTCACTATCGTGGATCTGGACGAGCAGGGCCACGCCCGGGCGATTGAGCACGGCAACCCCGCCCTGGTGCTGATGCGCGGCCAGACGGCGCTGCCGCTGGAGCGGGTGGACATCACGTTGGACAATTGGAAAGACCGCACGATCCGCTACAGCGAATTTGAGGTCCAACTAGGCGACCGGATTGTCTGCGCTTCCGACGGCGTCAGCCAGTCGGGGTTGGGCCGCAAGGGCTTTCCGCTCGGCTGGGGCAGCGACAATTTCGTGCGCTTCCTGTCACAGCAGGTTGGGCAGGAGCCCGAGATTTCCTCGCAGGAACTGGCCCGCAAAGTCGTCGCCGAGGCCCTGGTCAATGACGGCGGGGCCGCCAAGGACGACATCACTTGCGGCGTGGTCTATTACCGCCACCCGCGCCGGCTCCTGGTGATCACCGGGCCGCCGTTCAGCAAAGAGCGTGACGAGGAATTGGCCGAGATGGCCGCGTCATTCCCGGGGCGCAAGGCCATTTGTGGCGGGACCACCGCGAATATCATCTCGCGCCTGCTCAACCGGCCCGTCCGCGCCTGCCTGACGAAGCTCGATCCGGAGATTCCCCCGCCCGCGATTATGGAGGGCGTGGACCTGATCACCGAAGGCACCATGACCCTGGCGCGCGTGGCGGGGATGCTGGAGCGCGGTGCCCGGGAACAATGGCCCGATAACGCGGCGCGCGATCTGATGGCGCTCATGCTTCAGAGCGATGTTGTCGAATTCGTGGTCGGCACCCGCATCAACGAAGCCCACCAGGACCCGAACGTACCCGTCGAACTCGATCTGCGCCGCAACATCATCCGCCGCATCGTCGGTCTGCTTGAAGCAAAATACCTCAAGGAATGCTGGATTCAGTTTCTATGAGACGCACATGATGGATCGGCAAATCTCGGGTCAGGGTACTTTAGCGTTTCTATCTCTCAACGCGTTGTGCCACCATCGACCGAATGACCGCGTACGCGCTGACGATCTTCACTGGGGCATTCCTGCTGTTCCAGGTGCAGCCTCTCATCGGGAAGTACATCCTGCCGTGGTTTGGCGGCGGGCCGGGGGTCTGGACGACGTGCATGCTTTTCTTTCAGGTGTTGCTGCTGGGCGGTTATGCTTACGCGCACTTCACCTCGCGGTGGCTCAGGCCTCGAGCGCAGGCCGTCGTGCATTTCGTCCTGCTGGCCGCCGCCCTGGCGCTGCTGCCCATCACGCCGAGTGACTCCTGGAAACCGCACGGCGGAAGCAACCCCACGTTGCAGATCCTCGCGCTGCTGGCCGTCAGTCTCGGCCTGCCGTATTTCGTCCTTTCCACCACCGGGCCGCTTATCCAGCAGTGGTTCAGCCGCGCCCGGCCCGGCGTATCGCCTTACCGGCTCTATGCGCTCTCGAATGTCGGCTCGCTGCTGGCGCTCGTCAGCTACCCCTTCTTCTTCGAGACCCATTTCACCCGCAAGGCGCAAGCGGGGCTGTGGGCGTGGGGGTTGGTGGCCTATGTCCTCTGCTGTGGGTTCTGCGCGGTGAGATTGTGGAAGCTCGAAGGGCGAAGGCAGAAGGAAGAAGGAAGAATGCAGAAGGCCGAAGCCAGCGTGGCGGAACAGGCGCCAGATGCGACGGCGGCGACTCTCAGCCCT
>Ga0187862_10005548_pt1 | contig 11651 bp, 9 predicted proteins | sample June2016WEW_10_1_FD_133003 | JGI IMG/M metagenome (GOLD analysis project Ga0187862, IMG submission 133003) | Peatland microbial communities from SPRUCE experiment site at the Marcell Experimental Forest, Minnesota, USA - June2016WEW_10_150 | ecosystem: Environmental > Terrestrial > Soil >...
GCCCAATCTTTCAAGCCTGCATAGTTTTTTTCGAGCCACGCATCATCATTGCTGCTGCGGGCATAATCCCAGGCGGCAATAAGCAAGGAGGGATAAGTATCCAGAAAGTCGAAGCGCGTGGTCGGGTCGTTGGGAGCATAACCTGCCATGCCGTATGCTTTCATCCCGCTGAAGTAGCGGTCCAGCGTCGCCCGGATCAGGTCGAGCGCAGTCAGGCCGGGCGCGAGAGGCGGTGTGCGCGCCGCCGCCGAGGAGTATTCAAAAACCGTGAATGCGCAAGGATCGCTGGCAGCGTGGTTGGCCAGCACGCGCAAGCGGGGATTGAGTTGAAAAACGTTCAGCCAGTTGCGGCGAAAGCCGTCAAAACGAGGGTCATGCTCAAGCCCCACGACCTCGGGATGAATGGCCACGACATCCAAAGTGTAATCAACTTGAGGCCGCGCGGCGGAGGCGGCAGGAAAGGTCACCTTCACGAAATCGTTCGCTTGTTGCCCTTCCGGGTAGCGGAATGCGTCGTAGCCCAATGCCAGCCCCGCGCCCACGCTCGAGGTAATTCGGAACGTCCCTTGGTCAGGGAGGTGGAGCAGCGCCGGCAGGCGGACGCCTCCAGCGTCATTCATCATCCCCAGAAGCGTTGCGTGGTTAATGTGCGGATTGAAATTGAGCATCAGCGCAGGCGCGTGATTCTCTCGCGAGTAGGACGAGTGCAAATGCATGCTCCGGGTTGAAAATTCGAAAGTCCAGACGGGCGGCGCACCGGCGGGCGCGCCCACCAACCGGTATTCATACTTCGAGCCGGAATGGTTTAGAACGAAGTGATCCCCTGACGTAGTGAGGGGCCGAAGAGAACTCACGCTGAGTTTGCTTTTGCCCAACGAATCCACGGCAAGCGCCGTGAAGCCGGGCTGGTGCGCCGCTAATTCAATGCGCAAGAAGGCCGACTGGTACTTGGGCGAGCTTCCCGGTTCTTCTCCGGCGAATGATATGAAAACGATGAATAGCGGCATTAACAGAAAGGCTTTCTTGATCATGGCTTTTTCTCCCATTGTAGCTAATCTGGTGTCCCGCGAAAGTCTTGACAATCATGGTGTATCTGCCGACCCGCTCTCCCGGCTCGTTACGCTCGCCACCCTCTCCCCCAAGGGGGCGAGGGCATCGTCAAGAGTTCATCCGGGACGGAACACCAACACCGCGCGCCCCAGCGTCGCGTAGTCCGTAAACCCTGTCGTGAGGTGAATTGTGGCTGAAGGTTCAAGGAGAAGATTGGCGCGTTCGCGGCGAGTGCGTATCTCTGACTGTCTTCAGCAACCTGTGCTGTTTTGAAGTAGGTTGTCATTCCGAGCGCAGCGAGGAATCTCGCCCTGATCTTACTTCCGTTACCAGACCTGGCGCAGAGCGAGATCCTTCGCTGCGCTCAGGATGACAGCGTAGGGCTCGGAACGACATTTCATAGTCTCTGGATGCCGGTCAGCCGACGAGCATCAATGGCTGTTTCAGACGAATGCCGCGTGGGCGCTGGTGCACGCTGCGCCCACGCGGCGGCAAGATCTCCCCTTATAAGGCTGGCGCGGGCGGGAGAGGCTCGGTCATTGGCTTTACTTCTTCAGGCTTCTTGCTGACTTTGACGGTCTTCTTGGCCTTCTTCTTGGGCACTTTCTTCACCTGTTTCTTTTTCCCTGCCATGGTGCGGATGCCTCCTGTTTGGGATGTTCACTTCAAACTGATGTTGGATTGGCGATTCCACTCCTGCGGGATCGCCACGTGGCGACCTGAAGCCGCCTCTTAGTCCGACGTCTCTTGCGTCCCCCTACGTGTGGAGCAGACCTTGAGTTGAGGTGAAATTCGACTAACGGAATTGATTTTAGAGGCGTGGGAGTGCGTTGTCAATTGCATCTTTGGAGGCGCGTCTTTGCGGCCGAGACGACGAAATCAAGCGGTCTGTCATCCTGAGCGCGGCGAAGGATCTCAGCAGTTGTTTGCAAGTCGTCGAACCTCGATCTCACTGCGGAGATCCTTCGCTGCCGTAAAAATGACTCCCCCTCCTCAGCGGGAGGAGGGGCAGGGGTGGTGGGTGCTATTGGCAGCGAATGGCAACCACCCCTGACCCCTCCTTACCAAGGAGGGGAATCACTTTCATCACAAGTGGTGAGCCGAAGGCTCATGAAGTCTGCGCTCAGGATGAGAACTGGGCTGCGCAGCCCAATTTCAGTTCGGTCGTCTAGCCTCCGCCGTGGGGCCGGGGAGCAGGCGTTTCAGCGTCTCGGCCATTTCAGCGGGCTTGAAGCCATAAGGACCAGGGTAGCCCTTGTAGGCGACGTTGCCTTCGCGGTCGAGGACGTAAATGCGGTCAGGCCATGCGGTGTAGGCAGCTTCGGTAGAGTTCGCCAAGTCGTCGACGAGAGGCGGGATCTTGAGTGTCAGCTTGTTCAGGCAAGTTTCCGCCAGCGAGCAGCGCTCCTCGAGAGTCTTGGGGCTGCCCACGCTGATCTTTTCTTTCAGGTTGTCCTCGTCCTGCCAGGCGTCCACGGGATGAGCTTCCATAATGTAAACGACAAAGAAGGCAGCCTTCGTCTGGTATTGGTCGTAGAGTTTGTTGAGCTCGGGAACCTCCCGGCGAAACGGCGGTCAAGTGTAGCTCCCGAAGATCAGCACCACCGGGTTGTGCCCGCGGAAGGACGAGAGGCGGACGCGCGCCTTCCGGTCAGCGGTGGGAAGACTGAATTCCGGCGCCGGGTCGCCCACTTGCAAGCGCCCGGCGCGGGCAAGAAACCACATCTGCTTGAAAGGGATGACCATGAACAGTGGCCTCGGCACCTTCGACATCACTTGGCCGAAGAGTGCCGGTTGCCGCATGATAGCGAACAACGCTACCAGCATCAACACGTAGACCAAAGCGGCGTACCACACCACGGATTTGAGTATTTGCACGATCGGGCTCCGCAGAAAACAGTAGGCAGTCTGAAAAATGGATGACGCTGCTGCAGTTCGGCAACTCCAAAACCGGATGCCAGGTAACCCCGCTCAGCCTACCAACCCAGGGCTTGTGCCCTGGGCTAATGTATGCCGCCCCTGACGGGGCGCCGAAAGAAGCGCGCATGCGAGAGACTTTCCTGACGAATTCATGACTCAGGACACTGACACGCCATACCTTACACCAAATCCAATGCCGCAAGCAATTCCTCCACATTCGTTTCGTCCACGACCAAACTCAGGCTCTCGGCGCGGAGGTCTTCCAGTTCGTCAAATGCTTGGAAGAGCCTCATCTTGGCGAGTGCATATTGCTCGCTGGGGTCGAGTTCTCTCGAATGGGCCGCGCAGCAGGCGGCAATCGCCCTCTCAGAGACGAAAATGCGCAATTCAAAGGGAGGACTCTGGTCCGCCGTCAACACAAAGATATTATCGCTCCCCGGGCCAAGTCCGGCAGGCCGCACCACGCTGCGTCGCGACACAAAGAAGTAGCGGTAGGCAACACCCGTTTCAGCAGCGTAGGTTTTGTAACGTCTAGCCATGTTAGGTCAGTGACGAGTGACAAGTGACGAGCAGGAGTCAAATCCGGCTCCCTGCCTGGATTCACATCTTCGGCATTGCCGCTCGTCACTCGTCACTTGTCACTCGTCACTGTTCTTCCGACTCCTGGCTCCTGACTCCCGTTCGTTGGCGCCAGCTTATCCAGCGGTCCGGAAAAATCGAGTTCGGGAGGCGTGGACTCCGGGTCGGCATCATCGGAGCGATTCAACCACCGGCGTCGAACGTGGTCCAGATCGGCCGCCACGCGCACAGTCATCGGCCCGTCGAAGGGGCGGCTGGCAGACAAGCTAAGTCGGGCGCCGGAGCATTCCAGGCTGGTTTTCTTCAGAACCACAGCCTGATCGTGAACCTGGAGATTCAGGGTGACGGCACGAAATGTCACCGGTCCTCGAACCGGCTCCAAGGCGCCCTGACCGGTAAGGCGCACAAAGGCGCCCAGAGGGTCGAACCCAGCCAAAGAAAGGGATTTGGCAACCATCTCCACATGTCCCTCAAGATTCTGGCTCATTTCTTCCCGGCTGAGTCCCGCAGTCTCGAAACGCCCGCTCAGGCTCAATGACCCACGTGTGCCGCGCAACGCGGGAGGCAGGTGCGCTGCAAGCGATTGCACCGCGATGCCGGACAAGGAAACATCCCCAGCCAAGTGAGCCGGCCTCCCCGAAAGGTCCAGCCGCCCGCTGAGGCGGCCCTGCCCTCCGCCAGTCTGGAACGCCGCATTGGACAGCCGAATTACCCGCCCCATAACCTCCGCATTGGTCTGGAATTTGTTCACACTGAGGTTCCGATAGGCGAGCCTGGACGCCGAGAAACGGCCACGAGCATTCAAAGACGAAAACAGGTTCGAAGCCGCCTCTCGCTGCCTGGCGAACGAGGCCAGGCCGGGGAAAGTCTGAGCGAGTGGTCCGGGATTGCGGTGCGGGAGGGCCGCAAACCACGTTGCTCCCTGCCCCAGGTCGAGGCTGTCGGTGTGAAGGTCGAAGAGCCAAGGGTTGCGGCGGTCGCCGTGGTGTTCCAACTGCCCGGAGAATACGCTGGTGCCCAGCACGGCCGCCAGATGATCAACGATGATTTCTGCGCCGTTGATCTGGAGACTGGCGCGAGGAACGTTGATCGGCTCAGTAAAACCGGGAATGACCAAGCGGGCCGAACGCAGCTCCGCATGACCCTTGAGGGCGGGCCGGGCAGGCGAACTCAATGAGCCTGCAAAACGAAACGAGGCGGTCCCATAGCCCAGAGCGTTCCAACCCTGGAGCGTGCGCATTCCGAGCGCGCGGCCGAAGTCGATAACATTTCGAAGGGGCGCAGCTTTGCAGGAAAAGGTGAACTCGTAAGGGTACGTCTTCGTGCTTCGATCGAGTGAGCCTTCGGCTTCGAGGACCACGCGCGGCGCGAGAGTGATCCGCGCCGGTGCGAGCTCGGCCCCGTCGTTATCGATTCGGATCGAGAGGTCAGAGACTGGGAAGCTGGCGCTGCGCGTGTTGAGCACCACATTACGCGCGCCCACGCTGCCGCTGAAGCGCATTTCGTCCGCAGGACCCTGGATGGCCAGGCTCCCATCCACTCGCCCTCGCAATCCGAAGCCCACCGGCAATGTCCAAATGCGCCCCGCCAGCGCCGTCAGATCCTCCAAACGGGAACGCTCGAGTGCCAGGGCCAAATCGAGCTCCGGCGACCGGGGAAAGTAATCAATGGCGCCGGAAAGGTGAAAATGCGAATCTGCAAAAGAGGCGTCGGCGCTCTCGACGAGAACCCGGCCGAGATCCCGATCCAATTCTCCTCTGAGGGTGATCGTCCACGGCATGGAATCGGAGGGCGGGATGCGCTCCCACTGGTGCAGTTCGCTGAGCCTTCCGCGGCCCTCGAAGTTGAACTTTCGAATCGACCCGGTGGCTCGCAGGTCGGCATCCACGACGCCGTACATCCCGGTGTCGCGGCCTGTCACCAGGGGCGCCCAATCATAGACCAGCGCCTCGCGGGCTCGGACCACGATATTCAGCGGCCCCATCAAATCCCTGCCGGGAGTCCAATCGCCGGTAAGTTCGACAGCCCCAGGCGTGGGCAAAGCAAGGTCGGTGCGTACAGGGTAGCCTGCCAGCCGGAATCGCATATGACTGCGGGTTGAATCCAGACTCAACTGAGCGCTCAACTCGGTAATGGCAAGCGGCTTCTTGTTTTCGCCCAACTTGAAATTAACGCGGCCGTCTTCCACTTCCCAATCCGGCGGGACGGCCAAGGCGCTCGAGCGCGGCCCCCCATCCGCCGTGGTGAGGGCGTTGCGGGAAAGTCCGCTCGTGAGGTCGGGACCCGTCGAGGCAAGAAGCAGACGCTCGATGTTCCAACCCCCTCCCGCCTTGCGCACCAGGTTGATATTGGGATGTTGAAGTCGAAAGTGGGAAAAACCGAGGCGCGCGCCCAACAAAGTCTGCCAGCGAACATCGCATTCGATGCGATCTACGCGCACGAACGGCTCGAAGCCGAAACTCGGGTCCTCGTGAATGACGGCGTTCTCAATCACGACGCCCGGCCGCGGAAGCAATTGCAGTGAAACGCGACCGAAAGTGACGTGCCGGTGAAGGCTCCGCTCCAGGCTCGCCTGAAGGCCGCGGCGGTAACGACCAACGCTGATATAAGACGGAATGAACCAAGCTGCGAGCCCGCTCAGGAGAAGAGCCAGCGAAGCGATTCGAGCGCGTCGGTGGACCCGAGGGCTCATCAGCGCACCATCTTCAAGTTAGTCGCGCACACCCGTCTGGTAGCGGGCGCCCAGAAACCACGCAGATAACTCCCCTCCTTTGCTAAGGAGGGGGATAGGGGGTGGTTAGTCCCACCGAGACTCCGGCACCCACAACAAGCGCCGTGACTCCCCTCCTTTGCTAAGGAGGGGGATAGGGGGTGGTTAGTCCCGCCGTGACTCCGGCACCCACCACCCCCGCCCCTCCTCCCGCTGAGGAGGGGAGTCAGTATCAGAGCAGCCCGAGCACATGCGCAGACCGGAGAGCGCATCAACGCACCATCTTCAAAGTGCGTCGCCAACGCGTCCTGGTAGGAAAATGAAAGATTATGCTAAAAGTCTGAGAGATCCAGTCGCTCCCGGAAGTGTGCATGTATTCGTCACGCGATGTCTCGTACGACCAGTAGATCAGCAGAGGACGGCCCGAGATCAGTTCGCGCGGAACGAATCCCCAGAAACGGCTGTCCCAACTCTGCTCGCGGTTGTCTCCCATGGCGAAGTAATGCCCGGGGGGAACGACCAGTTCTCCCTCCTTGTCGATGTGGTTCGGCATATCGGCAGTCCAGAGCGCTGTGGAGCCCTCGAGGTACTCCGAGCCAGGAGGCGGGAAATCGTCACCGGAGCGCTCCATATCCGGCCAGGCGTGGTAGACGTAGGGCTCCGTAAGGGGCTGCCCGTTCACAAAGACTTGCCGATGGAAAACACGAATTCGATCGCCGGGCAGGCCGATGACACGCTTCACGTAGTGTTCGCCGGGCTCCGATTGCTCACCCACCGGTCCGGGGAATTTGAAGACCAGAACGTCGCCGTGGTGGACATCTCGATAAGGCAGAAAGCGAGCCAGCGTGCTGCCATGGTAGGCAAACGCAAACTTGTTCACCAGCAGGTGGTCGCCGATCAACAGGGTGTTTTCCATCGAGCCGGTCGGGATTTTGAAAGCCTGAACGACGAACGTAGTCCCGAAGACCGCCAGGATGACCGTGACGACCAGGGACTCAAAGGTGTCCCGCAGGGAAGATTTTTGATAGACCTCAATCATTTCCTACCGTTTTCTCGCGCAAGCGCTCGAGGACGACGCGCGCGGCTTCTTGCTCGGCGGCCTTCTTGCTCGTGCCTCGCCCGCGCGCCACCACCTTGTCACTCGCCAGCACTTCCACGGTGAAAGTCTTTTGGTGTTCGGGCCCCGTCTCTTCCACCACCTGGTAGTCTGCCGGAGATTTGCGAAACGCCTGAAGATACTCCTGTAGCGCCGACTTGTAGTCGACAGTAAACAGTTCCTCTCCCGAGGCGGCCAAGTCCGCGGGAAGAATAAAGCCGGCAACGAACCCTCTGGCGGCCTCGAGTCCGCCATCCCGGAAGAGTGCGGCAACCAGCGCTTCCAAAGCATTCACGAAGAGCGCGGACTTGTTACGCCCTCCGGTTTTCTCTTCTCCGCGTCCCAGACGCAGATAGGTCCCGAGTTCCAGGCGCGCCCCTACCCTGCCGAGATGCGTCGCCGCCACCAGGCGAGCCCTGGCTCGAGTGAGCTGCCCTTCCTCCCACTCAGGAAAGGCATTCACCAAGGCAACACTTACCAGAAAATTCAGCACCGCATCGCCCAGAAACTCGAGCTGCTCGTTGTCGCGACAGCTCCCAGGAGTCTCCCGGGCGTAAGAAGAGTGCGTAAGCGCTTCCAAAAGAAGTTGGGGGTTTTGGAAACGATAGCCGATCAAGTCTTCCAGGAGATGAACAGGGTTCTCAGTCATGCATCGAAGCCGCTAAACCATCGAACAGGGAAACTGCCGAAATCTCCCCAGGTTTCAGGCGCGGCCAATCAATGGGCGGCTTTCGCCTTTTTCAGGTCCGCGATCTGCTGGTCGGCATAGGTCTTGATCAGCGTGCCTTGCCCGAGGTCGCCGGCTTTGGTAAATGCTTGAATGGCGTCGTCAATTTTGCCATCCATCCTGTAGGTCTCGCCCAGGCGATAGTAGTCCCGAGGATCCGGGTGAGCGCTGTTGGTGACGGCAACGTTGAATTCCTGTTCGGCCTTCCCCAACTCTGCCTTGTCCGTTCCCGACAAAGCCTGGTTTGCCAAATCAAGATGGACCATGCCGAGAGGTCCGTGAACCTGGCTGCCGATCTCCCCCAGGCGCTTCTGGTAATCCGCATCCGACTCGTTGGGCTGCTTGGGAAGCTTCGCAATAAGCTCCAGCGCGTGATCGGCTCGGGTCTGGGTATCCTGGATGATTTTCTCTTGTTCTGCCTTGTGGTTGTTCAAATATTGCGGCTGGGGCGTGATGCCGATGTATAAAACCAGGCTCATCAGGTTATCGCCATTCAACTTCAGACTCTTGTCAGTGCAATCGACGACCTTCTCCACATCGCCCTTCTGTTGATAAGCATTCGCCTCGAAGGAATAAACATAAGTGAGCGCGGGGCTGTCGGGATACTTCTTGGCAAAGTCTTCACTCTCGGAGATGGCCTTATCCGGGTCCAACTCGGTCTTGATGGCGTCGTAGGCCGTGGCTTGCTCTTTAGGAATATTCTGGCTCCCGCCCTGCGCTCCCACGCTCAGTTTCGCATTTTGCGCCCGCGCCTTTGGGCCTGCTTCCTTCACCGCCTCGATCACCTCGTCGGTGGCTTTAGCCTTGCGCAGCTTTTTCTCGATGTCCGGGGTTATGTCAAAATCTACGCCGCGATCCTTAACGTCCTTAATCACCGTTTCCGCAGGCGAGCTCTTGATCTCCTTCGTCACTTCCTTCTCACTCAGCGCCACGGGCCCCTGAGGGTTCTTCGCCTTTTGGTTGGTCGTCACTTGGGTCGCCATCTGCTGAGTTTGATTCCCTTGCTGCGTCTGCTGCTCGGTGGTGGGTTGTTGCTGTTGGGAAGTAGGGCTCGTAGGCTGGGTCCCTCTCTGTGCAAACAGACTGCCCACTAAACCGAGTACTGCTAATACCGTAATAATTCCTTTGAGTCTCATGATGCCTCTCGACTTCTGAATTCAACCTGCCTCATTCTATACAGCTTTAGATGCGTTGAGAGTACAAGAACGGCGTACTTATGTCAATCCGCGCCTGCCTCCAGAGCCTCTTTACATGACTCGCAACACGGGCCTTTACAAGCTGCGGAAAAGCCCCTTCCCTTGTCATTCCGAGCGAAGCGAGGAATCTTGCTCTGAGAATTTTCAAGGCACTGCGAGATTCCTCGTCGCCTGCGGCTCCTCGGAATGACAGGCGAAGAAGGTTTCTCCTCAGCCTGTTCAGGCCGACACCTGGCGACCCTTCGCTCCGCTCAGGGCAGGCTTTGAAGGCTGGCGCTACTTCTTGGAACCGAACTGCTGCGCTTCGCCGGCCTGCACAGCCCGCAGCGCCATGGGGTAGCCGGCAGCGGTCAAGGAAGCCGCCCGGTATTGAGCCAGCGCATCATCGCGCTTCCCCCTCAAGTCATCCAGCCGTCCGAGATAAATGTGCGACCAGGTCACCAGGCGAAGATCGCGCGCCGTGTCCAGGGTCTTGTGAAAATACTCCTCGGCAAGATCAGGCTTACGCATATTGCTCGCCACGATAGCCAACCCGAAGAGCCCGCGCTCGCTCTTGGGATCCTTCTCGAGCACCGCCTGGTAGGCGAGCTTCGCATCGCTGTACTTCCCCTGGAAGAACAGGTTGTCGGCGTCGTCGAGCTTCAGTTCTTCCTCGGTTTTTGCGGGGGCCGCGGGGGTCTTAACTCGAATGACCGGCGGGGTGAACGTCACCTTTGCCAGCCTGCGCTCCTCAGCGAGGGGGTCGATCTTGTCGATCATGGGCTTGTAGTACACTTTCATCGACGCATCTTGCTTCTCAAAATCCAGGAGCGACTCGTAGAAATAGCGGATCAGGATTAATCCCGATGCTGTCAGCTCCGTCAGCTTCTTCTCGGCGTCCGCTGGCGGCAGCTTGTCCAGACGCAATTCGGCAGCCCGAATCAGGCATTCGGTGACGAGCAGAGGGTAGTCCGCCTTAAAGGAAGAATCGAGAGCCGGCGCTTTAAAGGCGATTCCGCGTATCCGGTTCTTTGCGTTGATATCGTCGGCGTATTGGGCGGCGAGCGGATCCAGCAGAAAGTGCAGGTATTGGTGGCGGATTTCGTCAATCTCCGGCTGCTGCAAGGCCGTAATCACAAGGTAGTAATCCATCCCGTAAATCCGCGCCTGCGCCGTGCCCGGAGCCCCCAAGAGGTCCAGGTCGATGCGGTAGGTTCGGCCCAAGTACCCACCGACCGGAAAGCGGAAGTACGTGTCCGTCATCAGAATGGCTTGACGCACCAACTGCGAGTAGCGAGCTTGTGCATCGCGGTAACGCGGCTGCAGGCTGGTCCAAAGATCGTGGAGCTTCGCCTGCGCGTAAAAGGTCTTAAGGATGGGGACGAGTCCGGACACCGCCTTGGCGTCGGGGGGGAGATCCGCTTGCGGAACCGTCGGTTTAAAGTCAGGAGGCGGACCCAGCAGAAGAGCCAACGAAATGTACTGGCCAAGGTCAGCGCCAGGGTCGCCCTCCACGCGATGCTCGGAAAAGAAACCCGGCAGGCGTTTTGCGACCGGCGCAGCCGCCTGGTCCAGATAACTTCTCACCACCTGGCGAGCGTCATCTGCGCTCGCGAGCCCCAGCCCGGTGTCATAGCCACCCGCGTTGAGAGCCGCCATGACGCAAAACACCTGCTCGCTCGGCTCGAGAACAACCCTGCCTTCCTGCTGTTGGGCGCGCGCCGGCAGCCCGGCCAGAAGGAGCGACAGGACAACTGTCGTGATTCGGACTGCGCTTGAACCTGGGAATGAAGGTGGGCGGGAGTGAGAGCGGCCCCGCTGCCTGCGCCGCCGGGGCAGTGCTTGCCCCGGACGGCCGGCAGGGCCGCCTCGATAGGATCGGGGATACGCCAAGATGGTAGGGAGAGCCTCCAAGATGAATGCAACCCAAAGACTAGCCTCGGACGGTGATCCTGCGGAGGGACAAAACAAATTGCCCATCCGTCGGCTGGCCGTACCACGTCGCGGGCTGGAAATTACTGAAGTAAATCACCCGGTCGAGTTGCCTCAGTAACTCCGGCGACGTGGCGCCCGACAGCACACGATACCCCATAGCGCGGCCGCCGGCGTCCACCGGCACCACCACGATCACCGGCGCGTCCGGCGTATTGAAGTCAATCGGCGCGAGCTCCAGAACCGCGGGAGGCGTCGGCGAGCCCAGAGGTACGTCCGGGGTCTTGCTGACCGGCACGACCAGCGAGCCCATAATCAGGCAGAAGCAAACCACCGCCGCCAGGACACCGCCCGAGGCCGGCAAGAGCACCGGCTGAAGGACGTTATCCAGCCACACCCGCAGCCATCCGAGCCACTGTCGATGGGCCTCCCTCGACACTTCGACGCGCAGTCGCAAGGCCA